>JABAHQ010013174.1_pt2 | contig 31758 bp, 31 predicted proteins | sample 7062091 | NCBI WGS metagenome assembly JABAHQ01 (sample SAMN14534359, study PRJNA622989) | marine sediment metagenome | biome: marine biome [ENVO:00000428]; feature: marine pelagic biome [ENVO:01000023]; material: deep marine sediment [ENVO:00002113] | place: India: Gulf of Kutch | collected... | reverse complement strand
CTGGTGACTGCGTTCTGGAAACAGGCCGAGCTGCCTTTCTAACGTATTCACTATTTATGCAAGACTCAATAAGACCGTCGACAGGAGTCAAAGTTTTGTTGACGCCTTCGTTGAAACAGGAGACCCGAATCGAAGGAAATGATTGCGCCTTGCATAGCTGATTGACGAACAGGTAGCCCGGATGGAGCACAGCAAAGACGATGGGTCCGCGCCTTCGGCGCTTGACCCACCCTACGATGGCTATCCTGGGCAAGAGCGCATTCGAGTACATCGGGATGGGCCAGGGGCCGTTTTGCCCAAGGCGAGCCGGTCCCGGCGCGTCGTGTGGCCGACCGGTTTCGGACCGGCCTCACCCCCGGCCGATCAACAGCGCTCGCTCGGCCCGCTCCAGGCCCCGAAGCGGCCCCTGGAGGATGAGCACATCACCGGACTGAATGCGCATCGTCGGCGCGGGGTCCTCGCCCCGGATGCCGCGGCGGCGCACGGCGTTGACGCGGACCCCGTAGCGCTCGAGGCCAAGCTCGCCGAGGGTGCGCCCTGTGGCAAAGGCACCGGCGGCCACGCGCACCACCCGCAGCCGCGCCGCACGGACACCGGGGGCCTCGCGGCCGTGGTAGAGGCCGCGCAGCAGGCGGTAGCGGTCACTGCGGATCAGGTCGATGCGCTGCGCCACCTGGGATACGGGTACCCCGAGCAGCAACAACAGGTGCGTGGCGAGGGTGACGCTCGCCTCCACGGTGTCGGGAACGACCTCGGTGACCCCGGCGTTCAGCAGATCCTCGAGCTCGTGCTCGTCGGTGGCACGCACCAGCACCGGCAGCTCGGGCCGCAGCTCCTGGATGTGGGACAGGGCCTTGAGCGAGGCGCGGGTCTCCCGGAAGGTCATCACCGCCGCGCGCGCCCTCTCCAAACCCGCCGCCTGCAGGTTGGCGCGCTGCGTGATGTCGCCATAGGCGACGGGCTCCCCGCCGGCCGCCGCATCGCGCACCCGCTCGGGATCCAGGTCCACTGCCACGTAATCGAAGCCCTCGCCCTCGAGCAGGCGGGCGACGCTTTGGCCGACCCGCCCGAACCCACCCAGGATCACGTGGTCCGAAAGGTTGGCGGCAGCCGGGCGCAAGGGCTCGACCTCGCCTGCGCTGCCGGGCTGCCCGCCCAGCCAGCCGGCGATGCGCTGGTTGCCCCGCACCATGACGGGCGCCGCGAGCATGGTGAGCAGGACCGCCGAGAGCGCCACCTGGACCGGCGCGGAGGCGATCGCCCCCGTCTCCATGCCAAGGTACAGGATTACCAGGCTGAACTCGCCGCCGTGGGCCAGCAGCGCCGCACAGCGCAGGGCGGTTGCCGGGGCCAATCCGCTCAGTCTGCCCACCACCGCCACCAACGCCCCCTTGGCCAGGACCAGGGCAACGGCGAGCGCCAGCACCTCCGGCCAGCGCGCAGACACCAGCGCCAGATCCAGCAGCGTGCCCATGGAGATGAAGAACACCCCCAGCAGGACATCCTGGAACGGCCGGATATCGGCCGCCACCTGATGGCGGAATTCGGTCTCGCCGAGCACCATCCCCGCCAGGAACCCACCCAGCATGGGCGACAGGCCCGCCCATTGGGCGAAGCGGGCCGCGCCCAGGCTGGCCAGCACCACCCCCACCATGAACAGCTCGGGCGAGTGCTGCGCCGCGATGCGCCGGAAAAAGGGCCGCACCCCCCAGCGGCCCAGGACGACCAGGGCGAGAAATACCGCCGCCCCCTGCAGGCTCACGGCCACGACCTCCGAGACCGCACCCATGGTCGTGCCCGCCTGCAGCGCCGGCAGGACCAGCAGCACGAGCACGGTGGCCAGGTCCTGGAACAGCAGCACGCCGACGGTGGTCTGGCCCACGCGGCTGGCCAATACCCCCTGTTCCAGGAGCTGTCGCGTGACGATCGCAGTGGAGGACATGGCCAGGGCGGTACCCACCGCAAACGCGGCCGGCCCGCCGAGCCCGGCGAGCCAGGCACCCGCGGCGAACAGGGCCGTGGTCAGCAGCACCTGCGTGCCGCCCAACCCCAGCACCACGCCCTTGTCCGCCAGCAGCCGCGGCAGCGAGAACTCCAAGCCGATGGTGAACATCAAAAAGATCACGCCCAGCTCGGCCAGCAGGCGGATCTCCCCCATCTCCTGCACCCACCCCAGACCATGAGGGCCGACCACTACGCCCACCAGCAGATAGCCCATGATGGGCGAGAGCCGCAGGCGCGTCATGGCCAGGACGGCCAGCAACGAGGTGCCGGCGAGCAGCAGAATCACGTCGATGAAGTTGGGCTCAACGTCCACCGCCGGCCGCCTCCAACCGGGAAGATCCCGTCCTTCTCTTGGATCATAGAGAGCCGCCGCGGGCGCGGCGGCGGTCTACACTCGGGGGATGACCACCGCCGCTCGAGTTGCCCATGGGCGTACCGGCGCACGATGCGTTGATCTCCAACTTCACCCTGCCGGACGGCCGCGGCGGTGAGGTGTCGCTCTGGCAATACAAACACCGCCAGCCCGTGATCCTGGTGCTCGCGCAAAGTGGGAACGACCCCCTCGTGCACGCCTTTGCCGCGCGTCACGGCGACTATGCCGCGGCGGGCGCGGCGGTCCTGGCGATCGTGCACCGAATCCCGCCGGCTACCCGCGCGCCCTTCCCGGTGCTACACGACGGCCAGGGGCGGATCACCCAGCGCCTCGCAAGGAGCCTGCCGGCCATCCTGCTGCTTGGCAGCTTCAACGACCTCCAAGGGCGCTGGGAGAAGGCGGCATCCCCGGATCACGATCGGCTGCTGGATCGGATCGCCGAGCTCGAGCTGATGTGCCCCGAGTGCGGGGTGGCCCACTGGCCGGCGGAGTGAGGACCGGCCCCTCAGGGGCGCACCAGGAGCACGTCGCAGGCGGTACTCTCCACCAGCGCTCCCGCTGCCGTACCCAGTGCACCAGTGAGGGTCTCCTCGGCCCACGAGCCGACGACGAGCAGGTCGGCTCCCTCGAGCTCCACCAATTGTGCCGGCTTGTCGCTGGCCGGCCCCCGGGTAACGCAGGCGAATGCACGGGTGCGCGCCCACCCCACCAGCCGGCGGCCGAGCGCATCGAGCCGCTCCTGCGCCTCCTGCACGAAACGGTCCTGGGGCGCGCCTGGTCCCGGGGTCGGCCCGTCCACGGGAAAGTGATCGATGACGTGCACCAGGACGAGCCAGGCGCCCAAGCACTCGGCGATCTGTGCCGCCCGCCGGGCGACCGGCAAGAGGTCAGTGGCACACAAAATCGTCCGGTAGGCAGGGAACCTAACCACGGACATCTCCGTTCAGTCGGGCGGGAGATTCCGAGCTCAGGCGCCCAGAAGCCCGCGGGCCTCCTCGAGCACCCGGTCCACGGTGAAGCCGAAACGCTTGAACAGATCGGCGGCCGGCGCGCTCGCCCCGAAACGCTCCACGGCGATCACGGCGCCGGCCTGCCCCACCCACTCCGACCAGCCCAGGGGCGAGCCCGCCTCGATGGCGAGGCGGGCGTTCACCACGCTCGGCAGCACCTGGTCCCGATAGTCCGCCGGCTGCCCTCGAAACAGCTCCCAGCTCGGCATGCTCACCACGCGGGCGTCGATCCCCTGCTCGTTCATCAGGCGCCCCTGGGCGGCCAGGGCGAGCTGAAGCTCCGACCCGCTGGCGATCAGGATCAGATCCGCGCGGGCGCCGCGCTCGGGCGAAAGGACATAGCCCCCCCGGGCCAGGCCCGCCGCCGGCGCCATGCGGCGGCGATCGAGCACCGGCAGCTTCTGGCGGCTGAGCACCAGCATGGTGGGGCCGTCGCGCCGCGCCAAGGCGGTACGCCAGGCCTCCACCGCCTCGTTGGCGTCGGCGGGTCGAATCACGCACATCCCAGGCATGGCCCGCAGGGAGGCCAGGTGCTCCACCGGCTGGTGGGTGGGACCGTCCTCGCCCAGGCCGATGGAGTCATGCGACGCCACGTAGATGACCGGCAGCCCCATGAGCGCGGCGAGGCGGATCGCCGGACGGGCATAGTCGGTGAAGATCAGAAAGGTGGAGGCAAAGGGGCGCACGCCGCCGTGCAGGGCCATGCCCGAGCAGGCCGCACACATGACGTGCTCGCGCACGCCCCAGCGCAGGTTGCGGCCGAGCCGATCGTCGCGCGCGAAGTCGCTGCCCTCGTCGATGAGCGCCTTGGTTGAGGACGCCAAGTCTGCCGCCCCGCCCAGCAGCCAGGGGACGCGCCGGGCAAAGTGGTTGAGGGCGACGCCGGCGGCGGCGCGGGTGGCCACCTGGCGCTCGTCGGCCCCGTAGCGCGGGAGGTCGGCGTCCCACCCCTCGGGCAGCCGGTGCTCGAGCGCCTGCTGCAGGCGCTGTGCGGCATCGGGGAACGCGCGCCGATAGGCATCAAGGCGCCGCTCCCACTCCGCCTCGAGCTCGCGCCCGCGCTCCTGCGCCGCCCCCATGTGCTCGCGCACCTGCTCGGGAACGAGAAAGGAGGCCTCCGGCGGCCAACCGTAGACGCGCTTGGCGCGCGCCACCTCCTCCTCGCCGAGGGGGGCGCCGTGGGCCGCGGCGGTATCCTGTTTGTTGGGGGCCCCGTAAGCGATGTGCGAACGCAGGACGATCAATGACGGGCGCGCGGTCTCGGCGCGCGCCTCGGCGAATGCCCGGTCCAGCGCCTCCACGTCGTTGGCGCGGTCGCCGAGGTCCTGCACGTGCCAGTGGTACCCTTCGAAGCGCCGCACATGGTCGTCGGAGAAGGTAACGGCCGTATCCCCGTCGATTGAGATGCGGTTGTCGTCGTAGAGCCATATGAGCTTGCCCAGGGCGAGGTGGCCGGCCAGGGAGGCCGCCTCGTGGGAGGCCCCTTCCATGAGATCACCGTCACTGCAGAACACATAGGTATGATGATCGATCAGCTCGTGGCCCGGACGGTTGAACACGGCGGCAAGGTGCGCCTCGGCCGATGCCATGCCCACGGAGTTCATCAACCCCTGGCCCAGCGGCCCGGTGGTGGTCTCCACGCCCGGAGTGAGCCCGTGCTCCGGATGCCCCGGGGTGCGGCTTCCGAGCTGGCGAAAGCGCTTGAGCTCGTCCAGCGGCAGGTCGTAGCCGGTCAGATGCAGCAGCGCATAGAGCAGCATGGAGGCATGGCCGTTCGACAGCACGAAGCGGTCGCGATCCGGCCATTGCGGATTGGCGGGGCTGTGGCGCAGGAACCGGGTCCATAGGACGTAACCGGCGGGGGCCAGCGCCATCGGCGTGCCCGGATGCCCGGACTCGGCCCGTTGCACCGCGTCCATGGCAAGCGTTCGGATGGTCTGGATGCTGAGCTGGCCGACCGGCATGCCGGCCAACGACTCTTCGATTGTGGCCATGGGTCGCGGCCTCGTCTCTTGCCGTATCGCCGCCGCGGATGTGCGCGGCCCGTACTTTTGACAAGGTAGCAGATCGTGCCACCGACAACGCCGGGTGAGCTCATCGCTGCACGGCCGACGGCGTGGAGCGCCGGGAAACGTTGTCGATCGCGGCGTGCGTTTTACCAAGGCTGCGGAACCCCGCCTTGACCTTTGGAGCTCCTGCGCAGAATCTGTGGGTGAATGTTTGCCCGCCGTAATCCGCCAGCGCATGATCGTTCAAGGATTATAAGCGGCGGCGGAGGCATATTTCCGGACGGTTCTTTCCGGAACGCATTATTGTGCTCTCGCCAAGACGCCAAGAACGCCGAGAAAACAACCGACCTCTTCGTGGAGGCGACTGACGATTCGGCTAATCCGGTGCCGCATGAGCGCCTCGCCAAAGTAAACTCGGTCATTGCACGAATGAATCGAGCGCCAGGCGACTAGCGCGGCGCAAACACCGCACTCGAAGGCCTCCGCCTGCACTCAACGCGGTTGTCTATGCGACGATCGGGTTGAGCAAGCCTCCTGCCCGAAAAGCGCAAGCAGGCGAGGGGTCGCTCCTTATGCGCGGTGCCGAGCCTTTTGATGAAGTTGTGCTCGACGATGACCCTTCTGTCATCATTTTCATACCCTTGGCGTTCTTGGCGTCTTGGCGAGAGCATATGGCCAGGCCCACAAATTCTGCGGAAGAACCATTATTCGATCCCCTCATCCTGTCCTTCTCCCGGAGGAGAAGGGACGCTCGATAAACCGGCTCATGCCACCGGCCATCTCGGTCACCCGGAAGACCTTGTTCCGGCCGCGAGCTTCTCGATCGATTCGTGCAGCGATGACGGCCGCGCTGCAACGTGTGCGGCCGGCACCCGATTCGTGTGCCCTTTCGGCCGCCGCGGCGGCGCCGTTGCTATGCTTGAAGTCAACGGTTCTGCACAGCCGGCAACGCGCGCGTCGCGCTCGGGCAACACGATGTTTGGAAAGTCCTACACACTGTTTCGACTGCTGGGCTTCGAGGTTCGCCTCGACCCGACCTGGCTGATCCTCGGGGTGCTGGTCACCTGGACGTTGGCCGAGGGGCTGTTCCCGTTCTATTTCGAGGGGCTGAGCACGCAGGCCTACTGGGCGATGGGCGTGGCGGGCGCCGTCGGGCTGCTGGTTTCCATCGTCTTCCACGAGTTCTCCCACTCCCTGGTGGCCCGGCGCTACGGGCTCCCCATCAAGGGGATTACCCTGTTCATCTTCGGGGGCGTGGCCCAGATGGACGAGGAGCCCGCCAGCCCCAAGGCGGAATTTCTCATGGCCGTGGCCGGGCCCATCGCCAGCATCGTGCTGGCCGTCGCCCTCTATGGGCTTTACCGCATCGGCAGCGCCGCGGAATGGGTCACACCGGTCAACGCGGTGTTCTTCTATCTCGCCTATCTCAACATGGTGCTCGCGGTATTCAATTTGGTGCCGGCGTTCCCGTTGGACGGGGGTCGCATGCTGCGCGCCGCCCTATGGGGATGGAAGGCGGACCTGCGCTCGGCCACCCGCAGCGCCGCCCGGATCGGCTCGGGGTTCGGCATCGTGCTCATCGTCCTCGGAATACTCTCGGTGCTGGGTGGCAATTTCATCGGGGGGATGTGGTGGTTTCTGATCGGCATGTTCCTGCGCAGCGCCGCCCAGTCCTCCTACCAGCAGGTGCTGCTGCGCCAGATGCTGCAGGGAGAGCCGGTCAGGCGCTTCATGCAAAAGAACGTGGTGAGCGTGCCGCCCTCGCTGCCCCTGCGCGAGTTCGTCGAGGACTATGTGTACAAGTTCCACTACAAGATGTTCCCGGTGGTCGAGGACAGGCGGCTGCTGGGCTGGGTAAGCACCCGCGAGCTGCACGGCGTCGCCAAGGAGGATTGGGACCGCACGACGGTCGACGCCGTCTACGAGCCGTCGTCGGCGGAGAACACCGTGCGCCCGGACTCCGACGCGGTAGAGGCGCTGTCGCTGCTGCACCGAACCGGCCGCAGCCGCCTGGTCGTCGTGGAGGACGATCGGGTCGCGGGCATTCTCACCCTGAAGGACTTGATGCACTTCCTGTCCCTGAAGGTGGACCTGGATGAGCTGGCGGCCTGAGCATACGGCCGTTCGAGCCAACCCGCGTCGTCTATAGTGAAAGCTGATGCCGCCCGGCGCCGCACCAGCCATGCCCGCGCAGTCCCTCCTCGTCAACCGCCAGCCCTATTCCGTGAAGGCGGCACCCGACACGCCGCTGCTTTGGGTGCTGCGCGACTGGCTCGGGCTCAAGGGGACAAAATACGGCTGCGGGGTGGGAATCTGCGGCATATGCACGGTGCTGGTGGAGGGGCGGGCGGCGCGCGCGTGCGTCATTCCCGTGGGGCAGGTCGGCAAGCGCCCCGTGACCACCATCGAAGGGCTGGCCGAGGACCCCGACCATCCGCTGCTGCGGGCGTGGATTGACGAGCAGGTGCCCCAGTGCGGCTATTGCCAGCCCGGGCAGATCATGGCCGCCGCGGCACTGCTCGCCGAGGACCCCGAGCCCGACGACCGCGCGATCGACGCCGCCATGGCCCGTGTGCTGTGCCGGTGCGGGACTTACCAGCGCGTCCGCCGGGCGATCCATCGCGCCGCCGGCGCCGAGCCCTGAGCCGCCGCCGTGGGCAGGGTACGGGACGGCTGGTCTACGCTGGTGCGAGCCATCGGCGGCGCGTGGCTTTTCGGGGTGCGCGCGGGCGACGAGCCCGGCGGCGGGGAAACGCCGGGGGCCCTCAATCCCTGGGTGCGCATCGACCCCGACGACACGGTGACCGTGATCATCGATCGCTCAGAGATGGGCCAGGGGGTGGTCACAGGGCTGGCCATGCTGGTGGCAGAGGAGCTGGAGGTGGACCTCGACCGGGTGCGTACCGAGTTCGCGCCCGTGGCCGCGGTGTACAACAACCGCCTGTTCGGGGAGCAGATGACCGGCGGCAGCACCAGCATCCGGACCGCGTGGGAGCCCTTGCGCCACGCCGGCGCCACCGCCCGCGAGACCCTGGTGCAGGCGGCGGCGCGCGTGTGGGACGTACCTCGCACTCAATGCCGCGCGGCCCGCGGCTCCGTGGTCCACGAGCCTACCGGACGGCGCCTGCGCTACGGTGAGCTCGTGCGCCGCCTGGGCGGCGATGTCCCGGTGGTGGACGAGGTCACGCTCAAACCGCCCGAGGCCTTCCGGCTCTTGGGGCACCCTGCGCGGCGACTGGAGATCCCGGAGATGGTCGCCGGACGCACGTGCTACGGCGCCGACGTCTGCATCCCCGACATGCAGGTGGCCGTGGTCGCACGGCCCCCGGCCATCGGCGCCCGCCCCGGAGGCTTCGAGGAGCAGGCGGCGCGGGCGGTGCCCGGGGTAAGCGCGGTGGTGCAGATCGAGGCCGGCGTGGCGGTCATCGCCGATCACTTCTGGGCAGCGGTGCAGGGACGCGACGCGCTGCGGGTGCAGTGGGATGCCGGTCCGTATGCCGGGCTGGAGCAGGCGGAGATCGAGACGCGACTGGAGCGGGCGGCCGACGCGGCCAATCGTACCCTGCAGGCTTGGGGCAACGCAGGGCGCGCCCTCGGAAGGGCAGGGCAGGTCCACGAGGCCGCCTACCGCACGGCCTACCTGGCCCACGCCACCCTGGAGCCCATGAACTGCACCGCCTGGGTGCGCGAGGGACGCTGTGATGTGTGGGTCGGGAGCCAGGCCCAGCAAGGGGCCCGGGACGCCGCGGCCCGTGCTGCCGGACTGCCCAGCGCCCGAGTGAACGTGCACACCACCTACCTGGGGGGCGGCTTCGGCCGGCGCCTGGAGCAAGACTTCGTGACGGAGGCCGTGGCCCTGTCCCGGCACACCGCCAGCCCGGTGCAGGTGATGTGGACACGCCAGGACGACATGCAGCACGACCGCTATCGCCCGGCCCTGTGCGCCCGGCTGCGGGCGGGGATCGACGCGGATGGGCTGCCCGTTGCCTGGGAGCAGCGCATCGCCGGACCGGGGCTGGTGTTCAACGGCATCGACCTTCCCTATGCCATCCCCAACGTGCAGGTGCTCGGGCGGGAGGAGGACCCCGGCGTGCCCACCGGATCCTGGCGCTCGGTGGGCGCCGGCCAGCACGCCTTCGCCATTGAGGGATTCATCGACGAGCTGGCCCATCGGGCCGGGCGCGATCCCCTGACGTTTCGCCGCGATCTGCTGCCCAAGGGCTCGCGCCAGCGCGCGATGCTGGAGCTGGCGGCCGAGAAGGCCGGCTGGGGACATCCCTGCCCGTCGGGCCGCGGGCGCGGCATCGCCGCCTATCACTCCTTCGGCACCTGGGTGGCCCAGGTGACCGAGGCGTCGGTGGACAACGGCGCCATCCGCGCCCACCGCGTGGTGTGCGCCGTGGACTGCGGGCAGACCGTCAATCCCGACGCGGTGGCCGCCCAGATGGAAGGGGCGGTGACGATGGGACTGTCCGCGGCGCTGGGCGAGGCGATCACCGTCCACCAGGGCCGCATCCAGCAGTCCACGTTCGAGGACTACCCCATCTTGACCATGGCCGAGATGCCGGTGGTGGAGGTGCACATCCTACCCAGCCGGGAAGAGCCGGGCGGGGTGGGCGAGCCCGGCGTACCGCCCGCCGCCCCCGCGCTGGCCAACGCGCTGTTCGCCGCCACCGGCCAACGCCTGCGAAGCCTGCCCCTGCGCCCTCGAGGCACCCCCACATCGCCGGCGAACGGCCACTGAGGCGCCGGTCCCGACGCCGGGGCGGCCGGTGTCTCCGCCGGGCGCGATTGCGGGCGGGCCGAGGCTGGCCCGAAACCTGCAAGGCACTGGCAGCCATCGGCGAAACGGCGAAGGAGTGGCGGATGCCTGGGTTGCGGCGCTATGGCGGACTCTACGAGCTGGTGACCGCGCAAGACCGCGCCCTCATCCGGCGGCTGCTGTGCGGGGGGGACCCGGGCCTGTGGCAACAGGCCCGGCACGTGGTGATCAGCCCGGCGCCGCTGGTCACCCTGGGCATGGCCGTCACCCGGATCTCGCCTCAGCCGGTGACCGGCGTGCCGGATGCGTTCACCGTGTATCGGGCCTTGCGCCATGCCTCGGCGCTGTACTACTCGTTCCAGCGCCGCAGCGGCAGGACGCCGCGCGGGTGAAGCGACTCAGGCGGACACCTGCGGCTGGGCCGGGTAGATGACACGACCCAGGCCCCCGGTGCTGCCCTGGTGCTTGCAGCGATAGAGGGCCTCGTCCACGTGGGCCAATAGCGCGGTGAGATCGGTGCCATGCTCCGGCGCCTCGCCCATACCGATGGTCATGCTCAGATCAACCCCGTTGCGCTCGGACCACGCCTGCACGTGCCCCTGGATGCGCTGACCGACGCCCTCCGCCTCATCCAGCGTCGTCCCGGGAAGTATGAGCACGAACTCGTCGCCCCCGTAGCGGGCAGCCACGTCGGTCTGCCGAATGTTGCCCCGCAGGATGTCGCCCATCTCCCGCAACACGCGATCGCCGGTAGCGTGCCCCAGGCTGTCGTTGATCCCCTTGAACTTGTCCAGGTCCGCGAACATCACGACCAGTCTGCCTTCACCTTCCCGGGCGGAGGCGAACAACGGCACGGACGCCTCCTCCAGGGCACCCCGGTGCAACAGGCCGGTAAGCGGATCCATCTTGCTGTTGCGCTCCAGAGAGCGGCGCGCGGCATCGACCCGGCTCATGAGCACGTAGGCGTAGACCACGATGATGGCGGCGAAAAGATTCAGGAACATCGCCCCCGGCGTCATTTGTTCCAGGGCCTCGAAATAACGCAGGCTGAGGGCCACGATGGCCCCGGAAAAGCTGGCGAGCAGGGCCTCGGAGAACGAGCGCATGCCGTAGCGCATGCCGTTGCCCAGCGCGATCACGATATAGACCATGGAGGACAGGGGCACCACGAACGGGTCCGTGAGCACGGCCAGTGACACCGCGAGCACGTCGAACCACATCGCCGCACGAAAACGCACGACCGAGTACGGCTCGTGGCGGGCATGGAGGAACAGCGCCGTGACCCAAATGGTGTAGGTGGCGAAGAACAGGTTCAGATAGCCCAGACTCAGCCAGGGCGAGGTGTAGGCAAAGACGAAGTTGAAATAGACCGCGCCCAGGGCCACGAACACGTAGCGGGTCACGAACTGCAGGCGCTGGTCGGCCCAGCTGGCCTCGAACCACCGCGACTTGGGCTGATCGTCGCGACGCCGTCCGTGGCCGGTCCGCCGTTCTGCGACCTTGCGCCGTTCCTGGGCTGGTACCGGTGCGTCCTTCACTGGTTGTACCCGCGTTGCGTTGTGGTTGTTGGTGGACGAGACAGGGTTGGAGCGCCAACTATCCCACGCCTCCACCGGGCCTGCAAGCCGAAAATCTCTCGCGACGCAGGGCCTTGCCGCGACGGTGTGTGTCAAGCATACCAGTTTTGTGGGACTCTGTCCCGCCGCCGGCGCCGAGAGACCAACAGGCGGTTGCCCGTGGCCCGCAGGGATTGGGCGCTGGACCTGACCGCGGCCTGCCGGGGGCGGGCGTAGATCGAATCGCCGCCTGTGATTTAGACCGAGTTTTATGGCTATAATATCCAACCATTGCGATCAACTATTGCCCTACCACGCGATGACAAAGCCCCGCAGGCAATTGCGCACCAATGGTCACTACGCGACCAACCTGGACGCCGGACCGCAGGAGGTCTACGACAGCGATTTCGAGGCCCTGGTCCGGCAGATGCTAGTGCGGCTGGGCGAGGACCCCGCCCGTGCCGGCCTGCAACGCACGCCGCTACGGGTGGCCAAGGCCCTGGACTTCTTGACCAGCGGCTACGAGATGAGCGTGGAGGAAGTGGTGCGCGACGCCGTCTTCGAGGAGCAATGCGAAGAGATGGTGGTGGTCAAGGACATCGAGTTTTACTCCATGTGCGAGCACCACGTGCTGCCGTTCTTCGGCAAGGCCCACGTGGCCTACCTGCCCAACAACCGCGTCATCGGGCTGAGCAAGATCGCCCGCATCGTCGACGTCTTTGCCCGCCGGCTCCAGGTCCAGGAGCGGCTCACAAATCAGGTCGCCGATGCCCTGACCGAGGCGCTGCGGCCGCAGGGCGTGGGGGTGGTGGTGGAGGCGCGCCACCTGTGCATGGTGATGCGCGGGGTGGAGAAGCAGCACTCCACCGCGGTCACCAGCGCCATGCGCGGCACCTTCACGGACGATGCGCGCACCCGCGCCGAGCTCCTGGCGTTGATCCGCATCCCCTAGCCGGCGAGCTGGTACGATCTTCGCAGGGAAAAGCCCGGCCCGCTGCCGGGAGGTCACCACAGGGGATGCCCGAGCGCGACCGGCCGCAGCATCTATTCTTTTGCTAGGGGTCACCGGCGACTGCCGAGCGGTAATTCGAATGATCAACCTGCGCCAGCTCACCGACACGGCTAACCGCGCAATCTGGGAACGGGACATACGCACCCTGCCCCGCTACCAGGCCAGGCTGCTCTTTGGGGTGCGGGTGAGCTACGCCGTTCTGCGCGACCTGGCCGACGGGCAGGTCACCCTGCGGGCCATGAGCCTGGTCTACACCACGCTGCTGTCGCTGGTACCGCTGCTGGCGGTCAGCTTCTCCGTGCTCAAGGCCTTCGGGGTGCACAATCAGATCGAGCCGGTGCTGTTGAACCTCCTGGCCCCCCTGGGGGTCCAGGGAATCGAGATCACCGAGCGCATCGTCGGATTCGTGGACAATGTTCGGGCCGGCCTGCTCGGTTCCCTGGGCCTGGCGTTCCTTATATATACAGTCATCTCGTTGATCCAGAAGATCGAGCGGGCCTTCAACTTCACCTGGCACGTCTCCCACCACCGCCCCCTGTCCCAACGCTTCAGCGACTACCTGAGCGTCATCATCATCGGACCTGTACTGCTCTTCTCGGCCATCGGGCTGACCGCATCCATCAGCAGCACCGCCCTAGTGCAGTGGCTGACGACCGTACCGGGCCTGGGCGCGCTCGTTGAGGTCACCGGCGCCCTGCTGCCCTACGCCTTGGTGATCGCCGCGTTTGCCTTCATATACGTGTTCGTGCCCAACACCAAGGTGCGCGTAAGCTCGGCCCTGGTGGGCGCCGTCGTCGCCGGCGTGCTGTGGGAGACCGCAGGCTGGATGTTCGCCACCTTCGTGGTGACCTCGGTAAAGTACGCCGCGATCTACTCGGCGTTCGCTACCCTGATCGTGTTCATGATCTGGCTCTATCTCAGTTGGGTGATCCTGCTCACCGGCGCCAGCATCGCCTTCTACCATCAGCACCCCGAGCACCTGAGCGCCCACCGCCGTGAGGTCGAGCTCAGTGCGCGCATGAAGGAGAAGGTGGCGCTGCTGGTCATGGGGCTCATCGCCGAGCGCTACTACCTCAGGCGCCCGGCGTGGACGGCGGAGAGCCTGTCCCAGCACCTGCGCCTGCCCATGGACACGGTGGACACGGTGATCCAAATCCTCGAGCAGGATGGCTTCCTGGCCCGCACCCTGTCGGAGCCGCCCACCTTTTTGCCTTGCCGGGCGCCCGAGACCGTGCCCCTCAAAGAGGTGCTGGCGGCCGTGCGCCGCTGGGGCGAGGGGCCCCACCTGGCTCCCCAGCGGCTGGTGGAGATGGCGGCGGTCGACGCCCTGTTCGAGCGCGCCGAGGGGTCGCGCGACCAGGCCCTCGACGGGCGCACGATCAAGGACCTGGTGGTAGTGGAATCCGCCGAGGCCGTCCAGCGGCGCGCGTCGGGACCGTGAGTGCGCCGCGAACACACTCGCAGCGACAACGTGGCGCGCCGATGCGGCCGGCCGGCAGGACGGACCAGCGCGCGGGGGCGAGCCCGCATATCTCACCGGGATCGCGGGAGCAGGCGCAAGATTCGGGTCCGTAGGCGCCGCTCTGGAAGGAAAGTGGTAGCCGTAGCTACCACTTCGCCGCTCCCGCACATCCCTGTGCTTCGCGGCATAAGTACATCCTGTACAGAACTGAAGAGCAAGCCTACGGGCGCGAAGCAAGCCTGAACCCTGATAGGCCAACGGCGAAAACAGTGTGTCGTTATCCGGTTGCTCGGCATTGTGCCTTATTCGTATCTTGTTTCAGTACGTTGCGTCATGGCCGTTGGCCGCCTGGTGAGATATGTGGGCTAGACTTTGAAAGAGAACCGGCAGCGAGCGTGAAGATGAGCAACATGTGGATGCGCACCGGGCAGAGAGCGCCTCGCGGGGCCGAGCCCGACACCCCGCCCCCTGAGCCGCCCACGGAAATTCCGCCCCCGGACACGCCGCCCGAGGTGCCGCCGGGGCCCGACGAGACGCCTTCGGGGCCGCCCCCGGAAGTTCCCTATGAGCCGCCGCCCGAGCTCCCCCAGGAAACGCCCCCGGAGGGCTAGCCCGCGCACCTCACCAGGCGGCTGACCGTACTGCACAGGCGGGGCAAAGCGCAGGTCGCGTCAAGGCCCGCGGGGACCGGACGCAAGACGATGCGTCCGCTAGGCTCTCAGGAGACCCCCGAGGGATGAGGCAGGCGGTCGCCACGCCATTGGGGCTCAAGCACGCGGATGCCGCGCCTGAACCGCAGTGATGCGCGCGGCGCGGCTAGGCCACCTCGGGCATGCTCTCGATGAGCTCCTTGAAGCGTCCCCACTCCGTGGCCGCCCAGATCTCCGAATGGGAGTGCCCATAGGTACGGATCAGCGTCGCGACCTTCGTGGCCGTCTCCACGTCCGGCGCGGTGAAGATGTCGACGTAGTCATAGGGGCCCAGCACGGCGTAGCTCTGGACCCACTCCACCTCGGGGCACTCGGCCCGAATGCGATCCATGGCCTCCTTCTCCAGCGACTCCAGCCCCTTCGGCGAGCGCGCCGCGTCGGCGGAAACCTGCGTCATCATGATGAACGTTGCCATTCGCGAATCCTCCACAATTGATGCAGTTGGCGCAGTCGGGTGAACGCCGGACCTCCCGCGGGACGGGCGGTTATGTCTCAAAGGGTAGCAGCGGATCGGGCGGCAGGAGGCATCGGCGAGCGGCAACATCGGCGGACGCGCCACAACGGACGCAGCGGGCAAAAGCGAAACGCCGACCACGCCTAGATGGCGGGGCCGGCGCTGCGCGCTCACCGCGGCGGGCGGCGGATCAATTGACCATTTTCCAGGAGCCGTCGGCCTGGCGACAGGCGGTCCCGTAGACCTTCCGGATCTCGCCGCCCACGGTGGTCTGGGTGCGGAACTCCCGGCACTGCCTTCCATCGGCCTTGTAAGTCCTGGTTGGCGTGACCACGTATTCGGCACCGGTATCCGGGTTGACCCAGCGCACCGGGCGCCGGTCCTCGCCGTGCTCGAGCACTTGCCCGGTGCAGCGCGCATCGGCCTCATCCATGGAGCGCCCGATCTTGCCGCCGATCACGTATCCGACGATGACGCCCACCACGGTGGCGGCGGTCTTGCCGTCACCCTTGCCGATTTCTGAGCCGGCGACCCCGCCGATCACGCCGCCGATGACCTTGCCCAGCGCCTCGCGATTACAGCGCCCGCCCTCGATGTAGGTCTCCGCGGCGTGCTGCACGTCGCGGTGCCCGGCCTCCTGTTTGTGGCGATACCCATGGGCCGGCGCCCAGGACGGCGGCTTGGCGCACACGGACTGCGCGCCGAAACCGAGCACCAATACGGCCGCCGCCGCGTGCGCCAGGGCAGGCCGTGAAAACACACGCACGAGCTCAAACATCTTACCTCCCCCTTTCAGTGCAGGTTCGGAGCGCGGCGCCGCAGGCAAACGTTCGCCGGGCTATTCTTTGATCCAGTGCTGCAGCGTCTCGATGATCTTCTTCGCCTGATCGACGCTGGAGATGTTGAACTTGGATTTCTGCATGTACTGGCCGCCGCGCTTTTGGTAGCGTCGAATGCTGAACTTTTCGGGGCCGTATTCGCCTTTTTGCCGATCCCAGTCCTGATAACGGTACAGCACCGTGGACCAGGCGCCCTTGGTGAGGACAACCTTGTCCAGCTCCTTGACGACCAGTTTGCCTTCCTCGGTATAGTTGACGGTAAGCTCGTCTATGGTTGAAGCCATGTTGTCTCCCGGTGAATCCGTCTCGCTGCGCCTCCGGAGGGATGCTCCGGCCGGCAGGAAATTGTTACCATTTGCCGGGCTATTGTACCAGCGGCCGGGCGAAGGGACGCGAACCAGTTCACCCGGCGGCTGGCCCCATCGACGGCAGCAGACGTATCCCGCCGGTACCACCGTTTCTTGAAGCGTCACCTCCAGGCGGCCCGCTGCAGCAATCGGGCAGCTCATCGAACGAAAGTCTTTCGGCTTCTGCGGCGTGGCAATCGGTGTGGACCCGGTGCTCATGCAACGTGACGCAGTGCGGCCCACCCCGCAAATTGCACCAGTGGGCCACAGGCCGCGTATCGACTCGTTGAAAGCGATGGTACAACATGCGGGCCACAGCCCGGCGACCGCGAGAAACGATCAGTCGTCCCGATATCGATCGCCGCTCCCCGGGACGTGCAGATGACCGCCATACTACTCTTCACCGCGGCAACCGAGAGGCCGCCTATTCCACCGCGCCGCCGCTGGAGCGCGGAAAATCACGGGCGTATTTCGCGATCCACTCCAGCGCAGCCTCGCGCCGGCTCAACGCCCGACCCTCCGTCTCTTGCACGAGACGCTTGTATTGCTCGATGTGGCAGGCCTGCTCGGCCATGCGGGCACGAAACAGGTCGTGAGTACTGAAGAATCGAATGCCGATGGTGTAGTGGCCACTCCCCGGCCGGCACCAGGCCACCTCGGCGCTGGCCTCGAACGGCGGGCGCACCGAGGCGATCCTCACGCGAACCACGGATCCGGGTTCCACGGGCGCGCCCGACTGGCATGCCAATCCCCCGTCGACCGCGCCGCCGTTCATCCCGGAGGCCTGCTCTTCGGGCTGAAGCTCTATCGGAATCCCCGGCGGGTGCTCCATGTACTCGGACATACACAGCCTTTCCACCGCTACAGAGGTTTTCGGCGCCGCGGCCAGTGACTTGAACCCGGCCGACGGGCGTTCCGAAAGCGTCGATGAAAGGTTAAGCGCCTCGGGCTGAATGGGCACTGAACGCGACGGGGACCGGTAACGCGACAGCGGGTGTGGGGCTCGGGGATCGCAGGCTACTGGCCCGCACGCTCAAGACTCGGCCACCGCCCAGACGTTGAAGCACGCCTCCGGCTTGCGGCCTACGCCCACGGCCCCCTTGTCCAGATACAGGGCCCACGCCCAGTCGGGCGCGTAGAGGCTGGTGGTGGAGGACCAATACACCTCGCGGGTGTCTCGGAACGGGTGGCCGGCCGGCAGGGCAGGCCCGTGGCGGGCGCTGTCGACCAGGGACTCCAGCTCGTTGATGTTGGGCAGGCGCCACTGCCTGCCCCGGTTGTAGCGATTGAGCGCGTGCACCGCGGTCAGGGCCTCCGCCCAGGTGACCTGCCCCAGCGCCACGTCGGCGCGCCGCCACCAGCGCAGCCCGGTGAGCCGGTCAAGCGCCGTGTCGCCCTCGACGGTGAAGCGCGGCGCCGGCCACGGCAGCCCGTAGCGGCCCTCTCCGTCCTGGCCGCTCCCGGGGCAGGCGATTGCCCGCCCGCGAGCATCGTAGCAGCCGTCCTGGCCGGTGACCGGAAGGACTTTGCTGCTGCCGCGCACCGGCCACAACAGGAAGGATTGGTCCTTGCCGCCATAAAAGGCACGCCCTCCGCCCAGGTCCACGTACCAGGCGTGGGCGGGGGCGATCGCCGCGGAGGTGGAAGTCCAGTACCACCCTGCAAAGACCTCTTGGAAGGGGTGGCCCTCGGGCAGGGCCGGCTGGCGGGTCTGGTGGCTCACCAGGCTGCGCAGCTCGCGGCGGTTGGGCAGGCGCCAGTCGGCATGACCAAGGGCGACGCCGCGGTTCATGTCCCGGACGTAGTCCAGCGCCTCCTGCCACGTGAACGGAAACTCGGCCGGGTTGGCGCAGCACGTCCAGGTCAGTCCGGTGAGCCGGTCGTGCACCACCTCGCTGTGGGTCTCGAAACGCGGGTCCGGCCAGGGCAGCCCGGCGCGGGTCTCCCCATCCTGGCCGCTGCCAACACACGGGATCTCACCACCGTCGGCCCCGTGACAGGTGCGCTGCCCTGTTTGGACGTAACCCCGGCCCATGGACGCCTATGCTCTCGCCTGCGCATGTGACTCACCCCAAGCATAGACCCGGCGTTCTTCAGGTTTCCGCCGCGAGCCGGTACAATCGCGCTTTTCGCCGGTGCAGCACCGTGGGGACCGCGATGACGCAGAAACTCAACCGCTACAGCTCACGCATCACCGAGCGCAAGTCTCAGGGTGCCTCCCAGGCCATGCTCTACGGCACAGGGCTCACCGACGAGGATATGCACAAGCCGCAGGTGGGGATCTCCGCGGTCTGGTACGACGGCAACACCTGCAATATGCACCTCAACGCCCTGGCCGCCAAGGTCAAGGAGGGCGTGGAGGCGGCCGGCATGGTGGGAATGCGCTTCAACACCATCGGCGTCTCCGACGGTATCTCGATGGGCACCGAGGGCATGAGCTACTCGCTGCAGTCGCGCGACATCATCGCCGACTCCATCGAAACGGTGATGGGCGCGCAGTGGTACGACGCCAATATCTCGCTGCCCGGCTGCGACAAGAACATGCCCGGCGTGCTGATGGCCATGGGCCGGCTCAACCGTCCCGCGCTGATGGTCTACGGCGGGACCATCAAGCCCGGCTATACCACCGAGGAGCACCAGCCCATCGACATCGTCTCGGCCTTTCAGAGCTACGGGCAATACCTGGCCCACGCCATCAGCGAGGAGGAGCGCGAGGACATCGTGCATCACGCCTGCCCCGGGCCGGGGGCCTGCGGCGGCATGTACACGGCCAACACCATGGCCTCGGCCATCGAGGCCCTGGGCATGTCCCTGCCCTACAGCTCGTCCACGCCGGCGGTGGACTCGAAAAAGCAAGAAGAGTGCATGCAGGCGGGCGCGGCCATCCGACACCTGCTCGAGCACGACATCAAGCCGCGCGACATCATGACCCGCCAGGCCTTCGAGAACGCCATGGTCATCGTCATGGCCCTGGGCGGCTCCACCAACGCCGTGCTGCACCTGATCGCCATGGCGCGCGCGGTGGACGTGGAGCTCACCATCGACGACTTCCAGCGGGTGAGCGACCGCGTGCCCCTGCTCGCCGACCTCAAGCCCAGCGGGCGCTACGTCATGGAGGACGTGCACAACGCGGGCGGCACGCCCGCGGTCATGAGGTACCTGCTGGAGCACGGGCTCCTCGACGGCGACTGCCTGACCGTGACCGGTAAGACCGTGGCCGAGAACCTGGCCGAGGTTTCCGGCCTGGCCGAGGACCAGGACGTCATCCTGCCGCTGGAGCGCCCCATCAAGAAGAGCGCACACATCCAGATCCTCAAGGGCAACCTGGCCCCCGGGGGCGGGGTGGCCAAGATCACCGGCAAGGAAGGCGAGCGCTTCGAGGGTCCGGCCCGGGTGTTCGACTCCGAGGAGGACATGCTCAGGGCCCTGGAGGAGAACAAGATCCAGAAGGGCGACGTGGTGGTCATCCGCTACGAGGGGCCCAAGGGCGGGCCGGGCATGCCGGAGATGCTCACCCCGACCTCGGCCATCATGGGCGCGGGGCTCGGCAACGACGTCGCGCTGCTCACCGACGGGCGCTTTTCCGGCGGCTCCCACGGCTTCATCATCGGCCACATCGTGCCCGAGGCCCAAGAAGGCGGTCCGCTCGCGCTCCTTCGGGACGGCGACAAAATCACCATCGATGCGGCGGCCCGCACCCTGGACATGGACATCGACGGCGAGGAGATGGAGCGGCGTCGGAGCGCGTGGCAGATGCCTCCCTATAAGGCCGCGCGCGGAACGCTGTTCAAGTACATCAAGACCGTCAAGGACGCCTCCAAGGGCTGCGTGACCGACGAGTGAATCCGGAGCCCGGGCCCGGACCGGCCCGGCGCTCGTCAGTCCAGCAGATAGTGCTTTTTGATCGGCTCCCGGATCTCCCAGGTGCAGGACATACCCTTGGGGAAGTGCACCAGGTCGCGGGCCTGAATGGTAACCGGCTCGCCGCCGCCGTGGGGCGTGATCAGCGCCTCGCCCTCCAGGATGTAGCAGGTCTCGCGCGAGTCGTAGGTCCACTCGAACGTGGAAAACTCCTTGGACCAAATGGGCCAGCTCTCCACGCTCATCGCCTCCAGCTTCATGGGTGATGGATTATGCTCCACCGTGATCGAGTCCATATGTGCACCTCGTTTCTTGTCGAAGAAGGGCTTGTGCGCGGGACATCATACCGAAGGCCCCGCCGTGCACGCCAGGAGGCCGCCGCGACTGACAGCCCCGGTTTCGACGCCGGGGAGCGGGCGCGGTTGAATGCGGCCCACACCATCCGCACCCGTGTATACTCGGGGTTCGATCACAGCCTGCTAGACTTTGACCTATGGGCCCGGATATCGAGATAGAGGTTGAGCAGATCGCGAGGGATCTGGAGGATCTCGATGCGCTCATCGAGGATGCCTGGGGTCCGCAGATCGACCCCGACGACGTCCAGCATGCCGGGCAACTGCTGACCGAGGTCAGAGATCGCTATCAAACCCTGGTCGATCGCCTCGACGGGGACGATCGTACCCGCGTGGAACAATCCGTCGGCATGGAGCTGCGCCGACTGGCCGAGCTTCACGGGCGCATGCAATAGGCCGCGCCCGCCGGCCGTTCTTACCCGACGGGCGCGGCATCGGAAGGGGAAGGTATGGAGGTGAGGGAGTCCATTCTGGAAAAGACCGCGGCCTTTGTCGAGGCCGGCCCCCAAAGCGCGCAGTCCCTCCTGCTCTACGCCCTTGTCAGCACCCTCACCGTGGAACGCGGCGGCTACCTGTTCAAGCTCATCAAGCTGCGCGAAATGGATGCAGCCACACGCCGCCTCGCCTACGGACTGATGGAGCACATGGCGGAAGGGGAAAACACCGGCCCCGAGTGGGATGCGTTTGTCGAGCGCATCAACGAGGCCGTGCGCGGGGCCGGGCCGAGATTGTAGTCGCCATCGACGCCTTGTCGCGACAAGAATGTCGCTCCCACCCCCATGATCGGCACTGGCGCCAATGTCCGAGTGGGAGCGGCGTTCCCGCCGCGACCAGGCCCGCACCGGGCTTTGTGCCGACAAGAATGTCGCTCCCACAGATGTTTGATACAGGGGTGGGAGCGGCGTTCCCGCCGCGACCAAGCACCTGCGATCGGGTGTGCACTTTTGACTTTTGACTTTTGAATTGTCTTTGAAAGCGGCGTCTTGAGACGCGATCAACAACTCTTTACTCCACCGGCGGCGGCAACTGAAGGTAGTAGCCGTCTTCGACAAGGTGCCGCTCGACCGTCGCCGAGTCCGTGCGCGCCAGCTTGGGGCGGGCCGCCAGGTCCAGATCCATCACACGCTCCAGCCGGCCCAGGTGCTGGAGCAGCTCCGCGGGCACCTTGGAAAAACCTCCGGCGCACTCGACGAACAGGTAGGTATCCGCCTTCCTGGCGCTGCGGTAGACGACGCACTCCATGGCCAGCTAGGGATCAGTGCTCGGCCACGGCCTCACGCGGGCCGCTGACCGCGGCCTGCAAGCGCACCTGATTGCCTCGCTCACGACGCTTGGCCTCCAGGTACTCGCCGCGCTTCAGCTCATGGAGCTGGCGGGCGTAGCGCTCCGTGAGATCGAACCAGGTTTGGATACGCTGCTCGAAGCGCTGGTTGGCGGGCTCTTCGAGGGTTGCCAGAAACGCCTCCAGGGTGAAGTAATAGCGCATTGCATTGCGCTCCACGATCCCGTTGACGCCCTTGACGAACTCGAGCTCGCCCGCATCGTCCGTCCCGACCACGGAGAAGCCAATCTTGTCGCTGCCCAGCGTCGACAGGTAGATGGAGGTCGCAATCCGGCTCCGCCAGCTCGATCGGTAGCGGGATCGCACGTGCACCAGACTCTTTTGGCCGAGGCGGGCGACCTCCGCGACGATGCCGTGATCGCGCGTCCCCAGCGGCCCCTCATCGGCGACCAGAGCCACGCGCAGGTAATCGGGGGTCCGCTCCTCCACGCGATAGCGATACTCCATGCGATAGGCATCCTCGGGCTCTTCGTAGTACTTGCGCCCGACATAGATGGCGAGCCGCACGGGCTCCTCGCGGTCGTCGTAGACGCAGGACTTCACGTTCAGATTCAGCGGAATGAAACGGCACCAATTGGCGGGTGTACCCACCGCATCGATCAGCACGGAGAACGGGTAGTCCATCTCGCTGTATACATCGGCGCTGAGGCGATGGCCTTCGGTCTCGGAACGCACCCAGAGGGCCTCATCGAACGGGGAGTCCTGTACGGGCTTGCGGACGGCAGCGTACTCTTGCATCAAGGACGCCGGGCCGGCCGCCTGACAGAGGCCGGCCAGCGCGAATGACGCCAACGCCAGCAGAACTTGGATCGAAGCCGCTCGTTTCTTCATCACCAGCTTGCCGCTCTTACTCTATACCGACTATTCAACACTTCGAACGCGATACGGCGCTTCGCCTCCGGGCCGCGCCCGTGCGACCAATCCTTCGCCCGAGTATACACGCAGGACGATAAGGTCGCGGCCGAACGCGCTCAACTGCGCCTCGATGCGCGCCAGATCCTCGCCCAACCGCTTCGCCCTGCCCTTCTGGTAGGCGGCATACAGCAGGCCGCCTGGCAGCAGTGCGGCCAACACCGCCTCGCGGCGGGTGAACCGGGCCGACCCCAACGCATTCCGGGTGCGCTCGCGCACCCGGACCAATTGCGCGCGCAGGGCACGCACTCGCGTGATGAGAGAATCGACCGGCGCGGCGGCCAGGTCCACGACGAATCCGTGCGGCCCCACTCGATAGCCCGGCGGCGCGTACGACAGCGCCGCCATCAGCGCGGCCGCTGCCATCAGAAAAATTCGCGTTGTGGAGATCAAACAGCTTGGCAAGGCCTTGTACGGGGTCGCAGGGATGAGTCGCCTCATGTCTTACCTTGGGTGGTGATACACAATGCGTGCCAACACCGTTTATTGGAGTTGTCGGCCCCTCGTCCCGGCCGCGATGCCAATTGGGGCGGCATGTCCGGCGATCACGCACCGGGTCGGTGCGGGGGACAGAGGTTGTGTTGGCGCTCATACTACCGATGCTCTCACATGCGCAGGTCAACGACCGCGCGCAACCGGCAACATCCAACACTATCGTATCGAGCTTGTGGTGAACACCCCCTCCGGGTCGCCCTGCACGAGCGGTAGTTTTTGGCCGATGGGCGGCGCAGAAGTGAACGCGAATCATATCCATCCGCGGTCGGTCGCGGCGGGAACGCCGCTCCCACTGGGACATCGGCGCCAGTGCCCGTACCGCGGTGGGGGCAACATTCTTGTTGCGGCTCTGGCGGCAGCGCCATAGGGCGGCCTGCGGCCGCCGCGCCGGATCGCGGGCAACCGAACATGCGGCGCGCACAGCGCTCTTTACCCTATGCACTGCGGCGGTCGATCGCGCCTCAAAGCGCCGCTCCTGGCGTCGAACATACGCTCGTTCACCACAATCGCTGCCTATGCTTCGTCGCCCGCCTCGTCCCCCAGCGACAACAACGCCGCATTGCCGCCCACTGCGGCGGTGTTCACGGTGTAGGTGCGCTCGGTGGCGAAGCGGTGCAGATAGTGGGGCCCGCCCGCCTTGGGCCCGGTGCCCGACAGCCCCTCGCCGCCGAAGGGCTGCACGCCCACCACCGAGCCGACGATGGTGCGGTTGACATACACGTTGCCGGCGCGCACCCGCCGGCGGATGTACTCGGCGGTGGCCTCGATGCGCGAGTGCACCCCCAGGGTCAGGCCGTAGCCGGTGGCGTTGACCGCATCGATCACCTCGTCGAGCCGGCCCGAGGGATAGCGGACCACGTGCAGGATGGGCCCGAACACCTCGCGCTCCAGCCGGTCGAGGCGATCGATCTCGAAGACGCTGGGCGCCACGTAGGTGCCGTGCTCCGCCGTCCCGGGCAGCGGCAGGCGAAAGGCGCGCAGGGCCTCACGCTCCATGCGCCGGCAGTGGGCCTCCAGGGCATCGCGCGCGGCGGCGTCGATCACCGGGCCCACATCGGTGGCGAGCAGCCCCGGGTCGCCCACAACCAGCTCCTCCATGGCCCCGGTCAGGCGCCCCCAGAGGTGATCGGCGGTCTCGGCCGGCAGGAACAGCACCCGCAGCGCGGAGCAGCGCTGGCCCGCCCGGTTGAACGCCGAGGCCAGCACATCGGGGATGAGCTGCTCGGCCAGCGCCGAGGTGTCGGCGATCAGCGCGTTCTGCCCCCCGGTCTCGGCGATCAGGGGCACGATGGGCCCGCCGCGCCCAGCCAGGGTCTGGTGGATCCGTGCCGCGGTCTCGGTGGAGCCGGTGAACGCCACCCCGGCCACGCGCCGGTCGGCGACCAGGCCCTGGCCCACGATGGCGCCGGCCCCGGGCAGCAGCTGCAGCACCTTCTCGGGCAGCCCCGCCTCGTGCAGCAGGGCCATCGCCCGCGCGGCGATCAAAGGCGTCTGGGTGGCGGGCTTGGCGAGCACGGTATTGCCGGCGATCAGGGCGGCCGCCACCTGGCCGGTGAAGATGGCCAGGGGAAAGTTCCACGGGCTGATGCAGGCGAACACCCCGCGCCCGTGCAGGCCCAGGATGTTGCGCTCCCCGGTGGGCCCCGGCAGCTCCACGGGGGCCGCGAAGTCCTCGCGCGCCCGCCAGGCGTAGTAGCGGCAAAAGTCCACCGCCTCGCGTACCTCGGCCAGGGCGTCGGGAATGCAGTGCCCGGCCTCGCGCACGCACAGGGCCATGAGCTCGGCGCGGTGCCGCTCGAGCAGGTCCGCCGCCTGCTCCAGCAGGCCCGCGCGCGCCTCGGCCGGCGTGCGCGACCACTCGGCAAAGGCCCCGTGGGCCGCGGCCAGGGCGCGCTCGACCTCTTCGTCGCCCGCGGGGCGCACGTGCCCGACCACGTCTTCGCGATCCGAGGGGCTGCGCACGGCCTCCTCACCCGATCCGCCGGCCGGCCCTCCGGCGACCTGCGCCCCGGCCTGCCACGCCGGCCCGGCCCATTCGCGCATGGCATCGGCCAGCTCGCCCAGCACGGCCGGGTCCTGGAGGTCCAGGCCCTGGGAGTTGCGCCGGGCCGCGCCGTAGAGCGCCGCCGGCAGCGGGATGCGCGGGTGGCGTTTGGGCTCCAGGTCCCGCAGGGCCGCTACCGGATCGGCCACCAGGTCCTCGATCGGGGCGCGCTCGTCCAGCAGGCGGTTGACGAAGGAGGTGTTGGCGCCGTTTTCCAGCAGCCGGCGCACTAGGTAAGGCAGCAGCTCGTCGTGACTGCCCACCGGGGCGTACACCCGGCAGGGCCAGCCCTGCGCGACCAGGTCCCGGTACAGCCCCTCGCCCATGCCGTGCAGGCGCTGGAACTCGTAGCCGCCCTGGCCCGCCAGCTCCATCACCGCCGCCGCGGTGTAGGCGTTGTGGGTGGCGAACTGGGGATAGAAGGCCTCGCCGGCGGCCAGGATGCGCCGCGCGCAGGCCAGGTACGACACGTCGGTGGCGCGCTTGCGGGTGAACACGGGGTAGTTCGCCAGGCCCCGCTCCTGGGCGCGCTTGATCTCGGTGTCCCAGTAGGCCCCCTTGACCAGGCGCAGGGGGATGCGCCGCTTCGCCCCGCGGGCCAGCGCGGCCAACCAGTCGATGACCGGGAGGGCGCGTTTCTGATAGGCCTGCACCGCCAGGCCCAGCCCGTCCCAGCCCGCCAGCTCCGGGCGGCGGAACACCGCCTCGAACACATCCAAGGTCGGCTCCAGGCGGTCGGCCTCCTCGGCGTCGATGGTCAGGGCCATGCCCGCCTCGCGCGCCGCCACCGCCAGCTCGGCCGCCCGCGGCACCAGCTCTTCGAGCAGGCGCTCGCCCTGGGCGAGCTCGAGGCGCGGGTGCAGGGCGGAGAGCTTGACCGAGATGCCGGGGGCGGCCTCGATGGCCGAGTCCGCCGACACTTGCGCGCCGATGGCGCGGATCGCCTCGGCGTAGCGCTCAAAATAGCGCTGGGCGTCGGCCTCGGTGAGCGCCGCCTCGCCCAGCATGTCGAAGGAGTAGCGATAGGCGCGGTTTTCCTCGCCCCGCGCCCGGTGCAAGGCCGCCTCGATGCTGCGGCCCATGACGAAGTGGTGGCCCAGGATGCGCATGGCCTGGCGCAGGGCGGCGCGCACCAGGGGCTCGCCGCTGCGCGCGGCCAGGTGCCCGAGAAACGAGCCGACATCGTCCACCGGCCCGCTGCCCAGGCGAACGACGCCGCCGGTGAGCATCAGCCCCCAGGTGGCGGCGTTGACGAACAGCGAATGGCCGTTGCCCAGGTGGCGCTGCCAGTCGGCGTGGGGCAGGCGGTCCTGGATCAGGCGATCGACGGTGTCTCCGTCGGGGATGCGCAGCAGGGCCTCGGCCAGGCACATGAGCACGATGCCCTCCTCGGAGGACAGGTCGTACTCGGCGAGAAAGGCGTCCAGCCCGCCGCTCTCCCGGGCGCGGGCGCGCACCTTGTGCACCAGCTCGCCGGCCGCCGCCTGAACCCGGTCGCGCTGATCCGGCCGCCACGCTGCGTCGCTCAGCAGACCCTCGATGCAGCGCCCCTCATCGGCGAGGTAGGCGGCGCGGATGGCCGCGCGCGGGGCATCGGCCGGCGGCGGGGGCTCGCGAAACACCATGGGGCGGGAAGGCGCGTCGTTGGGCATGGCTGACCTCCAGGTCTGCAGCGGACACGGGGCGCGCCGCCTTGCGCGGGGACCGCGCCCTCGGTCATTCTACACGCCGAGCCACCGGCATCCATATATATAGAGACATGCACCTCTATCTGCTGCGCCACGGCCAAACCGACTACAACGTTCGCGGCCTGTGCAACGACGATCCCGCCGTCGAGGTACACCTCAACGAGGCGGGAATCCGCCAGGCCGAGGCGGCGGCGGCCGAGCTTAAAGACGTCCCCATCGACCGCATCGTCGTCTCGGAGCTGCCGCGCACCCGCGAGACCGCACAGATCGTCAATCGCGGCCGCGGCTTGCCGATCACCGTGCAGCCGCTCATCAACGACATCCGAACCGGCTTCGAGGGCCGCCCCTCCGCCGAGCACCGGCGCTACATCGCTGCGGACCCGATGCACATCACGCCGCCCGGCGGCGAGTCGCTGCTCGAGCACGCCCGGCGCGTTCTCGGGCTGCTGGATTGGCTCGCCCGGCTCGACGACGAGCACGTGCTGGTGGTTTCCCACGAAGAGCCCATCCGGGTGCTGGCGGCGCACCTGCGCGGCCTCCCCTTGGAGCGCCTGCGCGAGATCCAAGTGGGCAACGCCGAAGTCTTTCACTTCGAGATCTGATCGATCGCGGCGGGAACGCCGCTCCCACCGGGACACTTGCACCGGAGCCGATATTGCAGTGGGAGCGACATTCTTGTCGCGACGATGCATCAGTGTGCCCCGCGGCCTCTGCGCCCTCTGCGTTCCTCAACCGGCGTTGATCCCGGCACAAGGCCCCTTCCGAAACACGGTTGAATCGCTGTCTATACTGACACCGCAACCCACATCTCCCCGCTCATACCCAAACACAAGCGGAGGTGACGCGATGAGAGTCCAGGAGATGGAAGAGACCGCCCGCGCCATGGTCGCGCCCGGGGAGGGCATCCTGGCCATGGACGAGAGCACGCCCACCTGCGGCAAGCGCCTGCAGGCCGTGGGGGTGGACAACACCGAGGCCAACCGCATCGCCTATCGCTCGATGCTGCTGGGCACGCCCGGCCTCGGCGAGTACATCAGCGGCGCGATCCTCTATGACGAGACCATCCGCCAGAAGACCACGGACGGCACGCCGTTCCCCGAGCGGCTGAAAGAGCAGAACATCCTCGTCGGCATCAAGGTGGATACCGGCGCCAAGGACCTCGCCCTGCATCCCGGTGAGAAGGTTACCGAGGGCCTGGACGGGCTGCGCGAGCGGCTTGCTGAGTACAAGGAGATCGGCGCGCGCTTTTGCAAGTGGCGCGCAGTGATCACCATCGGCGAGACCATCCCCAGCCGGGCCTGCATCGAGGCCAACGCACACGCCCTGGCCCGCTACGCGGCCCTGTGCCAGGACGCCGACCTGGTGCCCATCGTCGAGCCCGAGGTGCTGATCAACGGCGCCCACAGCATCGAGACCTGCTACGACGTCACGGTGGAGACCCAGCGCACTGTGTTCGAGCAGCTCTACAAGCAGGACACATCGTTCGAAGCCATGGTGCTCAAGCCGAGCATGGTGATCCCGGGCAAGGAGTGCCCGCAGCAGGCGACCGTCGAGCAGGTGGCCGAGGAGACCATCCGCTGCCTGCAGCACACCGTGCCGGCGGCGGTGCCGGGCATCGCCTTCCTGTCCGGCGGCCAGACCGACGAGCAGGCCACCCAGCACCTGAACGCCATGAACGTCATGGCCAGGCAGATGGACCTGCCCTGGCGGCTGACCTTCTCCTATGCCCGCGCCCTGCAAAACGCCCCCCTGTCCACGTGGAAGGGCGAGGCCAGGTACGTGAAGCGGGCGCAGAAGCAGCTGGCGCACCGCGCCCGGCTGAACAGCCTGGCCAGCAAGGGCGAATACTCCGAGGAAATGGAGCAACAGCGCGCCGCCTGAGGCGCGCTCTTCGATATCACCGTTGCGCCGCCCGGCGCGCTACGCGCCGGGCGCTATCTCCCCTTGCGCCGCCTTCGCAACAACAGCTCCAGCGGCCCGAGGATCGACGATACCAGCACCGCGCCGAGCAGGAGCGTGAAGACACCCGCCAACGAGGCGCCGAGCAGCATGACGGCCAGGCCCACCGAGGCCGCAACCGTGATGCCGATGAGCGGCAAAAATACGAACATGACCACCGCGATCCCGACGGCCGCGACCAGCATCGCCGCAATCGCGACCCCCAGCTTGGCCACCGGGTGGGTGAGCTCTTTGCCGTTGATGACGATATGAGTGGTCATGGGCGCAGGCCTCCTGGCGTGGGACGCCTTGAGTGTAGCCCAGCAGAGACAGGCCGGCCTTTGCCCGCCGCGACGACCCCGGCAGGCATAGGGCGGCCTTTGGCCGCCGCCTCGGACCGCAGGCGACCCGAGACCCGGCACGCAAAGCGCGCCCTATCGCATTGCAAGGCCGCTCCCGCTACAAGATCACTCAGGTGCGAAAAACGCGGGCGGGAGCGACATTCTTGTCGCGACATAATCTGCCGGGTGGTCAGTCGCGGCGAGAACGCCGCTCCCACTGAGGCATTAGGACCAGTGCCAATACTGGAGTGGGAGCGACATTCCTGTCGCGACAACCCATCGCGGTAAGAACGCCGCTCCCGGTGAGACATTAGCATCAGCGCCGATATCGCAGTGGGAGCAACATTCCTGTCGCGACAACCAATCGCGGTGAGAACGCCGCTCCCACTGAGGCATTCCGACCAGTGCCGATACTGGAGTGGGAGCTACATTCCTGTCGCGACACATATCGCGGTGAGAGCGCCGCTCCCATTGAGGCATTAGGACCGGTGCCGATATTGGAGTGGGAGCGACATTTTTGTCGCGACAGCCCATCGCGGTCAGAACGCCGCTCCCGGTGAGACATTAGCATCAGCGCCAATATCGCGGTGGGAGCGACATTCTTGTCGCGATCGAGCTCGTCGAAACAGAGGCTCGTGGTCGGAAGGCCGCTCTGACCAATAGTCGATTTTCTTCGCGCTCTCTGCGCCCCTGCGTTCTCCGCATTCGCCGACTGGCCTGATGCGAGGGCACGCAACACACGATCCCACCCTCGCTACTCTGCCGCGTGACACACCGCCTCGATGTTGTGCCCGTCCGGGTCGATGACAAAGGCCCCGTAATAATTCGGGTGATAGATCTCGCGAATCCCCGGCGGGCCATTGTCCGTTGCGCCCGCGGCCAGCGCCGCCTCGTAGAACCCGCGCACCTGCTCCCGGCTCTGTGCGGCGAAGGCGATATGCATGGGCGACTGGGGCGGATCGGACTCGCCGAACCAGAATTCCGGCTTGCCGTCCCGGCCGAACCCGGCCCACCCCTCCTCCTCCATGACCAGCCCGATGCCCAGCGGCTCCAGCGCGCGGGCGTAGAACGCCCGGCTCTTCTCGCCGTTGCGCACCGCCATACCGATGTGATCGAGAATCATCCCGTATCCCTCCGTTGGTCTTTGATAGGCCGTTGAATCCAACGTGCCTTCTCCCTCCGGGAGAAGGACAGGATGAGGGGATCAAAATTAGAGATCTCTTACCTTTTCGATCCCTCACCCCAGCCGCTCCCCCGGGAGAGGCAGCCTTTCAACGTCCTGCTGGGAAAGCCATGCCTCCCGTCTCCGTTAACCTCAATGGCACCAGCACTCTACTCGCCGTCCCACCCTCGAAGTTCTTCAGAATAGTCGGACAGCTGCTTTCCTTCCATGTCCAGCAGGTAGGCCAGATCCGCCGCGCGATAGCAGATCTGGCCCGCCAGCTTGTCGATGTCCTGCGGGCTGGAAAGGCCGGTCTCCAGGGCCAGGAGGATCGAGTACTTGACGCCGCGGCGAAAGGACTCCGCCGCGTTCTTGGCCAGCACGATGTCCTTCGCCTCGGCGTAGGCCACCAAGAACTCTTTCACCTGATCTTCACTCAGGTTCAGCTCCTTCGCCAGCCTCGCGTGGTCCCAGCTTTCCTGCTCGGCCTTCTCGAGCACATCGATTTTGCGGGGCATCAACTTGTCGAACCGCTCATTGACCCCTAGATGATCGGCATAGTTGGCATAGCTGTAGGAAAAGGTCTCGGCCGCCAAAAGCTGCCGTTTGTCCATCGCCAGATATTTCATAGCATCTGCACCACTCGTTGATTATCGGTCACCTCGACCGGCCAGGCCAAGCCCCCCCTGCACGAGCATCGTTAGATCCTCTAAGGAACGCCCGACCTCGCCGTTCGTCCTTCGCCGTGAATGACGCCAAAGGCGCCCGCATACACGCTACCCCGACATATTGCTTTTTACAACGGCTGAATCAAACCCTGGGCAGCAGACCCACCCGGCTCCTGCCGCCCGCCGCGAGCTAGGGCCCAATGCTCACCGAGGAGATCTCTGAATAACCGTTGATGTCGCACCCGCCCGTTACGAAGACCCGAACGCGCTTTCCCGTGGAAAGCGCCTCCAACAGGGCGCGAAACATCTTGTCGGAGCCCCTGAGGGCGTAGTCCTGGTAGAACGTCTGCTTGTTCCTGCAGCCGCTTGGATTCTCCGAGACGTCCAGCTTCACCAGAAACCGCTCGTGAATGGTG
>JABAHQ010017568.1_pt1 | contig 31931 bp, 23 predicted proteins | sample 7062091 | NCBI WGS metagenome assembly JABAHQ01 (sample SAMN14534359, study PRJNA622989) | marine sediment metagenome | biome: marine biome [ENVO:00000428]; feature: marine pelagic biome [ENVO:01000023]; material: deep marine sediment [ENVO:00002113] | place: India: Gulf of Kutch | collected... | reverse complement strand
CACCAAGGACGAGGAGGAGGGGAGCGGGCTCGGGTTGAGCACGGCCTACGGGATCGTCAAGCAGAGCGACGGCTTCGTCCACGCCGAGAGCGTGGAGGGGATCGGCAGCACCCTGCGGGTCTTCTTCCCCGCGCGGCGGGCGGCGCCCGGGAAGCCGGCAGGCTCCCCTGCCGAGAGCTACGGGGAGGAGGTCACCGGTGGCGGGGGCGAGTGGATCCTGCTCGTGGAGGACGACGAGGCGGTGCGGGAGGCCACGGCCCGGGCCCTGCAGACGTGGGGCTACCGGGTCCGCAGGGCGGCCGACGGAGGAGAGGCCCTCGCCCTGGTCGAGGAGGGGGCCGAGGCGAAGCTCGTCCTCGCCGGCGTCGTCCTCCCCGACATGGAAGGCGAGGTCTTCGTCGAGCGAGTGCGCGCCCGCCATCCCGGGGCGCAGTTCCTCTTCATGTCCGGATTCAGCGATCCCCGGAGCTCGCTGGAGAAGATCGCTGCCGACCCCCGCCGCGTCATCGAGAAGCCCTTCAGCCCCAGGGAGCTCGCCGCGAGGGTGGAGGAGCTCCTGGAGGGCGCACGGGAAGCGCGAGCGGCGGAGGCGCGCTGACCGACCGGCGCCCTGCCCCCTCGGGGTAGCTCGAACGCGGCCACCACCGCAGCGTGGTCGGATTCGGGGAAGAGGACGTCGGTCCGGAACGCCCCGGACTCGTCGGAGGCCTCTTCGTCCGGAGGGTCGGCCGTGACCTTCCTGTACGCGGGTCCCGGGGCGACGTCGTGCTTGATCTGGCGCCGCTCCCCCACCTGGAAGAGGCTCGATGCCACCAGGTTCCGGACGTCGTAGGCCTCGTCGGCGGCGGTGAGGGTGTGGGCCGCGTGGTAGGTCTCGCAGAGGGTATCCCGTAGGAGCTTCTCCAGGGCGAGGAGCCGCCGGCGCTCGCTCCGTGGCCGTGGGGGCCTGTCGTGGCACCTTCCGTCGTCTTATGGATGGTCACTGCGCCCGAGGGCCACCGGCCTTCGCGGTGCGTCGCGGGAGGAGGCTGCGAAGGAGAACGGGCATCCGGGTCGGGAGGGTCCCCAGCGATGAGCGCGGCGAAGGTCGACGGGGGTGGTATGGGGTGGGCCGATGGCCGGGGAGCGCGGTCCCCCGGACGTCGGGCCTCCGCCGGCCCCCTCCTGGCCGGGGCCACCCTGTTCGCCGTGCTGGGAACCGGCGCGCCGCCGGGCGCTTCCCAGACCCACACCCGGTCCGACGGGGCCACCCGGGGCTCCCCGCCCCCGGCCAAGAGCATCGCGATCTACGTCGGTCGGAGCCTCACCGAGGACGGCTCGGTGCTCCTGGGCGGATTCGGGCACGAGCCGTCGAGCCACTGGTACGAGATCACCCCCCGGCGGAGCTTTCCCGAGGGCGTCACGGTCGAGGTGGGGATCACGGGGGAGGCCCGCTTCCCGGGCCGGCGCTTCCGGATTCCCCAGGTCCGGGAGACCTTCCGCTTCGTCTCCACGAACTACTCGGAGTTCGCCGGCTTCCCGCCGCCCCTGACCAACGGCGGGCTCAACGAGCACCAGGTGGCGGCCCGGGACGTCTGGTCGCCGTCGCGCCGGGAGCTGGTGGAGATGACGCCCCGGCCCCAGAGGGGCCTCAGCTACAGCGACCTCTCCCGCATCGCCATGGAGCGGGCGACCTCGGCCCGGGAGGCGGCGGAGATCGTGGGAGCGCTGATCGACGAGCACGGCTACGCCACCTACGGCGGCAACTCCCACCTCTTCGCCGACACACGGGAAGGGTGGGTGCTCCTGGACTTCGCCGGAGGGCAGGGGCTCTGGGCCGCCGAGCGCCTGGGTCCCGACGAGGTCCGGGTCTCCTATCCCGGCTACATCGGCCCATTTCCGGTGGACTTCGAGGACGCCCCGGACTTCATGGGCTCCGACAACCTGGTGAGCTTCGCGGTGGAGCAAGGCTGGTGGGATCCGGAGAGCGGCGAGCCGTTCGACCTGCACCGGGTCTACGGCCGGCCCTTCCCCAGCGCGCCGGGACAGAACGATCCCCACGACCTCCACCGCTACCCACCTCGCCTCGAGGAGGAGATCGCCGCCCTGGCCCCCCTGGGCGTGGCCGGGATGATGGCCCTGGTCCGGGATCCCCGCTGGTCCAACGACGGCTCCGGCTATGGCCAGGTCGCCCACCTTCGGGAGGGGGTTCGGTCCGACCTCGGGGTTCTCTGGATGTCGATCACGGGCGCGGTGGCGAGCCCCTTCGTGCCCGTCCGTGTGGGCGCCCGCGATGTGCCCCCCGAGTACAAGCAGCACCGCTACATGACCAAGGACTCGGATCGGGCCTTCCTGGGCTCCGACTTCGCGCCGCTGGAGGGCACCCGCTCGGCGTTCCGGGTGCACAAGCGCCTCCTCTACCACACCTGCGAGCGTCCCGAGGCCTTCCTCGCGCCGGTCACCGCCGACCTGGAGGCGTTCGAAGCGAGCCTCGTGGCCGAGCAGCCCGCCCTCGAATCCCGGGCGGAGAGCCTCTTCGCCGCCGGGGCCGCGGACTCGGCCCGTGCCCTCCTCACGGGCTACGCGGCGGGACGGCTCCTGGACGCACTGGAGCTGGGCGAGGCCCTGGTCCGAAGGGTCGAGGCCGACACCCGGGAGCGCTTCGGAATCCGCCTGCCCGGGGCGGAGGTGCCGGAGGGCGCGAGCTGGAGGCCCGAGAGCGGGGAGATGACGCTCCGCGAGGGGCGCACCTACCACCGCTGCTGGACGCCGGGTGCGGAGGGCTATCCCCGGTCCCACGGAAGCCACGCCTCCCTCGCGTCCGGGGCTGCCGACGCGGCGCTGGCCCGGCCGGGTCATGGAGGCGCGCCGCGGGGGGACCGGGGACCGGCGACGCCTCTGGCGGTCGGCCTGGCCGTGGCGACGGCGCTCGGGGCCGCGGGAGTGGGCTGGCTCGCGGGCCGGCGGTCCCGGCCCCGGTGATCGGGGAATTCGACCCGGACCTCCTCCGGGTTCTGGGAGGGGTCTTCGCGGCCCTCGCCGCGGGGAGCGCCGTCCGGTTCCTCGCCCTCCACGGGGCCTCGGAGGCCGAGGCCCGCCCTCTCCTGGACTCCCTGAAGGTCTGGTGGGTCGTGGCGGCGGCGGTGGCGGTGGCGACCCTCGCGGGGAGGATCGGCGCAGTCGTCCTTCTGGCCGGCGTGAGCGCCGTGGGGCTTCACGAGTTCTTCCGCCTCACGGAAGCCGGGGGCCGTGGGGGCGAGCTTCGCATCGACGCCTACGTGGCCGTGGGCGTCGGCCTCCTCCTCGTGGCCCTCGGCGAGGGCATGGCGTTTCTGGTCCTCTTCCCGCCCGCGGCCCTGGTCTGGATCTGCGTGCGCCTCGTGCTCCGGGACCGGGCGGAGGGGTTTCTCCGGGCGGCCGGAGGCTGGCTGCTGGGAGTCCTCCTCCTGGGGTATGCGCCCGCCCACGGGGCCCTGCTCTTCTCCCTCCCTCCCGACGCGAACCCGGTGGCCGGCGGTGGGGGGTGGTTCCTGGCTCTCGTCGTCCTGGACCAGGCGAGCGACATCGTCCAGGCCCTCGTCGGACGCAGGATCGGGGCCAGGCGGATCGCTCCCGTCCTCTCGCCCCGGAAGACCTGGGAGGGCTTCCTGGGGGGCGTCGTGGGCACGGTCCTCCTGGCCCTCCTCCTCCTCCCGGCCCTCACGCCCCTGAGCGCCTGGGAGTCGGCCCTGGCGGGCGTCGTGATCGCGGGGTCCGGATTCGTGGGCGACGTCACGATCTCCGGGATCAAGCGGGAAGCCGGGGTGAAGGACAGCGGATCCCTGCTTCCGGGACACGGGGGGATGCTGGACCGGATCGACAGCTTTCTTATCTCGGCGCCGGCGTACTACTACCTCCTGATCCTCCTCACCTGACCGAGGGACGCCGTGTCCGAGGAACGGGAAACGGGCCGCCGCCGGAGCTTCTTCACGATCCCCAACGTCCTGTCAGGGATCCGGATCCTGGGGGCGCCCGGTCTGGTGATCCTGGGCGGCACGGGCCGGGGTGATCCGTTCCTGGCGCTCTTCCTCTTCCTGATGGCCACGGACTGGATCGACGGGAAGCTGGCGATCTGGCTCGACCAGCGGTCGTCCCTCGGCGCACGCCTCGACTCCGCGGCCGACGTGGTCATGTACGGATCGCTCTTGGTGGGGCTCGTCTGGCTGAAGGGGTCGGTCCTGGCGGAAGAGTGGCCGTGGATCGCGGCGGGGTGCGCCAGCTGGCTTCTCTCGGCGCTCGCGGGCCTGGTCAAGTTCGGGAAGCTCGCCAGCTATCACACCCGGCTCGCGAAGACCTCGTGGCTCCTGGCCCTCCTGGCGACACTGGCGCTCCTGGGCTGGAACATGATCTGGCCCTTCCGGGCGGCCGCGGCCTCCGTGACCCTCACGAACCTGGAGGGCCTGGCGATCACGATCGTCCTCTCCGCGAGCCGGACCGACGTCTCGTCGATCTTCCGGGTGCTCGGTCACCGTACCGGGGCGCAGCGGGAGGACGACGGCGGCCACGAGGAGGGCCGACCGGTGGGAGGCAGGTGATCCCCGCTTCTCGGCTCCACCCTCAGAGGACGAGGGTCGTGGCTCCCCAGTAGACCACGCCCCCGGCGAGGGCGGCGCACGGCAGGGTGGCGACCCAGGAGACGACGACATCTCGGAGGACGGGGGGGTTGGCCTGTCCCGTGAGGAGGCCGATTCCGAAGAGGGAACCTACCGACACGTGGGTCGTGGAGACGGGGAGCCCCAGGCGGCTGGCACCGATGACCAGGAACGCCGTGGTCAGGTTGGCCGCGAAGCCCTGGCCGTGATTCATCGCCGTGATCCGGCGGCCCATGGTGATCCCCACCCGCCGGGCGTTCAGGAGTCCTCCCACCGCGATCGCCGTCCCCACCACGACCAGGCCCCAGGGCACGTCGGTGACCTGGAGGGTCAGAAGGAGCGCGGCGATCTTCGGCGTGTCGTTGAGCCCTCGGGCGAAGCTCACGGCGCCGGCGCTCAGGTAGTGGGCGGAGTCCATGAGTCGCTGAGCCCCCAGACCGAAGACCCGACCCACGTATTCCCGGGTGCATTCGGCCTCGTGTCCGACGGAAAGGGTCGGCAACCGGGCGGCGGTCCCCGAGGTGAAGACGAGGCCCCGCCCGGCAGCCACGCCGGTAGCTACCCTGCCGGCCTCGGTCGGTCGCTCCCCCACACAGACGCACGTCTCCTTCTCGATGCTCAGGCCGATGCGCAGGCGCCTGAGCCCGGCGTAGAGGAGCGCCGCGGAGACCAGGGCGAGCACGGGGCTCGCGACCAGGGGCGCGCCGAAGGTCGTGGCCAGCACGCCACCGTCGACGCCGGAGCCCGCCGCGGCGATCCCGGAGCCGGCGATCGCGCCCACCAGGGCATGGGTGGTGGAGATGGGGAGGCCGACCGCCGTGGCCAGGAAGACGGTGACGCCCGCTCCGGCCGCCACCGCCAGGAGGAAGGGCTCGGTGCCGGCGACGACGTCGGGAACGAGACCCTTTCCCGAGAACGCGGCCAGCAGGCGCTGGGCCAGAAAGACCGACGCCACCGAGCCCAGGAAGGTCGTCGCCGTGCCCCAGAGGATCGCCCCCCGGTAGTCCGTGGTGTCGCTCCCGAAGAGCGTGGCCACGCCCTTGAAGTTGTCGTTCGCCCCGTTCGAGTAGGCGAGAAAGCAGGCTGCAGCCAGGAGGAGCGGGCTGGTCAAGGGTGGTGTCTCCGGACCATGTTGAGCGGGGTGGCGTCTCGTGGGATAAGCGCTGGCGGGGCCGCCTCGTTCCCGCACCCGTTCGACGGGCAGGAGCGAGCCGCCTCCCGCCGGGAACTCGAGCCCGGCGCCACCCGTTCGGGAGTCGACACGGCAACCCATATGACGAGCGGGAGAAGGATCCCGAGGAGGGACGCGACGATGTCACTGGAGGTCGGAGCGGAAGTGGAGGCCGCCGTCCGTGAGCGCTATGGACGGGTGGCCCGGGAGGAGGCGCCGGAGCTGTGCTGTCCGGTGGACTACGACTCCCATTACCTGGAGGCGATCCCGGAGGAGGTTCTCGATCGGGACTACGGCTGCGGGGATCCCAGCCGACACCTCCGCGAGGGCGAGACCGTCCTCGACCTGGGGAGCGGCACCGGGAAGATCTGCTTCATCGCCTCCCAGGTGGTGGGCCCCGGGGGCCGGGTGATCGGGGTGGACATGACCCCGGAGATGTTGGAGGTGGCGCGCCGCAACGCGCCGGTGGTGGCCGAGCGGATCGGATACGGAAACGTGGAGTTCCGCCGGGGTCGGATCCAGGACCTGGCCCTGGACCTGGACCGCCTGGACGAGGCCCTGGCCCGGGAGCCGGTGCGGGACGCCGAGGGCCTCTTCCGCGTCGAGGCGGAGGCTGACGAGCTCCGCCGGGCCCGGCCCATGATCGAGGACGCCGCGGTGGACGTGGTGGTCTCCAACTGCGTGCTCAACCTCGTCGATCCCGCCCAGAAGCCCCGGCTCTTCCGGGAGATCCACCGGGTGCTGAAGCGGGGCGGACGGGCCGTGATCTCCGACATCGTGAGCGACGAGCCGGTCCCCTCGGAGATGCAGGAGGACCCGGAGCTCTGGAGCGGCTGCATCTCGGGCGCCCTGACCGAGGACGGCTTCGTCGAGGCCTTTCAGCGGGCCGGCTTCTACGGGATGCGGATCCTGGATCGCCAGGAGGATCCGTGGCGCACCGTGGAGGGGATCGAGTTCCGCTCCGTCACGCTGGAGGCCTTCAAGGGGAAGGAGGGCCCCTGCTGGGAGCGGAACCAGGCGGTGATCTACCGGGGACCGTTCAAGGAGGTCCTGGACGACGACGGGCACCGCATGGTCCGGGGCCGCCGCTACGCCGTCTGCGACAAGACCTTCCGGATCTACCGCCGGGAGCCCTATCGTGGCCATTTCGCCTTCGTGGAGCCCCGGGAGGAGATCCCTCTGGAGGAGGCGGAGCCCTTCGACTGCGCGGGCACCCGGACCCGCCATCCCCGGGAGAGCAAGGGTCGGGACTACGACGTGACCACCGAGGCCGCCGCCGACTGCTGCGGCCCGGAGGAGTGCTGCTGATGGCCCGGGACAGGCCGCGCATCGCGATCCTGGGCGCCGGTCCCGTGGGGCTGGACGCGGCCCTGGCCGCCCTGGACGGGGGCTACCCCTTCGCGGTCTACGAGGCGGCCCCGGAGCCGGCCGCGAACGTCCTATCCTGGGGCCACGTCCGCCTCTTCTCTCCCTGGTCCCTGGACGTCTCCCCTCGCATGGCCCATCACCTGCGGGAGGCGGGTCGGAAAGTCCCGACGGGGGAGGCGTGTCCCACCGGCGACGAGCTGGTCGACCGGGTCTTGGGCCCCGTGGCCGGCCTTCCGGCGGTGAGGGAGGGGCTGCGGCTCGGAACCCGGGTCGTCCGGGTGGGCCGGGAAGGCATGCTCAAGCACGACGCCATCGGAACCGGAGAGCGGGGGCGGAGGCCATTCCGCCTCCTCCTGGCCGACGGGGAGAGCCGGGAGTGGGTGGAGCACGCCGACGTCGTCCTGGACTGCACGGGGAGCTACACCCATCCGAACGCCATGGGGGACGGGGGGATCCCCGCGCCCGGGGAGCGTGCCCTGGGTGAGCGGATCCGCCGCACGATCCCCGACGTGGCGGCCGACGCCGACGCCTGGGCCGGGCAGAGGATCCTCGTGGTCGGAGCCGGGCACTCGGCCCAGACGGCCGCCCGGGACCTGGCGGAGCTGGCCGCGTCGAGGCCGGGGACCCGGATCCTCTGGTCGGTCCGGGAGGCGGAACCGGAGTGGAACGTGATTCCCGACGACCCCCTCCCCCGACGACGGGAGCTGGGCGAGGAGGCCGCCGCCCTGGCCGCCGGTGACGCTCCCGGGATCGAGCTGCGCCCCGGGACCGCGGTGGACGCCCTGGAGCCCAACGGGGAGGGCATCCGGGTTCGGCTCCGGCGCGGGGACGGCCCCGTCGAGGACGTCGGCGTGGACCGGATCCTCTCCCTCACCGGCTACGTGGGGGACCACCGCATCTACCGCCAGCTCCAGGTCCACGAGTGCTACGCCACCAGCGGTCCCATGAAGCTGGCGGCCGCCCTCCTGGGACAGGACTCGGCGGACTGCCTGGCCCAGGAGAGCCAGGGGGCCGAGACGCTCATGAACCCCGAGCCCGGATTCTTCATCCTCGGGGTCAAGTCGTACGGCCGGAACAACACCTTCCTCATGCGGGTGGGCTGGCAGCAGGTGGACGAGGTCTTCGGCGCCCTGGAGGAGGGGGAATAGAAAACGGGGGGCCGACCGGCCCCCCGCTCTCGATCCGCCGAGGCGGCTCCTCCCGCCCCGGAAGGCCGGGTCCCGGCCGAAGCCGGGAGCCGGTCACCTCCGGGCGCCCGCTCGGCTCAGGTCCCCGAGAGGAAGAACCACTTGTTCTCGCCCTGGCCGTATCCGTCGACGGACTCGTCCGCGAAGTTCGCGTCCCCGTCGGCGGCGTCGGCGTTGGCCCACAGGATCGTGCTCCGGACGTCCAGGCTGCTCGTGGGGGACGTGTCGTCCTCCAGGCGGGAGTCGGCGTTCTCGGCGGCCACACTTCCCTCGATGTCCAGGCCGGTGGCTCCGAAACCCGTGACGATCGAGTTGTAGATCCGCCAGTTGGACCCTTCCCGCATGAGGATCCCGGCGTCGCTCTCGTCGCCCTCGGCGAAGATCTCGCCGCTGCCCAGGTCCACCCCCGAGCCGATGGCGGTGAAGTTCGCCACCACGGCGGAGGTGTGGGGCGAGGCGTCGGGCGACTCGCCGTTGTTGCTCAGCTCGAACCCCTGGTCGGCGTCGTCGGCGCGCTGCTGGATGATCCCGAACTGGGCGAAGCCCTGCCAGCCGTCGGTGCCGTCGAAGCTGTCGTCGCCGATCCCCGTGAGGACGACGTACCTCATCCCCACCGTGCCTCCGAAGGGCTCGATGCCGTCGTCCTGGTTGTAGTGGACCTGGACGTACTCCATGGTCGTGCCGGCGCCCACGCCCTGGGGCGCGATGCCGTTGAGCTGGTCGTCCTCGGTGAAGTTGTCGCCGGCGTACTCGACCCGGACGCCCCGGAGGATGCCGCTGTCGTCCATGGGATCCGAGCCCCCGAAGAGACCCGAGTCGCCCTCGCCCTGGGCCTCGTCCCCGGAGTTGATCGGCGCCTGGCCGTTGATCACCAGACCGCCCCAGTCGCCCCGGGCCCGGGAGCCGGGGTCCCGGGCGCTGGTGAAGACGATCGTCTCGGCCTCCGTCGGCGGCTGGCCGTCGCCGCCCGTGGCGTCGGCGATGATCCGGGAGCCCCGGGAGATCACCAGCTCCGAGGCCCGCTCGCCGGTGGTGATGTCGGCGGAGAGCCGGCCCACGATCGTGGTGCCCGGCTCGATCGTGAGGGTGACGGAGGTGCCGCTGCAGTTTCCGGGATCGTCCACGCCCCCGTCCTGCCCGCAGTCGTCGCCCACGAAGACGATCCCGTCGAGGACGTAGACGTTGCCGGAGGTCCACGTGGCGTCGGCCATGATGTCGTTGGTGACCACGACCTGGGGCTTCGCGCCCGAGAGGCCGTCCCGGGAGTCGCTGCCCCCGACCGTCCACACCGTCCAGCCGTCGTACCAGGCGTCGCCCGGGGCCGTCCCCGGCGCGACGGCGCCGGCGTAGCTCGTGGCCTCCAGGGACAGGGCGCCCTCCACGATGCCGTCCGAGATCGTGCTGACGTCGAAAGCCGTGTAGCCCGTGGGCATGGACGCCAGGGTGAAATCCGGCGGGCTGGCCCGGGTTCCGATGCTGAACGCCTCGTCGGCGAAGCCGGGGTCGGCCAGCATGTTGTCGAACGCGGGGGTCGCCGGGAGGGTGAAGGTCTGGTTCGCCGCCGGCGACGACCCGGCGGCGTTGCTCGCGGTCACCGTGGCCTGGTACTCGAGGCCGGCCTGGAGGCCCCGGAACTCGGCCGACGAGGCCGTGCCGTCCACCTGCTGGCCGTCGACCTCGCTCCCGCCGGTCGCGAGCCGAACCGTCTGGCCCGTGGCGCCGGAGGGGGCGGTCCACGTCACCGTGATCGTCAGCGGGGCGGTGGCCGTCAAGGAGACGTTCGAGGGCGCCGCGGGCGCCTCGCCGTCTCCGTCGGGCCCCGTGCCGTCGTCGCTGCAGGCGACGGCCACGGCGCACGCCGCGAAGAGGGTCAGGAGCCTGGGGATTCCGTATCTGTGCATCGGGCTTATCGCTCTCGTTATAGGGGGGAAAGCATTCCTTCGTCGCATGGTCGAGCTGCTCAGTAGGTCTCGAAGCTGACGCTCAACGAGAAGGTCCGGCCCTCGCGATAGGACCGCTGGACCCGGGTTACGCCATTGGCCGACTGCTCCCAGCGATACTCCGCGTCCAGGAGGTTCTCGGCCTTTGCGGTGAGCTGGAAGTTCTGTCGCAGGGGCTGGGTGATCGTCAGGTCGAGCTGCGGCCGCGGCTGCTCCTTGATGTCGGGCAGCCCGGCGCCGCCGCCGGCGGTGATCCGCTCGCCGAAGACGTTGAGGTAGAGTCCCGCCTCGGTGCCGCCCTCCGGACGCTGGAACGCCAGGGTGGCGTTGGCCGTCCAGGGCGACTGGCCCTCCAGGGGCCGCTGGAGGTTCGTGGGGTTGAAAATCCCCTCGGGGGAGACGGTGACCTCGGAGTCGATGACCGCGAAGTTCCCGCCAAGGCTGAAGGGCGAGAGGACGTCGGCCAGGAAGCCCAGGTTCTTCCGGGCCCCGAGCTCGGCGCCCAGGAGCCGGCCCTCCTCGGAGTTCTGGTAGGAGTAGGCCGCCCCCGCGGTGGTGATGAAGACCCGCTCGATCGGTCGCTTCAGCTCCTTGTAGAAGCCGCCCACCGTGACGACCTCGTCCGCCGAGGGGTAGAATCCCCAGCGCAGGTCGAAGTTGCGGATCTGCGCGATCTTCAGCTCCGGGTTTCCGAAGACCTGCCGGAGGCTGATCGCCTCGGTGAACTGGAAGGGAGCCAGCTCCCGGAACTCGGGCCGGTCCAGGGTCTCGCTCACGCCGGCCCGGAGGTTCATCCGGTCGGAGATCTCGTAGGTGACGTTGAGGGAGGGCAGGACGTCGGTGGAGGTGAGCTCGGCGTCCTGATCGCCACCCTGGGCGTCGAGCTCCAGGTCGTAGGTCTCCACCCGGACCCCGCCGACGATCTCCACGGGCCCCAGGGGGATCGTCACCATCCCGTACCCCGCCAGCGTCCGGTCGTCGGTGACGTAGTCGTCGCCCGGCTCGATGATCTCGTCCAGGACGAACTGATCGCTCCCGGAGAACGCGCCCACGACCCGGTCGGGGGTGAGGGCCGCGTCCAGGCTCGTGAACTGCCCGCGGAAGTCCCAGCGGAAGCGCCGGGCCTCGAAGTCCCGGTCACGGACCCGGGCCATGCCTCCGACCTTCATCTCCAGGTCCTCGTCGCCCCACGCGCCCACGGGGATCGTGTAGTCGATCGCCCCGTTCAGATCGTCGTCGGTGAGGGCGTTGAAGAGATAGCGGGGCGCCGGACCCTCGTTGTCCAGATAGAAGGGGGCGCCCTCGGGCTCGCTGAAGCTCCGCCGGAAGATCACCTCCCGCAGCCCGGGCTCCTCCCGGGTCGCCCGGGCCACGGTCCCTCGCCACTCCAGACGGGTGTCGCCCAGCTGGTGCTGGCCCGAGAGCTGGCCCCACGCCAGGGTCCGGGCGATGAAACGCAGCCTCTCGTCCACGAGCAGCCCCCCCAGGTCCTCCCGGTTCGCGCCCTGGAAGCGCCGGGCCTCGTCCTCGCCGTTGCGCTTGTAGAGGGTCTTCAGGCCGAACTGATGGTTCGGGGAGGGCAGGAAGGTGAAGTTCCCGATCCCGCCCAGGTTCACGTCGTGGGTGCCCCGGAGGAAGGTGTAGTCGACATTCGGCTCTTCCTCCCGGGCGGCCGCGAGCCGCTCGGGATCGAAGGCCGAGGTGCGCCACTCCCGCTCCACCTCGTTGTCCCGCAGGTGGTAGCTGCTCGAGTACGTTCCCGAGACCAGGAAGCCGAAGTCATTCCCGAAGAGCTCGGTCCGGTTTCCGAGGGAGAAGCCCCAGTTCAGGTTTCCGGGCCCCGTCCCGGTCCGGGGCGCGAAGTTCGCCAGGTCGCCGCCGAGGAAGGACTCGCCGATCCGCTCGACCATGACGGGATCACCGGTGGGCAGCCGGGATCCGCCCAGGCCCCCGAGCTCGGACTTCACCATTCCCGGGAGATCCCGGGAGCCGTCGTCGATGCCGAGGAAGTCCAGGCGGCCGCCGGTGTAGCTGAGGAAGCCGTCGGCCAGGGTGCTCTGCGTGTTGAGGCTGCTCCCGGCGCTCACCTTGGCGGTGAACCGGTCCGGATAGTCCTTGGTGTCGATCTCCACGCTCCCGCCGGAGAAGTCCGCCGGCCGGTCGGGCGTGTAGGTCTTCTGGAGGGTGAGATTCTCCAGGAAGCCCGAGGGGAAGAGGTCCAGGGGCACGACGCCCTTCTCGGGCTCGGGGCTGGGAAGGGGCGAGCCGTTGAGGCTGGTCTGGCTGTATCGCTCGCCCAGGCCCCGGACGTAGACGTACTTGTTGTCGGCCACGGTGACGCCGGTCAGCCGCCGGGCCGACTCGGCGGCATGGGAGTCGGGAGAGCGGGCGATCTCGGCCGCCCCGATCCCGTCCGTGAGGGCGTTGGACGTCCGCTGGGCCCGGAGCACCGCGGCGGTGCTTCCCCGCTCCCGGGCCGCCGAGACGGTGACGCCCTCGATCTCGATCGCCTGGGCGTCCAGGGTGATGTCCAGCGGCGTGGTGGCTCCCGGCTCCACCGAGACGCCCGTCACGGTCTTGGTGCGGTAGCCGAGCATCTCGACCCGTACGTCCCGGCTGCCCGGCGGCACGTCGCGCAGGATGTACCGTCCGTTGAGATCGCTCAGCGTCCCCGTGCCCTCCACGGTCACGTGGGCGTTGTCGATCGGCGTGCCGTCGGAGGCGTCCAGGATCTTCCCCGAGATCCGTCCGGTCGCCGCGCTCTGGGCTCGGGCCGGCGCGGGGAAGAGGCTCGTCGACGCCACGAGGACGACAGCGAGGACTCCCAGCCGACCCGCGGCGGTGCCGGGGAGGGAGGCGGCTGCTCGGATCTGGTCGGTCATCGATTGTCCCTGGTCTGTTCCGGCGGCGGTGCGGCGCCGGTTTCGTCGATCTTCTCAACGGGAAGGTGACGGCCGGGGGTAACATCGACGGGAGGGCCGCGTAACCCGTTCGTAACGGAAAAAGCGGTGGGATCGGGGCTCCGGCGTCCGGGCCGGCCCGAACCCCGGAGGTGGCCGACGTTGCGGGGACGCGGCCGGCCTCATCATCTTCGGGCCGACTCGCCGGGCCGAGGGTGCTCCGATTCCCCGGAAGCGACCGCCGGGGCCCTCGGCTCCCGGCGCATCGATCCCCAGGCGCAGCCGGAGGCAGCGATGACCCAGGTCCGGGTTCTGGTCGGCACCAAGAAGGGCGCGTTCCTGATCACGTCGAACGGCGCCCGGGAGGATTGGACCGTCGACGGCCCCCACTTCGGCGGATGGGAGATCATGCACCTGAAGGGCTCCCCGGCCGACCCGGACCGTCTCTACGCCTCCCAGTGGACGGACTGGCACGGGCAGGTGGTGCAGCGCTCCGATGACGGCGGGAAGAGCTGGGAGGCGGTGGGCAACGAGTTCGCCTACGAGGGCGAGCCCGGCACGCACCAGTGGTACGACGGCACGCCGCACCCCTGGGAGTTCAAGCGGGTCTGGCACTTCGAGCCCTCTCCCGACGACCCGGACACGCTCTACGCGGGGGTCGAGGACGCGGCCCTCTTCCGATCGACGGACGGGGGCGAGAGCTGGGCCGAGCTCCCGGGGCTTCGCAACCACTCCACCGGCTCGGATTGGATGCCCGGGGCCGGGGGACTCTGCCTCCACACGATCCTCATCGACCCCGGAAACCCCGAGCGCATCTACGTGGCGATCTCGGCGGCCGGCGCCTTCCGGAGCGACGACGGGGGAGAGAGCTGGCAGGTGGCCACCCAGGGGCTCCACTCGGAGTTCCTGCCGGAGCCCGAAGCCCCAATCGGCCACTGCGTCCACAACCTGGCCATGCATCCCGCGCGGCCCGACACCGTCTTCATGCAGAAGCACTGGGACGTCTGCCGGTCGGACGACGCCGGCGCGAGCTGGACCGAGGTGAGCGGAAACCTCCCCTCGGACTTCGGCTTCCCCATCGCCGTCCACCCCCACGAGCCCGAGACGATCTACGTGGTGCCGATCAAGAGCGACACCGAGCACTACTTCCCCGAGGGTCGGCTCCGGGTCTACCGCAGCCGGACGGGAGGGGGGGAGTGGGAGGCGCTGTCGGAGGGCCTGCCCCAGAGGGACTGCTACCAGAACGTCCTCCGGGACGCCATGGCCGTGGACACCCTGGAGAGCCCGGGGATCTACTTCGGGACCACCGGGGGCTCGGTCTTCGCGTCGGCCGACGCCGGGGACAGCTGGCGGCCGATCGCCGAGCACCTGCCCCGGGTGCTCTCCGTGGAGGTCCAGGCGATCCCGTGACGACGGTCCGGGTGGCCCTGCCTCCCCATCTCCGCGTGCTGGCGAAGGTGGAGCGGGAGGTGCGGGTGGAGGTGGACGGCACACCCACGATCGAGAGGGTCCTCGACGCCGTGGAGGCCCGCTATCCGGTGCTCAAGGGCACGATCCGTCCCCACGGGGAGTCGGGACGCCGCGCCCTCATGCGTTTCTTCGCCTGCGGAGAGGATCTCTCCCACGAGGCGCCGGATGCGCCCCTGCCCGAGGAGGTCCGATCCGGGGAGGAGGTCCTCCTGGTGGTGGGGGCGATCGCGGGCGGGTGAGGTCGGAACCCCGGGAAGGAGGCTTTAGCCGCCCCCCTCGGTCGCCGCCCGCTTGCTCTCGGCCACCATGCGCCGGACCTCGGCCAGGAGGGCCTTCGCGTCGTAGACGACGCCGTCCTTGATCGTCCACGTCACGCCGCCGACTCGCTTGACCGCTTCCGCCTCGGGGTCGTAGCGGAGCGCGCCCGTCCCGTAGAGGGTCTTGAAGTCCTCCAGGGGATTCTCCTCCACCAGGACCATGTCGGCCAGCTTGCCGATCTCCACGGTGCCCAGCTCCGCCTCCACGCCCAGGGCCTCGGCGGCGTGCATGGTGGCGGACCGGATCACCTCCAGGGGGAGGAAGCCCGCCTGCTGCAGGAGCTCGAACTCCCGGATGTAGCTGAAGCCGGGCAGCGTGTAGCCCGACCCCTCGTCGGCCCCGGTGGCCACCCGTCCTCCCCGGTCCTTGAACTCGTCCAGGAAGCGCTGCCACTTGATGAAGAAGCGGTACCAGGCGGTCTCGTCGGCCGTGGTCCAGCGGAAGGCCAGGGAGCCGTGGTGGTCGGGGTCGGGGACCCAGTAGTCCAGGAAGGACCGGGAAGCGTACTCGTCGTGCCACTCGGCCCGGCGGACGAACATGTAGTTCCGGGAGTCCTCGTAGACCGCCATGGTGGGAACCAGCGTGAAGTCCAGCTCCAGCATCTCGGCCATGACCCTCTCCCAGCGCTCCGAGCCGGGCTCCACCGCCTGGATGAAGAAGCGCCCCGCCCGGGAGAAGCGCTGGTACTCGTTGTTCTGGTTGTAGTCGGCGGGCCAATCGGGGAGCGTGCTCTCCTCGATGAGGGACTCGGGGAGGCCGTACCAGTGCTGCTGGTGGTCGAGACCCATGCGGGCGGCGTCCAGGATGTCCATGCGGGCCACCCCGCCCTGCTCCAGGTGCATGGTGCTCGGGAGGCCCTGGCGGTGGCCCTCGTCGATGACGGCGGCGGTCACGTCGGGCGGGCTTCCCCGGAGCTTGAGGCCGTCGGCCCCGGCCTCGGCCACGGCCCGCACCCACTGCCGTCCCAGCTCCGGGGTCGTGACCCGGTGGGGGAAGTCGAAGGCCCGGGCCCGCCCGTCCTGGGTGAGGCGGGCGTAGGCGTGGATCCGGGGAGCCACGATCCGGGTCGCGGCGCTGGAGTCCCGCTGGGCGATCGTCCAGAGGAGGCCGTTCCCGCTCCCGGCGTCCAGGAGGGTGGTCTGGCCGTGGCCCAGGCGCAGGAAGTAGTCGTAGCGCACCGGCAGGCCGGCCCGGGAGTCCTCGGTGTTGATGTGCGCGTGGGCGTTGATGAAGCCCGGCAGCAGGTACATTCCCTCGGCGTCGATCTCCTGCTCGCCCCCGGCCGGCCGCTCCCCCCGGATCTCGCCGAAGTCGTTGCCCACCACGGTGACCTCGGTGATCCGGTTCCTCTCGATCACCACGTCCACGGGGTAGGTGGGCGGGGCTCCCGTTCCGTCGATGAGGGTGGCGTTGCGGATCACCAGCCGGGAGAAGGGGCCCCGGGCGAAGCGGTCGACGTCGTCTCTGCCCTGGGCCCCGACCGGGGCCGGCGCCAGGGGCTCGAGGAGGAGGACAGCCGGCAGGAGGGCGGCGAGGGCTCGCAGGACGACGGCCCACCGGCTCGCGATCGAAGGGGCTGCGTGACCCATGGGACGCTCCGGTCTTACGGGGGTCGGGGAGTCCGGCTCATCATAGGAGGCCCGGGACCCGGGCACCATGCGGGCGGGGACGAAAGGGCTCGCCGATCCCGCTCACCGAGCCGTCACGGACGCTCGGGCTCGACGCCGGCCCTCGCCTCGGCGCTCGCCCGGGCGAGCACGATCGCCGACACTCCCGACATGGCCTCGTAGTACCGGAGGAAGCGCTCGGTCTCGAAGGCGCCGTAGCCCTCCAGGTTGTGGGCCCAGCGGAAGCCGATCGGCTGATACCAGAGCTCGACCTCGACCGTGAAGGGACCGGGCGCGGTGCCCGGGTCCACCTCGTAGAAGACGCGGTCCGAGCCTCCGGTGAAGTCCGCGTCATCGGCAGCGCCGCCCCCCACCGCCACGTCCTCGGGAGCCGTGGACTTGTCGAAGCCGCTGGGGAGGAGACGGCTGTCCTTGACGAAGCGAACGGCGGTGAGGAGGCCCGTGGTGACCTCGTCGTCGGGCCCCACCATGATCGCCTCGTAGATCTGGACCTGGTCTGCCTCCCCGATCCGGCGGTGGTGGGGCTCGTAGCGCCGGGGATCGGCGTCGTTGTCGTTGCCGACGATGCTGCCATCCGGCTCCAGGGCCCCGGACTCGAAGACGGTCCGTCCCCGGGAATCCCGCACCGTGAGGTGGAGCCAGGCCCTCCGGGAGGGATAGGCGGTCGGAAGCTTGTGGCCTGCCAGGTTCTCGACGACGATCCCGATGCTCAGGGTCCCGTCCTCGAGGCGGGCCTCCTCCACCGAGAGGCGGGCGGACCGGGTCCGGAGGTGCTCCTCGGTCCGGGCCACGGTGGCCGTCAGCTCCTCGGGCCGGGCCCCGACGCCGAGCTCGGCCAGGTAGCGGTTGAGGATCCGGAGCATGAAGAAGTTGCCGCCCCGGAAGACGTGGCGGGACACCTCGGCCCGGGGCAGGCCCAGGACCCCGGTGACGGCCACGCTGTCCCGGACCACGGGCATGTGGCACGACTGGCAGCTCCGCCGGCCCGGGTAGTCGCTGTGCCGCCACTCCAGATACGGCACCTGCTCGGGGAGCTCGCCGATCACCTCGCCGTCGGGCCCCAGGGCGTGGGTGTAGAGGGTGTGGCAGGTGGCGCACATCTCCGAGCTCTGGATGTGGGAGCCCTCCCGGGGCTCGAAGGAGGAGGCCGAGCGCATCACCGTGACCCGCCCCGTGTCCACGGCGAAGGGCCCGTAGATCGTCCGCCCTCCCCACGCCGTCGTGGTGTCCACCTGGAAGCCGCCCACGAAGCTCTCCTCCGTGCCCAGCCCCTCGGACGAGATCTGGTGGCAGATCGTGCACGACACCCCGTCCCGTGCGAGGGTGGTCGCCCTGGCGTCCGGGGCCGCGGGCCCGCCCGTCGCGGTGCCCCCGGCTCCGTCGCCGTCGGGTCCCGGGCCTCCCGGGGCGACGGGGACGTGTGCGAAGACGCCCAGCTCTCCGCCCGCGGCGTGGGCCTCGTACCGGGCCATGGGCATGTGGCACTTGGCGCACTCGTCCTGGATCGCCGCCGACGCCGAGGGATGGTCGATCGTCTCCCTGCGGACGGCGGCCTGCCAGTACGGATCCCGGGCCGAGTTCGCCATCATCGACGCCCGCCAGTCGAAGCCGATCGAGACGTCCTCCCCGCCGGGGCTCACCATCCCGTTGTGGCACGCCATGCACCGGTCCGCCGTGCGGAAGATCTGTGGGGCGGCCGCGCCACCGCCGGTCTCCTGGGCGTTCGCGGGGCCCGCCGCTCCCCAGACCGCGAGGAGCGTCAGGGCGCCGAGGCCGAGCGCGCGCGAGATCCGCTCACCAGCCCGCAAAGAAGTCTCCGTCGAACCAGTCCCAGAGAATGTAGACGAGGATCCGGGTCTCCCGGGTGTCGGCGTCGGTGACCGGGATTCTCACCCCGACGTTCGCCATGACGTGCTGCCGGGTGTTCAGCGTGACCTGAATCTGGGGGAGGAGGTCCCACGCGGTGGACGCGCCGGACTCCAGCTCCCGGCCGGCGAGCACCTCGACCATCGGCGACCACGCCCGGCCGAAGCCCCGGGGCCCCGACGCCCACGTCCTCCCCAGGACCGCCCGCCAGAAGGCCTCCCGCTCGGCCCTGTCGCTGTCGAAGGGGAGCTCGATCCCGGCCTGGGCGTGGACGAAGGCGTCCGCCGGCAGGAGCTGCCCGAAGGAGGCGAAGGGCTCGAAGACGACGGTCCCGGAGCCGAAGCCGTTCGCCTCGTCGCCGGTGGGCAGGATGAACTCGCCGGCCACGCTGAGGATCGAGCCCGCCTCGAAGCTGTGGAAGAGATCCCGCTTCACCCCGACCGCCACGTCCCCGAGCCCGGCGGACCAATCCTCGCCGACCTCGTCCCGGTCCCGAACCGCGAAGGGGACGACGAGCTCGAGCTGGTTCCGGGCGCCGAAGCGCTTCTCGTAGACGAGCTCGCCGGCCACCTCACCCGGTCCCTCGGCGGCGGCGTCGGCGGTGAGGACGGCCTCGTCCTCGGGATAAGCCTTCTCCGTCACGAAGGGGCGGGGGAGGTTGAGCTCCCCACGGGGCCAGCCGGCGTCCCCGCAGAAGGTGCGCACGTAGTCCATGATCCGCTGGAGCTGCTCCACGGTCAGGGCGTCGCCGAACGCCGGCATGGCGTCGGAGAAGCCCCGGGTGGGGCCGCCCCGGTGGGCCACCGCCACCCAGTCGGCGTCGGGCTCCCGGCTGGCGAAGTTGCAGTCGGTGAAGTCGGGGAGCGGCACGTCCAGACCCAGGCGGGCGCTGGGGACGCCGGCGCCGTCGATCCCGTGACAGTTGGCGCAGGCGTCCTCGTAGAGGCGCCTGCCGGCGGTGTCCGCGGCCACCGTTCCCGGGGCCGCCCCCGTTCCGGTGAGGGGGATCGGCCCTCCCCAGAGACCCACCATCCCCCCGACCAGGGCGAGGAGAGGTGTCGTGAGTCGACGCATGGGAGCGTTCGTTCTTCCGTGTCTCGTGGCAGGATCGGTACGCGGGCCTTTCACGCCGTTCGACCTGCAAATGCGAGAATCGTGCCCGTGTCGGAAGGCGAGCGCGGGGCGCCCTCGGCCCCGAGCGTATTCCCGCGGCCGGGCGGATCCCGGGTACGCAGGCGCGGCCTCGGCGTCCCGACTCCGCCCGGCCACCGCGGGTCGTCGGGGCCCAGGGCTGCCGGGCCCCCGAAGGGGAGAATCACCCCAGAATGTGCCCTTTCGTCACAGGAGCCCGGGCACGCGCCGCGAGCCCGAGGCCGGATCCCGGGGCGGGTGCACGCTCAGCGCCGACCCTCCTCCGTCCCTTCGGTCACCGCCTCTCCCGCCTCGCCGGCGCGCATCACGTAGGCGTCGAGCCACGCCGTCCAGCGTGCCCAGAGGTCCAGGAGGGTCTCCTCGGCGTCGGGACCGTGGTCCTCGAAGGGATACATGTAGAGGGCGCCGGTCTTGCCCAGGGTGTTCATGGCGTGGAACGAGCGGACCGAGTGGTCGGGGAACGTCCCCACGTTCTGGTCGTCCATTCCGTGATAGAGGAGAAGGGCGCCGCTCATCTCGTTAATCCAGAAGAGAGGCGACATCCGGACGTACGTCTCCCGGGCTTCCCAGAGGATGCGGTCCTCCCGCTGGAACCCGGCGGGGGTGAGGCTGCGGTTCGAGTTGGCCGAACCCGCGATCCCGGCCTTGAAGAACGGGGTCCGGACCAGGGCGTTGATCGTCCCGAAGCCCCCGTAGCTGTGGCCGCCGATCGCCAGCCTGCTCCGGTCGATCCAGCCCCGTTCGTCCAGTGCGTCGATCGCCGCGGCCAGGCTGTTCCGCAGGTCCACCACGTAGCGATCGTTCCAGCGCTCACGGGGTCCCACGATCGGCACATCGGGGTCCACCACGGCGTAGCCCAGGCGCACCAGCGTGTCCATCGACCGGGGCCGCTGCTCGGGGAAGGCGTTGGGGCTGAAGTCCCGGATCCCCTCCCGGTAGGCGTCTTCGTCCTCGTACTCCCGGGGATAGTGCCAGAAGAGCGCCGCCGGCCGCTCGCCCTCGGAATGGCCCACGGGGAGTACGATCTCGACCTTGAACTCGAGCCCGTCGGCCCGGGTGGCCCAGATCGCCTCCCGTCGGGCCCCGGTGATGTCCGGGGCATGGTTCCGGTTCTCGGTGAGCCGGAGCTCGTCGCCCCCTTCCAGCCTGCGGACGAAATAGTCGGGCACCCGGTCGCGCGATTCCCGGGAGAGGACGATCTGCCGGGCGTCGTCGTCCAGGACCTCCACCACCGNNGGACCTCCACCACCGCCTCGTGGAGGTCCGGTCCGCTCTCGAAGAGACGGGCGGTCTCCCCGCTCCGGATCCCGATCCGGTCCAGGAAGGGTCGGGGGGGATTCGCGATGGGATCCCGGGAGTAGACGGACCCCCGCAGGTAGACGTGATCCCCGTCCGACGAGACCCGGGCCACAGGGGCCTCGGGGGCGCCGGAGCGGGTCACCAGGGAGCCGGGATCGTCGTAGGCGTCCTCGGTGTCGTGGCGGGCGAGGGTGTAGAGCGCGCCGGCGTCCGGGGCGACGGCGATCAGCCGTTCCAGCTCCTCCTCCTCGTCTTCCTCCACGAGGAAGATCGTCTCGCCGTCCGGGGAGTACGTGAGGCCGCCAACGCGGTCGTCGCTCTCGTGGAGCACCCGGAGGCTCGCGCTGTCGAAGGGTGCGGTCCACTGATAGACCCGATCGATCCGGAGATCGTCGTCGCCGTCCCCGGCCTCCTCGCCCTCCTCGTCCGGGCCCGGATCCCGCTCCAGGAACCCCAATCCCTGCCAGTCCGGGCGCCAGGCGATCTCCCGGCGGCGCTCCTCCTCGTCGTCCTCGTCGGCGCCGTCCCGGACGGGCCGGCGCTCGACCTCCGCGAGCACCCGGCCGTCGGCGTCCCACACTTCCTCGAGACGGGCGAAGCGATCCACCGGCACGATCTTGGAGAAGGGTTCCTCGATCGTCCGGACCCGGACGTGGAGGCCGTCGGGCGAGGCGTCGATCTCGTCGATGAGCGCCGGCTCCCCGATCCGGTGCACCCGCCCCGGCTCCACCTCGATCCGGACGAGCTGGCCGGTTCCGTAGTACGCGAGGAGCGCCCGCTCGTGGGGTGAGTCCAGGAGGTCCGGGAAGGTGCGGAGCCCGTTCTCGTCGTCGGTGGTGAGCTGGACCCTCGGCGTCGTGGGCACGGTGGGCCCGCTGGGCTCGGGACCCCGGCCCTCGGGGACGAGGACCGCGTAGATCGACGCCCCGTCTCCGGTCCAGTCGAAGGAGGTGGTAAGGGTGGCCAGGGCGGGACGCTCCGTCACCCGTCGCGAGCGACCGGTCCGGGCGTCGGCCACGTGGATGTACGTGCCGTCGTCGGCGTGGACGAAGAAGGCGAGGCGCCCGCCGTCCGGGGACCACCGGGGAGTGCTGACCCGGCTCCCCTCCGGCGTCTCCACCGTGATCAGGTCCCCGTCGGCCGTGTCGAGGATCCGGAAGCCGTCGGGCGACTCGGTGGTGAGGTCCCGGGCGCGGTTCGCGGCCGGATCCACCTGGAGGCCGCCGACGTGATGGTGGCGGCGGGCGAGGAGCGAGAGGGGCGGCATGCGCCGCTCCCGGACCTCGACCACGAAGAATCGAGCGTCGGGGCTCGGGTGCTCCGGCTCGACGTTCCGGTGCCAGGGGGCGACGAGCGCGTCGGCCACCGGCTCGGGTGGCCGCTGGTAGCCCTCTCGCTCGAGGAGATCCTCCTGGGCGCCGAGGGCGGGGGACACCAGGCAGACCGCCACGGTCACGAGCGCTGAGCGGGAGGCGGCGGTCACGGGAGCGGACGACGACATGGGGCTACCCTCCTCCGGGCTCGCCGGCGAGTCGAGGACGGTCGGGGGGACCGCAACCATAGACGCCGGGTTCTCGGAGGTGCAAGGCACCCTCCTCCCGGCCCGGGGGCCAGAGCCGGGGTCCGGCGGGGGCTGAGCCGGTTGCCCGGCGGGAGCCGATCGCCGAGTTTGCGCCCCATCGAACGCCCCAGCCCTCCGGAGGGACCGTTGCGCCGAAGCCCACCCGCTCTCGCCGTGCTGCCCGTTCTCGCCTTCCTCGCCGGGGCGTCTCCGGCGGTGGCGGAGGATCGCGGCGCGTCGGTCGCGTTCGGGCCGGGAACCTGGGTCGGGGCCGACGAGCCCCTCGGGCGCCGGGCCCGAGCGGTCGAGCCCGACGACCCCCCCGCGATCCGGGCTCGGGCCGTGGAGGGGGGGGTGAGGGTGGACGGGGTCCTGGACGAGGGGGTCTGGCGGGAGGCGGTGGCGGCCACGGGGTTCGTCCAGAGCGAGCCCCTCGAGGGGGAACCGGCGACCGAGAGGAGCGAGGTCCGGGTCGCCTACGACCGGGACCACCTCTACGTGGCGGCGCGGCTCCTGTGGACCGGCCCCGGCGCTCCGGTCGTGAACGACCTCCGCAGGGACTTCGAGCCCGGGGACCAGGACTCCTTCGAGGTCCTCCTGGATACCTTCCACGACCGGCGCAACGGGTACGTCTTCGTCGTGAGCGCGGCAGGCGCCCGCACCGAGTACCAGGTCTCCAACGAGGGCTACGAGGTCAACATCAACTGGGACGTCCCGTGGCGCGCCGAGAGCGGGCGCGCCGACGGGGCGTGGACGGTGGAGATCGCGATCCCGTTTTCGGCGATCCGCTTCGATCCGGCCCGGGCCTCCACCTGGGGGATCAACTTCGCCCGGCGGATCCGCCGGAAGAACGAGGTGGACTTCTGGGCGCCGGTGCCCCGCTCCCAGGGCCTCTACAAGGTCTCCCTGGCCGGGGACCTGGAGGGCCTGCCCACCTTGGAGCCCGGGCGGGATCTCCGGATCATCCCCTACGTGGTGGGCAGCACGACCCGGGAGGTGGGGACCGTCGACTTCGACGAGACCGGTGAGATCGGGGGGGACCTGAAGTACGGCATCACGGAATCCCTCGCGCTGGACATCACCGCCAACCCCGACTTCGCCCAGGTCGAGGTGGACGAGCAGCGGGTGAATCTCACCCAGTTCCCCCTCCTCTTTCCCGAGAAGCGGGGGTTCTTCCTCGAGAACTCGGGTACCTTCTACCTGGGTGACGACACCCGCCGGGAGGGGATCGGCCTCAGGCCTCGCTACGACAACGATCTGATCCCCTTCTACAGCCGGCGGATCGGATTGACCGGGAACGGCCGCCCCGTGCCGATCACCGGCGGCATGCGGCTCACCGGCCGGGCCGGCGGATTCGACGTGGGCGCCCTGGGAATCCGGACCGAGGGGGAGGACGCGCTCCCCACGAGCCACTACGGGGTGGTCCGCCTGAAGCGGGGGATCTTCTCCGGCTCGGAGGTCGGGGGGATCGTCATGACCCGGGTCGCGGAGGAGGGCGGGGGCGACGACCACAACCTCGTCTACGGTGCCGACGCCAACGTTCGCCTCCCCGGGGCGATCGATCTGAGCGCCTTCGTCCTCGGCACCGAGACGCCAGGCCTGAGCGGGGGCGAGTACGCGTACCGGGCCACCCTCACCCGGCGGGGCAACTTCTTCCACATCAAGACCGGGGTCCTCGAGCTCGGCGAGAACTACCACAGTGACCTGAGCTTCTACCGGCGGACAGGAGCGAGGAAGTGGATCCTGGACACCGGTCTCCGCCCCCGCTTCCCGAGCCTCCGGGAGTACGGGATCCGGGAGATCCATCCCCACGTGGTGTGGAACTACTACGAGGATCTCGAGGGCCGGATGGTCGCCAAGCGGCTCCACTCCGGGATCACGTTGTTCCTGAGCGACGGGGGACACAGCCAGCTCGCCGCGAACCCCACATTCCAGCGGATCGACGGGCCCCTCACACTCCACCGGGACGTGGACCCGATCCCGGCGGGCCGCTACTCGTGGAACGAGTGGAAGCTGGACTTCACCTCCGATCCCAGCCGCCCCCTGTCGGTCCTGGCCGCCTACACATGGGGCGGGCTCTGGAGCGGATCCCAGCGGTCGGTGGAAGGCGACTTCACCGTTCGCCCGTCGGGTCACCTCCGGGCCTCCGTGGGCTTCCAGCGCACCGCGGCGGATCTCGATCTGCCAGACGCCCGCTTCACCACCTGGCTCTGGACGGCCCGGGTGAACTATTCGTTCAGCACCGAGCTCTTCGTCGACGCCCTCCTCCAGTACGACGACGAGCAGGACCTCCTCAACGCCAACGTGCGCTTCAACCTGATCCACGCTCCTCTGAGCGACGTGTTCCTGGTCTACAACGAGCGCCAGTTCGTCGGGGTGGACGGCACGCCTCCGGGCCGCAGCCTGGCCCTCAAGGTGACCAGGATGTTCGGATTGTAGGCGAGAGCCGCTAGCGTCGTGAGCGACCCGGGCCCCCGCCCCACCCTCTCTCCCCTCGACGGGGCGGTGATCGTGGCCGGGGTCGTCCTGGGCGTGGGGATCTTCCGGTCACCCCCGGTGGTGGCCGCCAACGCGGCCGGCCCCCTGTCCTTCCTGGGACTCTGGCTCGCCGGTGGCGCGATCAGCCTGGTGGGCGCCCTCTGCTACGCCGAGCTGGCCACGGCCGACCCCGACGCCGGGGGGGAGTACCATTTCATCTCCCGGGCCTACGGCCGACGGCTGGGCTTCTTCGTCGCCTGGTCCAGGATGACGGTGATCCAGACCGGCTCGATCGCTCTCCTCGCGTTCGTGGTGGGCGACTACCTCTCCACGCTCTTCTCGGGATCGACGGCGGCGTCCCCGGCCGTGGCCGCCGGCGTCGTCCTCCTCCTCACGGCGGTCAACCTGGCGGGCATCCGCCCGGGGCGGGGGGCCCAGTACGTGCTGACCGCGTGCGCCGTGGCGGGAGTGGCGGGCGTGATCGCGGCGGGCTTCCTGATCGAGCCCGCGGCCGTCGCCGAGGCGGGCCGCGGGGCGGATCCGACCGGCGGGGCGTCGCCGGGGCTCGCCCTCGTCTTCGTCCTCCTCGCCTTCGGGGGATGGAGTGAGGGCGCTTACGTCTCGGCGGAGATTCGCGGGGGGAGCGAGGGGGTGTGGAAGGCGCTCCTCTGGGGCACGGGGGGGATCACCGTCCTCTACCTGCTGGTGAACGGGGCCTTCCTGCGGGGCCTGGGTCTCTCCGGGATGGCCGCCTCCGACGCCGTGGCCGTCCGCCTGGTGGAAGGCGTCTTCGGGCGCTGGGGCACGGGGGTGGTCACGGGAGCCGTCGTCCTGGCGGCCCTCTCCTCGGCCAACGCCACCGTCATGACCGGAGCCCGGAGCACCTACGCTCTGGGCCGGGACTGGCCGGTCCTCGGGTTCCTCGGCGGCTGGACCGAGGAGGGGGGAACCCCCCGGGCGGCGCTCCTGGTCCAGGGCGCGGCCTCCCTCCTCCTGGTGGGCTTCGGCGCCCTGGAGCGGGGAGGATTCGAGGCCATGGTGGCGTACACGGCGCCCGTCTTCTGGCTCGTGCTCCTCTGTACCGGTGCCTCCCTGGTCGTCTTCCGGAGGCGGGAGCCGAGCCGGCCGACCCCCTTCCGGGTTCCACTCTATCCGATCACTCCCGCCCTCTTCTGCACTTCGGCGGCATACATGGTGTATGCCAGTATCCGCTACGCCGGGACCGGCGCCCTGCTGAGCCTCGCCGTCCTGGCCGCGGGTCTTCCCGTCCTCTGGATCGCCGAGTCGCGGGGCGGTTCCGGGTGACGGGCGCGGGCCCCCGTTCTCCGGTCCGGGAAGGACAGACCTCCATGGTCCGTATCGTCGCCACCGCCGTCCTCGTCGCCGGCCTCCCCCTCCTGTCCGGCGGCCTCGCGGCCCAGCACGATCTGGGGGCTCCCGACGTCCCCTTCGTCGAGTCGCCCATGCCCGTGGTCGAGACGATGCTGGAGCTGGCGGCCCCCACCCCCGACGACACCCTCTACGATCTGGGATCGGGGGACGGACGCATCCCGATCCTGGCCGCGGGCCGCTACGGGACGCCTTCGGTGGGCGTGGAGATCCAGGACAGCCTGGTCAGCCTCTCCCGTCACAACGCCCTCCTGGCCGGGGTGGAGGATCGGGTCCGGTTCGTCCACGGCGACCTCTTCGAGACCGACCTCCGATCCGCCTCGGTGGTCACCCTCTACCTCCTCTGGAGCCTCAACATCCGGCTCCGGCCGAAGCTTCTCCGGGAGCTGCGCCCCGGCGCCCGGATCGTCTCCCACCAGTTCCGCATGGGGGAGTGGAGGCCCGACAGCACGGTCCAGATCCCCCGACACGTCGCCCGTGTCTACTCCTGGACGGTGCCCGCCGACGTGGGGGGCACCTGGCGCCTCGCGACGGGAGCCGGAGAGGAGCTCACCCTGGCGATCGACCAGAAGTTCCAGGAGGTGAGGGCGGTGGCCACCTCGGAAACGGGAAGCTTGGGCGTGGGGGAGGTCGTCCTCGCCGGCGAGCGGATCGAGATCGTCCTGGAGACGGCCGGCGCCGGCGACGCGGCGATCCGACGGCTGACCGGAACGGTGGCGGCGGATCGCATGGAGGGCCGCACCGCCTCCGGCGGGCGGTGGTCGGCGGTGCGGGTGGCCGGGGCGGGAGCGGCGATCGACGCCTGGGAGGGAGAGTCGGGCGCCGATTCGATCCCCGTCCCCGAGGAGCCGCCCTGCTGCGCCCCCGCGCCTCCCGCGGCGGCCGCGCCCGGGCGCCCGGCTGCGCCGCCGCCCATCCCTTCCTTGACGCCGGCGAGTGCGAACCCCTATCTATGGGTCGACGGCGGGCGGGCCCCCTGAGCCAGCACAGAAGCAGATGGGGGCGGATCCCGGCTCCGACGCCAAGCCCGCACCCGGGAGTGGGAAGGCGGACGTTTCGGGTCGGCTTCCCGACCATTTCAGAACGGGCTTCGTAGGTGCCCGCACCTCCGTGCCCCGGCCATGGGGCCGGGTCGGCAGGGCGTCCCTCCCCGAGGGACGCCCTGTTCTTGTGTCCCCGTCTCCTTCTCCGGCGTCGCCGCGACACGGATGCTGAGCCTCGACGGATCGGCCGGTGAGGGCGGCGGCCAGATCCTGCGAACCGCCCTCTCCCTCTCGGCGGTCACGGGCCGGCCCTTCCGGATCGACCGCATCCGGGCCGGCCGCTCACGGCCCGGGCTGGGGCGGCAGCATCGAACGGCGGTGCTGGCCGCGGCCGAGGTGTCGGGGGCGGAAGTGGAGGGCGCGGAGCTCCGGTCCACGGAGATCGAGTTCCGTCCCGGGACGCCCCGGGCCGGCTCCTACGCCTTCGACGTGGGAACGGCGGGGAGCGCCACCCTGGTCTTCCAGACCGTCCTGCCGGTTCTCCTGGCGGCGGACGGCGCCTCGACCGTCGTCCTCGAGGGAGGTACCCACAACTCCTTCGCCCCGCCCTTCGAGTTCCTGGAGCGGGCCTTTCTGCCCCTGTTGGAGCGCACCGGCCCCCGCATCGCCGTGGAGCTGGAGCGCCCGGGCTTCTATCCGGCCGGGGGCGGACGCTTCCGCGCCCGGATCGAGCCGCGCCAGAAAGCGTCCCGGAGCGAGCTCCGGCTCTCGGGGCCGGGTCCGATCGTGGGCCGGGCCCTGCGCGTCTGGCTCTCGGATCTCCCGAGAGGGATCGCCCGACGGGAGGTGGAGACCGTACGGGAGCTCCTCGGCGACGACGGGGCCGCGCTCGAGGCGGAGGTGCGCGAGCCCGCAGATCCCCGGGGACCGGGGAACGCCGTCCTCCTCGAGGTCCGGTGCCGGGCGATCACCGAGCTCTTCGCGGCGTTCGGGACGAAGGGGAAGCCCGCCGAGGTGGTGGCCCGGGAGTCGGTGACGGCCGCCCGGCGGTGGGAGGCGAGCGGCGCCGCCGTGGGCCCCCATCTCGCCGATCAGCTCCTCGTGCCCCTCGCTGTGGGTGCGGGGGGCGGGTACACGACCCTCGCGCCGACCCTCCACACCCGGACCAACGCCGCCGTGATCGGCCGCTTCCTCGACGTGGAGATCGAGCTCCGGCAGGAGTCGGCGGAATCGTGGCGCATCGAGGTGGGAGGCGCCGGTGGCTGAAAGGCGCCCCGCCCCCCGGACGTACCTTCGAGCCCGGGCGCCGATCGACGGCGCCGAGTCGCGTTTCCCGAGGAACCATGCACCGTAGCCGCCCTCTTCTGCGGACTCCCCTCCTCTCCTCGTGCCTCGACCCGCGGCGGACGCGGTGGGCGACCCCGGTTGTGGCGGCCGCCCTCGTCGTGCTCGGTGCCCGGCCCGCTCCCGCCGGAGCCCAGGAGGTCTTCCGGGTGGAGCCCCTGGCCGACGGGGTCTGGGCCGGGATCGTCCTCCCCCGTCCCGACGCCTACGCCTTCGCCAACTCCCTGGTGGTGGAGGGGGAGGAGGGGATCCTGGTGGTGGACACCCAGCAGTCCCCAACGGCGGCCCGGGCGCTGATCCGGCAGATCCGGGCTCGCTCGGACCGGCCGGTGCGATGGGTGGTGAATACCCACGGGCACGGCGACCACGTATGGGGAAACGTCGCCTACCGCGAGGCCTTTCCGGGGGTCGTCTTCGTCGGGCACGCCGACCTGGACCAGGAGCTCGAGGGCGAGGGCGTGGAGCGGCTGAGGGAGGAGCGGGAGCGGGTGGACGTGGTGGTCGAAGCCCGGCTCCGCGCCCTGGCCGAGGCGGAGCGCGGAGCCGGCGATCCGGCGGCCGGGGAGGAGGAGATCGCGCGCCTCCGGTGGAGTCTCCGCGTGAATCGTGGGTATCGGGAGGACCTGGTGGATCTCCCTCTGATTCCCCCCGACATGGAGGTGGAGGACCCCCTCACCCTGGACCTGGGGGGACGGGAGGTCCGGGTGCTGGCCCTGGGGCCTGCCCACACCCGGACCGACGCGGTGGTCTGGCTCCCGGAGGAGGAGATCGTGGCGTCGGGGGATCTGGTCGAGGAGGGGATCCCCTGGTTCGGCGACGCCCATCCCCGGGGATGGGCCGAGGCCCTGGGCGTCCTCGCCGCCCTCGAGCCCCGGATCCTCCTCCCGGCCCACGGCGGGGTCCAGCGGGACGACGAATTCCTGGAGACCGAGCGCCGCTTCCTGGGGGCCCTGGTCCGGCGGGTGGAGGAGGCGGCGGCTCGGGGGCTGGGGCTCGAGGAGATCCGGGAGAGGGTCCTTCTCCCAGGGTTCCGCGAATCCTTCACCGCGGGAGACCCGAGCCGGGCCGAGGCCTACCGGGAGGCGGTGGCGGGCGCGGTGGAGCGGGCCTGGCTTGAGCTCGAGCCGGCCCTCAGGGACCCCCGCCCGTAGCTACGGGCTGCGACGGCTCCCCGAAGCGGAGGAGGACGGTGGTCGCCCCCCCGGCCGCTCCCAGGGTGAGCACGTAGAGCCGGTCGTACTCCCGCGCCTCCACGATCGGGGGCCCCGGCTCCCCGCCGAGGAGGGTGACCAGGCGTGGGGTCGTGTCGCTGTGCCCAACCACCAGGTGCCGGCCCGGGGAGCCGCGGAGGCGCCGGGCCATCCCTCCCAGGGCCTCTCCGTCGTAGAGCTCCACTCCGAGTCCCAGGCTCGAGGCCGTGGGGGCGGCGGTGGACCGGGTGCGCTCGGTGTCGGTGCTGTGGACCCGCGTGATCCCCGCGTCCTGGAGGACGTGGGCGAGGGCCCGGGCCCGGGCCTCCCCCGCCGACGTCAGGGGCGGGTCGTCGGACGGACGGTCGGCCTTCTCGGCGTGGCGCACCAGGTAGACCACCGTGGGGGTATCCTGGGCCGCCAGGGCGAGGGGGGCGGCCGCGGCCACGAGGGCCGCGACGAGGGCGAGGGCCGGGGACCGGACCGGACAGGGTCGCGGCGATCGGAGCGGTGGGTTCATGCTCTACTCACTCCCTGTTCTCGGTCAAGATCCCGGCCATCGCCTCCTCCAGGGCGGCCCGGAGCTCCTCCTGCCGTGCCCCCAGGTGGAACGCCGACACCGCGACGGGCCGCAGGCGCTCCACGAGATGGGCTCGCCGCTCGTGGACGGGAGGGGCGTGACGCTCCCGGGCGGCGAGAAAGGTGCCCCGGGTCCCCCGGGTCTCCAGAACCCCTTCCCGCTCCAGCTCCCGGTAGGCCCTGGCGACGGTGCCCGGCGCCAGGTCCATGGCTTCGGCCAGGGCCCGGACCGGGAGGAGCCGCTGACCGGGCTCGAGACGACCGGTGGCGGCCGCCTCCCGGATCCCCCTCGCGATCTGCCGGTAGAGGGGAACAGTGTCGGTCGGGTCCAGCTCCAGGAAGTCCGGGGGAGCCGACGTCTCTCCCTCGACCTCGGGCGCCCGCTCAGGACCCGGCGCCGGCTCTCCCAGGTCGGCGACCGGAGTCTCCCGGACCCCCGGAGGGGCCGGCCGCGGAGGGAGGGAGAACCCCTCCTCCTCTCCGGTTCTCGCGGTCTCGTGAGGGCCCGCACCCCGGGTCGCCTCCCCGGTCTCCCCCGATTTGCTCGCCAGCTGGCGATCCGGCTGTCCCTCCGGCCCCGGGCCGGGCTCCTCCCGCTCCCGGCCGAGCTGGGGCCGGAGCGCCCGTTCGGTCACGCCGGAGCCTTCCAGGAGGGTCCGGCTGATCCCCCGCTCCGCCGCCAGGGCCAGGAGGAGATCGGTCACGCTGACCTGGCTCCGGCCCGCCTCCTCGGCCTCTCGGCCCGCGGCCTCCAGGAGCGCCTCGGCCCGGCGCGTATAGGGAAGCTCCGAGGGTTCCTCGGGCGGAGGGCCCTCCCGGCGGCGCGGCAGGGATTCGGTCACGGCGTCCAGGAGAGACTCCCGCTCCACGTGGAGCGCCCGCAGCAAGCGGGCCACCGTTCCCACCTTCCGGCGGGAGAGGGCCAGCAGGAGGTGGCGGGGCTCCACCGCCCGCTGATGGCGGGCGCCCGCCTCCTCGGCGGCGTCCTGGAGCGCCTGGGCCGCGCTTTCGGTGAAGGTGAATGCCAAGATGGCTCCCGGGTGGGTCTCCCGCGAGGCGGGGTGACGGACTCGCTGCCGGGAAGCTAAATGTATCAAGCGAGACCATACAAGGCCTCCCTTCCCCGGGAACTTCGAGGCGCGAGCCCGCGTAGTCAGGGTCGCCGGGATCGGGATGCGGCGGGTTTACCGCCCCCCGGACCCGGGTTAGCTTTCAGGCCCCCTCGGGGAAGAAAACGGTTCGCGGTCGGACGGCAGGAGCGCCCGATCGAGAACCCTTCACCCGGACGGGGGGCGCGCGAGTGAGGGTCGCCGGTGGTCGCCCGTCCGACGGGCGGTGCGGACCGCCGGAGGAAAGTCCGAGCTCCGCAGGGCAGGGTGCCGGGTAACTCCCGGGCGTCGCGAGGCGACGGACAGTGCCACAGAGAGCAGACCGCCGATGGCCCGCGCATCCGCGAGGATCAGCGGGCACAGGCAAGGGTGAAAGGGTGCGGTAAGAG
>JABAHQ010012019.1_pt1 | contig 31986 bp, 55 predicted proteins | sample 7062091 | NCBI WGS metagenome assembly JABAHQ01 (sample SAMN14534359, study PRJNA622989) | marine sediment metagenome | biome: marine biome [ENVO:00000428]; feature: marine pelagic biome [ENVO:01000023]; material: deep marine sediment [ENVO:00002113] | place: India: Gulf of Kutch | collected... | reverse complement strand
TTGGAGGCCGCGTACACCGGGGTTCCTGTTATTGGCTCCATGACCGTTGACTGGTTACCGGACGCCAACAGGTGCTTCGAGCCCAACGACCCGGAAGCGATTGCTTGCCACGCGGACAGGCTGCTCAGGGAGGGTGGAGAGGTAGAAATGGGGTACCTGGAGACGGTGGCGAGGTGGAGGAATGAGGAGATGGAAGAGAGACTCTCGAAGTTCTGGGACGCCGTGGCTGAGGTACAGAATGTATAGGGAAAGGGTGGGACTCTACGGCGTCGACGTGATGGGGCTGGACCTGAGGGGAGTAGACGAGAATTTAAGCCCCTTGGTAACTATATTGAGATATGGCCGAGATCGTTTCCACTCCGGGCGTGGTTGGTGGAAGACACAGGATTGATGGAACTAGGATAATGGTCATCGACGTAGTTGAGAGGTACCAAGAGCTCGGCTGGTCTATAGAGAAGATATCTCGCGAACTGGACATAACCCCTGTGCAGGTGACGGAGGCCCTTAAGTTCTACTACCAGAATCCGAAAATGATTCGTCAAGAGTTAAGGGACGAAAGGGCCTCTGTTCCGATGTAAATGGGTCCATCTGTTTTTTCAAACAAATCTAGCGAGATATCGATATTTGCTGACGAGAATATCGACGTATCTGTAGTAGCTGGCCTGAACAAAATCGGGATAGAAGCGGTCTCAGCCAGAGAAGAAAACGCCTTAGAACTGGGTGATGACCGACTGCTCAAAATCGCTACAGAAAAAGGTAGAGTATTTTTGACCAACGACAGAAAAGACTTCAAACGATTGGGTGAAATCACTGAGGGACACGCCGGAATCGTTATTGTTTCTAGAAGACTTGGCGTAGGTGAAACGATCAGAGAGATCTTGAAAATCGTGGACCATATGAGCCCTGAAGATATCGCTGGAACCGTGCAGTGGATTCCATGGGATTAAACCTCAACCTCGGGTGCGGTGAGGACGTCAGGCCCGGGCACCTGAACTGCGATGCCCGTTCCCTCGACGGTGTCGACGTGGTGTGTGATGCCTCGAGGTTGCCCTTCCGGGATAATTCGTTTGAGGCGGTGCTGGGGCTGGATTTACTGGAGCACTTTTCGTGGAGACGGACGGTTGAGGTGCTGGAGGAGTGGAGGCGTGTTTTGAAGCCGGATGGAGTCTTAGAGTTAAAGGTTCCGAACCTGCATACCTTGATGGCTGCGTATATGCAGGGTAAGATACCGTTTCAAGAGTTCGTACGAATTGCTTATGGTCACCAGGACTACCCTGAAAATACGCATCGTGCAGGGTTTCAGCCAGAGTTCCTGAAGTACCTGTTGGAGAATCACGGTTTCAATGTTAAGGAAATTGAGGAGAGTATGCAGGGTGGTGACTGGAAAAATATGTGGATAGTTGCTGCTGTTAAGGACGATTCGTCTCCCCCTTGGGCTTGGTAGGGGTTTTCTGGCCCAAATAAATAATTTCAGTCCTTGAGTTTTTTCAGGAGTTCGTCGAATTTTTCGTCCAGTTTTTCTTCGACGAGTTTGCCGACCTGTTCAGGTTTTTCCGGCATGAATTCTGCGGCTGCTTCGGCCTGTTTTTTTCTTTTTTGAAACGGGTCTTCTCCTTTTTCGGCCTTCTCCAGTCTGATTTGTAAGACTTCTTTGACGGGTTGGCACCCGAATTCTTTTATCAGTTCTTCTATCACTTCACGGGCGTCCAGTTCTCCCTCCTTGAATCGGTTCGTTATCTCCCGAATCCCGGCCTTAACCTCTTCAAACTCCTCCTCCGGCAGCTCGGCGATGAACCTGACCCCTCCTGCCTTGGCGGCCACCGAGTTTCCCAGTCCCCTTACACCTCCTGGGCTCGGTACCTCTTCACCTGCAACGATGGTTTTAGCGAAGAGGTCGAATGAGGCTTCCTCCTCGGTGAGGCAATCCTCTATCCCCACGTTTTCTGTTAACTCGTCCTCACCGGCCTCTTGGACCTCTTGGGCCTCTTCTACGTCTTGTTGGGCGAGCACGTTTCCCTCAGAACGGAGGCCGATTACGGGCACATGTATCGAATTTGAAACAGTTTTAATAAATCTTTGTAATAATCTCTTTTTAACCGTTTTATCCTGCTGGATAGGAGGTGTTTATCCGTTTGGATAAAAAGCCCTTTAAACCAGTGTTGATAAAACCATAAACGAGGTATAGTAACATGGGACTAAGGTACACCGCGATGCCGACCGGCGGCGGGTCACCACCTGGATACGGCCAAATGGTGCGCGTCACAAGGGGCGAGATGAAGCAACCGAACTACTCCCGGGGAGCAGCCAACTGGCAGACCTCTGACAGGCTCAGGGAATTCCAGCAGTGCGTGGCAAACGACGTATCAGGAACCTCTCCAGGGAACAGGAGACAGGCCAGGGACAACTTCAGGAACGCAGCCAAGGGCTGCGCCTCCTAGAAATTCAGGGAACCATCGGTACAGCAAGCCATGGAGCGTAAACATCGACAGGGCCTCCGTATGAAAAAGGCCGTTCGGAAAAACGGGCTCCATGGCTACAAGCAATCAAAAACGTTTAAAAACTCTTTAGCCACAGATGCCTAAACTGTTCTCTAGAGACGCTGCGCTTGGTCAGAACGACGAACCCGGGAAACCCGGTATGGGTCAGGTGATGAAGGAGGCCTACGAACGCTCCGCAGCGACCGATGGCCAGCCTTGGAAATCTCGTGACGTAGCGCAGAAAATCATTGACTGCCGCTCAAACTGCAGAGGAATACCGCTGTTCAGACCGAAGTTCGCCAAAGAACAACTGAGGGTCGACGGAAAACCTGCGGTACTCATGATTTGTCTAAAGGGCAAAAAGGGTTGCCCAGGCACCTTCTTCACCGACGTACCGCCGGAGACAGTTCGAGATATGGAGAACAGGTCAGGGGAGTGGCGATACTTCCTCCAGAAATGGGACGAAGAAGACGCCCTAACCACCGACCTGAGGCAACGAATAGGAGAGGCACTGACGGCTGAAGTAAACGCGTAAAGGATACTAAAATGGCTCTACAGATAGTAAAAAGAGGAGAAGAGGAAGAACACGCAGAATCCGAGCAACCAGAAACCCAGGAGCAGGACCAGATAGAGGTCGAGGAGATAGATGCAACCGGGGAAACAGGTCGAGAGGCTGATTCTGGCTCCGAGTCCGCGGAGCTGGGTCAGGAAACCATCTCGGTAGATCTGCCGCGTGTCCGGAGGGGAGACCTGATGGACGCCTTCGGTGACGTGCTGGACCCGAGGTTTCAGTCCGCAGCGTTCTGGGGCGGAACCGGTCTCGTCGTCGGGGAGTTCGTGGCGGAAGGCGCACGGGTGTCTCTGGGGCAGACGGGAACGATCGGTACCGGTGTAAAGGTGGTGTCGAAAGGCTTAACCGGAGCAGGACTTTTGTGGTTGGGTTCCATCGTGGGTGGAGAAAGCCGGGACGTGCTGAACGCCTTCAACATGGCGGCCCTCGGCAACTGGATGGGTGTCGTTCCAAACGTCATAAACTTCGGCAGCGGAGGTTCACCCACCACGGACCTTGGAGCAACGTCTCAGTTTGCGGCCTCTATGGGGGCCCGGGTCAGGGCGGCCCAGCTCTCTAACCAGCAGACCCCGGCCAGAACTAGGCAGGTGTCTCCTAGGTCCAAGCGCTCAACCATGGCCAACAATCCGGGTACTGAGGGTGAGGTAAATCCCGAGACACAGGCAGTGAAGGAGAAGTCTCCGTCGGAGAAGTTTCGGAGGCTACAGTAGGACGAGTCGAGTCTCCAGTAAAGGAGGTGAAGTATGGGTTTAGGTTTAGCCTTGACTGAGCTCCCGTTAGCTGAGGTTTTGTCCGTTGTTCTGTTGTTGGTGTCGCTGTACCTCGGTACTAGGTGGAAACGGGCCAAACGGGTGCTTGAAGAGGTGGCGGAGGCCTTGACGACTTTAAGTGATGCCGTGAAGGACAATGACGTATCGGAGGAGGAGCTCAGGGATGTCGTGGATGAGTTCAAGGATGTAATTGAGGCCGCTAGGGGAGTGTGAGTGAAGAGGTTCTTGTCGAGAAGATAGAAAACATCAACAGTAAACTCGACAAAATCTATCAAGGTACCACTGACCACGAGGAGAGAATAAGGCAACTCGAGAGTGGTGCCCATCGAATTGAGCGCATTGATCAAAAAATTGACTATATCAGGAAACGTATTGATGAAGAAATGGAGGATGTGGAGAACCATGAAGAGAGACTCCGCGACCTCGAGGAGTTTAAGAACCGGGCAGAAGGCATCAAGTCGTTGGCCGCTGTACTTGTTGTAGGTCTTTCGTCGGGGGTGGCCTCTCTACTTACTTGGTTCTTGTCGAGATTGCACCTGCATTGAAAGTTTTCTTCTTACTCGTATCTTCCCTCTATTCTGGGGTGGGTTTCTATTAGGCGTCTGTACGCTTGGTAGACGTAGTCTATGTTTTCGTCTAGTTTGAATTTGTGTACTTTTTTGTGAACGTCTCTTGGGATGGATGTCTTCACCTGTGGCTTTTCCCTTTCCGACCTCCGGCTTCTTCTGTCTCTGTAACTCATTTCTTTGTGTATACTGGATCGAAATAATTTGGAGGCCACCTCCCTCCCCTCGTATCCACATGGAAATCTGGATATAAAAAGCTTATCCAACCACTCCAAAATTGTTTAACTATTGTTAAATGTATCCGACCACTCCTTAATATCCCGTGGGATAAAAAGCCCTTTATACATATTATGAAAATCACTATACCGGGAAGGGAAATGACGTTTGAAATAGCCCCCCTAAGCCAAGTGAAGAAGGACTTCCCTGAATTCAGGGAAACCATACTAGCAATCGAGGAACAGGCGATAAACACTGCCTCAACGCTGTGGCCCGGGCAGGCCTTTGGAGGGTTCGCCCCGGCGGCGGCCTCAGGACAGTTCGGTCTATCCAGCATCTTGAGGCAACACACCACGATGGGTGGATCCGCCATAGCCGGAGAATCGGGTTCCTCGTTTTTCCGGAGAGATTGGACCGGAAGCAGTGACCAGTGGGTAACGATATTCGACTACACAGTTCCCGAGGACATCATACACGGATTCGCTGGCTTCGCGTTCCCGGACCCTACGCTGAGATTCTCCCAGCTAAGGATCGAGGCCGAGAACAAGAGACTTCCGATGATAAACATCGAGATGGCCGAGATCTTCAACGACGGAGGAATCGCACTGATCCTGAGGCAGGATGAGGGAGAGGAACTCGTCGTTAACGAGGAAGAACGGTTCAAGCTCAGGGGATTCATCCCGGTGAACAAGGGCGGCCCTGCCACTATAGTACCTATAGGCACCTCCGCATTCCGACGCAGCGACCTCTTCGTCAGGGAGTAAATCCAGAGCTAAAGAGGTAAGAGGAAATGCCGATAGACAACGTGAATATCTGGATGAAGCTCAGGGATCCCAAGTCCCACTCGTCCAAAGTGAAGGGGTCGTTCACTGCCAAGGACAACGACTACCTCACGCCGGCCGACATCGAGCTGTCCACCATTCAGAGTATAACGATGACGCCGATGCAGACAATCGCTGGAACCCAGTTAACCGTGGCGGGAAGCTTCGAGTTGGGGGATGCCAAGGACTACGTAGGGGGCTCAATAAACCTCTCCTTGGTGCCGATACCTGAGGGAAGCACCACGGCGGCCACGGCGATAGCCGGATCGCACAGGGTACACTTCGACGCTGTAGGATGGTAGGGAACAGTGGCTATAGACAACGTCAACGTCTGGTCCAAAATCCGTGACCCTCGAAGCAACAACGTAGAGGTAGCGGGTACCTTCACTGCCAAGGACAACGACTACCTCACGCCGGCCGACATCGAGCTGTCGACTATCCGTAGCATCACGATGACTCCGTTGAACGTTATTGCAGGTACTCAGCCGACTGTTGCAGGGAGCTTCGAGTTGGGGGATGCCAAGGACTACGTAGGAGGTTCTGTAAATCTCTCGATAATACTGAAACCCGAAGGATCAGTAGGAACGGTGCAGTCTCAGAGACCCTTGGCAGCTGGAAGTCACCGAATAGGATTCGACGCAGTAGGGTGGTAAGAGGAGGGAATTAAATCCCTCCGTATCCCTTCCACCTTGGATGATGAACACTGGATATCTAAAAGGGAGGTAGTGCCGTGATAAGTATTCCGGAGTTTGAGGGGTCTGGTACGTTTCTGCGGTTTTTCGATACCGTGGGGATGGAGTTTAAGTTTATTCAGTTGACGGAGCAGGAGGCTCCGTTGAGGTATCCGTTCCGTCTAGACCAAACCAGTCACGGCTCCCTCAGTAATGAGCACACGTTTGACGACATTGAGCCCTCGAGGACTGAGGAGCATTTGGTGCAGGCGTTTCTGGGGGTGAAGCCGGATGCAAGGTTCGAGGTGTTTCAGCCCGTGGATGAGCAGGTGTTTGTGTGGGATCAGACCGTGGAGGATATTCAGACCGAGTTGACGCGGAGCGTGCAGTACAGTGATTCGCCGTTCCATGCGCCCCGTATCAGTTTCTGGATTCAGCCCGATAAGCCGCCCAGTGTGAGGGCCCGGGTGTTTCCTGGTCCCGGTGAATCCATGGTGCCGGAACTGGTGTGGGTGGCGGCGAAGTACAACTTCATTACTCAGGCCGAGCTCGCCGATGACGTGTTGGAGCAGCTCAGGACGAGGGAAATCGATTCGACCCCCATCAAGTTCGAGGGAGGTTTGCCATGACCAGTGGTGAGGAGCGGCTTAACCGTACCCTTAGACGTAACGAGGGCGACGATCCACCCGGGTTCGTGGACGACTTTCTGCCCACGGCCCCGGTGAGGCTGAGTTTCTTCACTGAATCCGCCACCGGTGCCGGGCGTCAACAGGTCGGCTCCAAATTCATGGGGAGCTACGAGACATACGAAATCCTGTCCAAGGAGCTGTACGCCGGGTCGGCCCGAACCTTCGGGGTGCTGAAGCACAGCCGCCTCGGAACCATAGACACCATTTTCGTGGAGGCCGCCGGCGTGGACGCCGAATTCACCGCACCAACTACACCTATCGACGCCATGGGGACCCCGGGCACCATTACGCTCGAAATCGGGTCCACCGCCAACGCGGAGTACTACAGCCTCAAGTACAACCTGCACAAGGTGCCGAGGATGCAGCCGAGGTGACGCGGAATGGTGAGGATAGGGCTGAGCACGGTAGATGTCGAAACCAACCTTGCTCAGAATCCTAAGACCCGCGATGTGGAGGGAGTGGTCAGGGATTCCCTGAAGGTACAGAGAAACGTCGTTCTCCTTGGAACAGCCGTAGACCTTCAACAGGTAACCAGAATCAATCTATGGGTTGAAAAAACGGAGGAACTCCTTAAATCCCTGAAAAACATGGGCGCTATTTCCGAAAACACTTGGCGAGCAGCAAAAAGGAAACTTGGGGAAGTACAGGAATTCACCGAAATGAATAACTTCGACGCCGCATCGAACTCCGTAGACGCACTCGAAGAAACTATGATAACGGTGATTCCCGCCGACTTGGCAAAGTGGACGCAGGGGGAACCGGTATGAAACGAAGATCAGCTATGCAGGAGGCGGCGGAGCGGGCCACTTTACATCAGGGCGCGAGGCGCCAAGCCCCGATAGACGATGACATCAGAAATGTGGAGACTGTTGGTCTCATCGGGTTCGTGAACGCCGAACCCAGGAGGCATTCTGAGTATATCCGTGTCTTTGCGGACCGAGATAGAAACCAGATCAGATTCTACCGACTGCTCAGCAGGGTTGGTGAAGAGGGGCCGAGGGACTGGGTCAGGACCATCATACCCGATGCCCGCATACATATAAATACCGACCAGCTACCCGAACCTGACGCCTACAACCTGCATTGGACCGACGCCCAGACGGTCATCACCCTCCTGACTGCACTTGCCAAAGAGCAATCCCCGGCCAATGTAACTTGGGAATACTGGGAGGATAGCGGCAAAGAGAAGCTCGAGAACTCTAAATTCAGGGAGGAATCGCTGTTCCTGAGATACGTGACCCGGACAGACAGGCTGAGGGAAATCCACATAGCGAATGTCTATGAGATAGGCGTGGAGGTCAACATGCTGGCGAGGCACGACTGAGATGAGGAAGAGAAAATCAGCTATGCAGGAGGCAGCGGAGGAGGCGATGCTGAGGCAGGAAGAGGTCGATATCGAGCACTTAATCACTCAATTGGAAACAGTGAATGGTGATTTGGCTTCGCCACCGATTGTTCTTTTAAAAAATACTGATTCATTGTTTGAAATGGCAATAGAAAGTTGCAAAATTGGTAGAATCGAAGCCCTACTTGAGCAATTCTGTGCGGCGAAAGATACCTTGAACCAAGTTAGAGATTTGCTTGGGTCGCGCCGGTACATTGAGGAATTCTGGAGTGAGTTAGGGGAGCTAGAATGGTTCAACGGATTACTCGACTCCTATCGAGAGAATAGAGTACACGATGTGGCTAGCACTATCAGGAAGGGATGCCGATGAAACATAAATCAGCGATGCAGGAGGCGTCGGAGGCGGGGCTGGGGCAGTTTGGATTGAGGCCACACTCCCCTTCCAGGCCTTCACCGGTGAGGTTTCTTACCGATATTGCGACTGAATATGGAGTGACGCAGAGGACGGTTGACAGGGCTGTCGAGGATGCCGACGACATAGTGAACAGGGTGGTGAACTTCTGTGAGGAAGGTGTTATTGGAGGCGTGGATTTCGACACATGTACACTGATATCTAGCGCGGCTCTTCAGGAGGCGTCTAAAAGCGACGGCATAACGAAATCTGCCCGAATGCGGCTGGACATAGCATCACAGTTCATACGTCAAGAAAAGGGTGGACCAAGATGAAGAGAAAATCGGCTATGCAGGAGGCGGCGGAGAAGAAAACTAGTCTAAATCAGGGACAAATACTCAGGGAGTTCAGTCTTGATTTACGTGGAGGGAGGGAAAACTTTGAGGAGGTTGTTCAGGGTGCATACCAACAGATTCGGGAGCAAGATTGGCGACTTGCCGTAGACCTTTTCGAATTAGTTAACGGAGATAAAAGGAAAAAGGAATTCGTGGTTGAAGAAATGTTTTTCACCAATCCTAGAGCCGGATTCGAAAAGTTCAGGGACGCAATTAACTCTAAACTTCGCGAGTTCAGGTCGAATTTCGAGGTCGAGGGATGGAATGTGCTTCGTCTGCAAATTTCGGCAGGTCCAGGGCCACTGAAGAAGCCCAATCAGAGACTGGAAGCCGAAATTTTCAGACCAACTGGATCTGAATTCTGGTCCGGCCGGGTAGTGGAGTGGAGGCTGGACATAGAGGGAAACCCGGTATCAGGTAAACTAATCGAATCGTTCGATGAGGCGGCTCTCGGTTCTGCATTTTCTACAGTATCCCTTGGAGTCGAACAGGTACTGGATAGATACCGGGACAAGCTACCAGCCGAGGAACCAAGGTAATGAGTACTTCACTCCACCGAGTATCCGGATGGATAATAAAAGTTTTCAAACAGTCCGGCAAAACTTACTTTAACCAATCAGGGATGCGATGAGGAAGAAGAGATCAGCTATGCAGGTGGCGGCTGGGAACGCACAGCTTGGCCAGATGAGGGTTAGCATCGATGAGGCGAGGGCGGCTCTCCGTCAACTGCTTGATATGCAGAGAAAAATTACCGAGATGAAGCGGCTAAATCCGTTTTCACAGGGTGACCAGATAGCGACAGGTGCGGTTGTTTTTCTAAACCTTGCTAACACGTTATCTCTTAGAGATATGATTAAACTACGAACTTTTGTTGATGTTGTGAGTCTCGTGGAGGAGATAGAGGAGGGGGCCGACCAGGAAGATGCCGATGCCATTGTTTTTGCCATAGATGGATTGGAAGAGATGCTTAATGAAGAAGTTATTGACGACGTGGCGAGAAAGATAGGGGGTAATTTTAAATGAAGGAAAACTCTGCTATGGAGAGAGCTGCTGGGTTGAGGGAAGAACTGGGTCAGAGGAAAGAGGTATCTATAGAGCTAGACGTAGAGTCGGGTAGGAAGATTCTGAAGGGGGACTTCTCCGCTCTTCCCTTAGAGGCTAAAGTACGGGCAGCGGTTGCTAAAAACAACTTGAACGAGGGAGTTAAGGCTGCAGAAAGATGTGACTTCCGGGAAGCGATTCTTAGCGCTGTGGTGGCTCAAAGATCCATGTGCGACGTACAGACCATTCTTGTAACAGAGTTCAACCTGGCCGGACTCGACAGAGGCGAGTTTATCGCTATGTCTGAGGCGGTGGAACAGTTTACGGAGTCCATGCTTCGAAAAATATGGGAAAACCTGAATCAGAACTGTGGAGGCTAATTAAATGAAGGAAAAGTCTGCTATGCAGCGAGCTGCTGAAAATGAAAGCCTTAACCAGAGACAGGTAGCCATGGCTAGGGCGAGGGTTCGCTGTGCGAGGGGAACGGGAACAGACGGTTTCGAGAGAGCTCTCAACCAGGTCATAATGGAGGAGGATCTCGAACCGGTGGAGTCAATCATGGAGGCAGGCCCTATAGGTCCCAGAGACCTGTTTTTTGGATGCCTGCTTTTCAAAGAAACCTAGAGGTGGACACGAAATGCCCGACCAAGAACTTGGACAAAACGACGAAGGGGCCCTAGAGTCCGCCGTGTCAGGAGCAGCGTTCGGGATCGGGGTTGGTCTGGGTTTCGCCGCTTCACTGGTAGCCCTTGGACTGGTGGCCAGAACCCTGATTCAGCCTCCGAACATCAGTTTCGGCGGCGTCGACATGGAGGAAGTTTGAAATGCCGAAGATTAACTTTGGGGGAACAGTGCTGGGGCAAAACGGGGAAGAGATCGGTGAACCGGAAGCGGTGGAGCTCGCGGTGAGGTTCGATGAGGACAGGGAAAGGTTGAAAGAGGTTCTAGCGGCGCTTCGAGAGATAGAGAGACTTCCACGATTCAAGTCCGGTGTTCTGAACAGCCTCGTGATAAACTACCTCGCCATCGGGCTGGAGCTGACCAGTGGCCCAACCTCTCAAGAGTTCATCCTCGAAAAGTTAACCAGTCTCCTGAGGAACCTTGAGGCTGCACGAAGGCGCGACGAATTAACCATTCGTCCAGATGAACCTTGGCCCTGGATAGACCCCGAAACAGGGATCCTCAGCGAGGAGGCTGAGAAAGCAATGGGGAGGAGGTAGGTATGTTGATACAGAACCCGGGATTCGAAGACGGATTGGTGGGCTGGAGGGTGGAGTCACTGGCCGGCAGAGACGACCAGTTTCAGCCCGCTAACGAGGAGGTGGAGGTGGTGAGTACTCAGGCCCTTCAGGGAGGTGCCTCACTTAAACTGCGTGTGTTTTCCGATAATCAGGGGAACTGTCTAGAGGGACCCAGGAGAGCGAGGCAGTTCCTGTCGCCTAACGACGGAATGGCCATGACGGCGCCAAGTAACCACGTTACGGTTTTCGCCAGGGGATGGAGATGGGATACGCCGAGTCGATATAACTTCGAGAACAGGCTCTACTTCAACAACGGTGCCTTAGATGTACAGAATCCCGATGCAGTGGTGCGTCTGTTCCGAAGGAACTGGGATTCCTCCAGAAATTTCAATAAACGTAACGGTACGAGGACCGGTATCGATGGAAACACGTGGAGCCGCTTCACGGTCGAAATACCTGGAAACATAGACCTCGAAAACATGTCTATGGCTCTCGTTAACTGGTACGACACGTGGGACTGCAACTCGGGGTGGGGACGCACGTTCGTCGATTCCTTCCAGTTCACCGATGCCACTGGAACTCCGTTGAGACCCGACGTAGCCGTATCGGGGTTGACAGTGCCTCGAACCGTTACGGTGGGGAACCCTGTGGCTGTGGAACCCGTGTTGATGAATAAAGGAGAAGTTTCGGGAACCGTGATTGTCGACGTAACTGCGGGGGGAACCATTGTAGGGTCGAAGAAGGTCACGGTGCCGGCTGGTGGAACTGAAACGGTGCAGGTAACGTGGACTCCTGAGACCGAGGGCTCCGTCGAGGTGTGCGCCGGTGTGGAGGAAGAGTTCACTTGTCGTTCAGTAACGGTAAATCCATCCACTTGTGCCGTAAACGTGCCCGTTCTGGGGGAGGTTGATTGTGGTCTCGCCGCCATCTCCATGGCAGGTATACTATCACTGGGAATAGTGACAACCACAACGCTCCTGAATGAGTGACGCGTCTCCATCTGGATAAAAACGGTTAAAGCGGACAGTTCGAAAAATAAATTAGAGGAAACCGATGAAGACGATGCGCTCCCCTGAAAAAAGGTCTCTCGATACAGGGAGCTTGTCTGCAATGGAGAAGGCGGGGCTGGGGCAGGGCTTGGATGAGGTTGACTTTCGACGTCCAGCGGTAGAGTTACCATCATGTCAAGCTGATTTGGTTCGATTTAGACGTATATTCAGAGATCAATCTCAGGCTATGCGGGCGGCGATACAGAATGAGCCTTTTAGAGCGAGAGGAAGGATGGGCATATTTTGGTTAAAACGGTTAGAAAATATCCCGACCGGAATGCGTAATCTTCTTGTAGAGAATGCCAAAAAATGTGATGATTTTTCTGCAAAAGCATCTGCTGGTTCACAGAGCCACATGGACGCCTTGGAAAACTGCGTAATGGACTTAGAGCAGAATACGTTGGATGCCTATGAAAGATTCGCCGAGAGGTGCATCAAGCAATGAAAAGGACACCAGCCATGCAGCAGGCGGCAGAACTGGGGCAGAGAGAGGCGTCTATTGAGCTGCTTGAGAGGCTTGATGGTGCTAGATGGGTCCGGTTTGACCGAGAGAGGTTACTGGTAGTGGCTTGGTCCGGGGGTCACGGTATCCACGCCTACGACTTGGAGGGAGACGAAGTTTCCTTCTGGAACGTCGGGGACTTCGCTAAAGAGGACGCCGACATAAAGGTGGTGCGGGACAGCATCGAGAGAACAATTGAAACAGGGGGTTTTCCGTAATTGGTTACGGCCAGCCTGATAGACATCCTGAAACAGCCGAGTCGACCCGTTAAACAGGTGGCTTGGAGCAACATGGGTGACCGCTTGGCCACTGTGAGTCAGGATTCCAGTGTACGGATTTACAGTGCCCGAGACCAGTCCCTTCTCCAAACAATCACTGCGTCGGTACCCGGGGGACCGGTCGGGTTGAAGTGGAGTCCCGATGACAACTACCTAGCGTTTGCGGCAGGCTCCGCAGATCAGGCCAAGATAACGATATATAACACAGACGACTTGTCGGTTGCCAGGGCCCTGCCCTTCAGACCGCTCGGTCCCTCGTACGCTGAAGGCACACAGTTAAGGGCGGTGGACTGGGGGCCGCTGGGGGAGAAACTGGTGGCCGGTGGACGCAGACGCCTATTCGGTAGAAGAATCCATTACAGGTTCCTTTTCATCCGGACCTACGATGTGGGCAGCTCGGATCCGTCTGAGTGGGGGGAGGAGAATAATTTCTCTTGGGCCCGGTCCAGAGGAAATAGGGACGTAACAGGTATCGATATTTCGCCCGACAGGGAGTGGACGGTGGCCGCAACGAACATCGGAAGAATAGATGTACTTGACTCCTCGGCCCAGAACTCTAATGATTGGAGCATGTTCACCGCTTTGACTGAGCCCGATAACCCTACCCAGGCCGTGTTCAGTCACGACGGAACCCGTTTGGCGGTGCCTGACTGGGGCAATCCCCGCATCTTTATCTACGATCCGAAGAACTGGTCCGTGAGCCACACGGTTGACTTGGGGACCCCAACTGGACCGGTGACTTGGTCTCCAAGGGACCAGTACCTCGCCGTGGGTGACTGGGAGCAGCCCTTCAACGTAACGATACTTGAAACAGACACCTGGACCACTGTAGGTACAAGCGACCAGCCCCACGTCGATAAGATACAGAGCATAGATTGGTTAATCGACGGGTCTAAACTCGCAACCGGCAGCAGCGACGACACCATTCGGGTGTGGGGAACTCCGTTCACTGGTCCACTGATACCGCCTGAGATAGAGCTCCCGTTCGTCGGTAAGGTGCCCACGCTTTTGCTCGTACCCGCAGCACTCGCTGGAGCAGTGGTTACAGCGGCAGCCGTTACGCAGGAGGGAGAAAGGTAAAGATGAAGAAGAGTGCGATGCAGGAGGTGGAGGAGTGACCGTGAAGCGAAAGAGTTACGAAGATTTGAATTCGAAGAACAGGCAGCAGATGAGGAAGCAGATATACGTAGGGGGGTTCTGAGGTGAGGAAGAAAAAATCGGCGATGGAGGAAGCGTCTGACCTGAAACAAGAACCGGTTCCGGAGATACGGGTCTCTGCAGAGTTCGCTGACAGGGAAGCAGAAATGGTGCGAAATATCGCGAGAGGAGATTTTGGACCAATCACGGACATCATTCCCCAAGCCACATCCACCACAGATGACCTCACCAAATGGTTCAACAGAGCGATGGGGATTGCAGGGGCAGGAAACCTGCCGCTCAGTAGCTGGGGCCAAATCGTGATGGGCCTCCATATGTTGCGGTCGTTCGACTTCAGACGGGCACATGAGAGAGGACAGCTCTCCCCGAGACGAAGACTCGTATTCGAACAGGGATTACAAAATCTTGAAAGACTATGGCGAAAACAGATCAATAACGCATTTAGACAGGGTGTTGCTTAATGAAGAAGAAGAAGTCAGCTATGCAGGAGGCAGCGGAGACTGCGGAGTCCTGCCTTTCGCAGCAGAATCGAGATACGTTGGATTTAGCTAGAAGAATAGGTGAAGGAGATCTCGATGCGTTGAAGGAATCATTAGAGGATAAGATAGAGTTCGGAGCTGGTTTCGCCCCGATCCGTTTCCCAGAACTTTTGACGGAAACCACAGAGGACGGGGTGGAGCTGTTCAAGGAAACGGTGAACAAGATTAGGGAGGGGAAGATACGTGAAGCATTAATCAGCTTCAACGAGGCCGTGAACACCTTAGATGCTGTCGTTGACCAACTTGCAGAGCTGGAGGCACCTCCAGAGAAAGAGTTCCCCGAGGAGATGAGTGGTGTAAGAAAACTGAAAGAGAGATGGATATCAATAATTGCAAAAACCATGAAGGAGAACAGCTAAAAATGAAAGAAAGAAGCGCGATGCAGGAGGCGGCGGAATTAGGTCAAGGAATGGTTAGTCCCAGAAAGATTTTTGAAAGGCTGGACGATGCCCGTGGTATCTGGTTTTTTCCGGGAGAAGAACTAGCCTACGTGTGGGGTATCCCCAGTAGCGATGATGTTCAGGTATTTGAGGTAACAGACACCGATTTTGACCAAATCGATGCCTTAACGATTAAACGAAGGAGACCTGGGATCCGCATCTTTAGAGGAGATGCCTTCAGGAGAGTGAAAAAGGACCTTCGGGAGAGAAGGGGGAAAGAGGTGCGATGAATAGGAAAAGTATAGGGCTTAAAAGGGCAGGGGAGAGACGTACCGGTCTCGAGCAGCGAGTGTCCGCGGAGAGGTTAAGGGATCTTTTGGAGAGCCTTGGGTACACGGTGACCATCGGGGAGAGAGGTATCTTGGGTAAGTTCGTGTCCATCGTCTCTGGAGACCAAGTTATCTCTATATCTATTGCAACGGTCGTGGAGGTGCAGGAGCTGCCCGAGGACAGAGAAGTGGTGTTCGATGCCCTGAGGATAAGGACGGCTCCACCTGGCAGAGAACCCGGTCTCGAAACCGTCTTCGTGTTTAACGAAGATGGGGTGGTGAGGATAGATAAGCCGTCTGAATCTTGGCTAACCGTTCTGCAGTTTCAATGAGCAACTCGTCTACGGATTCCGATAACCTGCTGTGGTTTTTGGCTGGGGCCGGGACTGCCCTCGGTCTCACCGCCTTAGTGCTATCCACCGGATTGATTCAGGCCGGGGGCCCGATGTTGACAGAGTTCGTGAGGGACGAACAGGGCAGGATAGTGGAGATCGTGGAGAGACCTATGAAGTGATTTCCAGAGACCTCCTTCACTATATCCGGTTGGATAAAAACGGTTTAGCGCCTGTTTTGTCATCCTTCTTTTATGGACAGATCTTGGGCCGAGGTGGTTATTGAGGCCGAGGAGGTCGGCAGGGTTCTCTCCAGTCAGGTTTCTGAACCGGTGGTGAGGGAATCCGTTACTCAACCGGAGTCGGTGGAAGGGTTCACGGAAGAGGTCGGGGAGGAGGTTGATGAGCCTGTTTTGGACCCGGTTCACCCGGAGTTAAGGAAGGTTACCAGGGTGATCAGGAAGACCGACGTAAACACTTCAAACGTGGTTCGGCTCGAGGACAACGTTTCTTGGACTGGGGGTAGGAAAGTTGAGGGTTCCGGTAAATTGAGGCAGCTGGTTTTGAAGGCTAACAATCAGCGTTTTTTAACGAAGCTTAAGTTGGATGGGAAGGTCTATATCGATGACTACTGGGCGGGTCTGAACTCTATTACGACTGAGCTGGATTCCGTGGCGGCGTATCAGACTGGGAGTAACTACGTTGTGTCGGTGAGTGACGTGTATTTCCGGGAGTCTCTGGAGACGGCTGTGAGGCCGGTTGGAACCATCACGTTTCCCCTGATGTTTTTAGAGGTAGAGTTGTTCGATGAGTGATACCGAGGTCGCTAGGCTGCTTCAGGAGATAGAGACGGATCAGAACACCTTGGTAACCAACACCGACACCTTAACCACAAGGGTCCGTATACAGGTGCAGGACCCGGAGTCCGGCGACTTCGGGTTCGCGTCGGCCGACCCCTTCATTTTCGCTTCCCGTATAATTGTTTACGAACACGCCAAGGTGCATGACGGGAATGCTTTCAGTGTCAGTAACAGGTTTACGTCGATAGCCGCGGGAAACACCGTTGAAATACTGCTTCAAAACCCTGCAGGCAACTTTTCTCACCTCAGGAACTACAAATTTATCTCCACAGTAGCCCCCGGCGACGTAGTTCTGTACGAAGGCCCTACCTTCACCGATGCAGGAACCGGCTTGACTGAGCATAATCTACGCCGCTCCTCCAGCAACACTGCTGGCCTAACGGTGACGCACAGCCCCACAGTCACCGACAACGGCACCGAACTGGAAGCGGACCTTATAAGTGGAGAGAGACGAGCCGGTGGAGCCGCTACAGAAACAGTCGAAGAGTGGTTACTGAACACCGGAACCGACTACCTGCTAGAGTATACCAACAACTCGAACGCCACCGCCGACTTCGTGACGTTCAACGCATTCTGGTACGAGGCCTGACGGTATGTATCCATCTGGATAAAAACGGCTTTACCCGTTTTCTCGAAAACTCTTTATAGACATGGCTCTGGGACAGTACATCGTGACAACTAGAAAAAACATAGCCTCCAGCGGCACCGGCGAAATGCTGGTAAACAACCCGAGCAACAACGACTTTCAGGCGAAAATAAAGACACTGATTTTCGGGTCAGAGACCTTGACGGACGTGGACTGCCTGAAAAACGTCACGGTGGACTCCTCTGGAACCTCCAAAACGCCTCAAAACTTGGAAATCACGGTCAACAACACGTCATCAATAGAGGTTGAAACCGGAGGCACGTACAGCGGAGGAACCACGTTCTTCAGCGGAGTTATATACCCCAACTGCCGGGAACCCGTCGGAGGAACCATCAACACCGAGAGAGAAGACATGATTCTCTACCCCGGCAACAATTTACTGATAAAAGTAACCAACAAGGGGGCCTCCACTGGTAGAACAACTTTAGAACTGGTGTACAAGGAAATGAAGTACTGAATATATACGCCGATTACTTCGAATTTATCCTTTTGGGCGAGAAGACCCCTTCCTAAGCCGTTAGGCTTAGGTAGGGGATGAATCGCCCGTACCGATTGGCCAGAACCGGCACAACATATATATATATATATATCGCCCCGAAACCATTAATCAAACGGCCAGAATCGGAACGATGTTGTTAAGCAAAAAGTTCAGACTCTACCCCTCCAAGCAGCAGGAAGAAGAGTTAGAGAAGCACTTAGAGCTTTGCAGACAGGTATATAACCACTTCCTCGAACAACTCAACGAAAGTGACGAAAACCAGGCTGATTCTCATCGAGGAATACCCGGTGGGCCACAGAGTGCCGTTCAGGTGGACACCCGTCGTGTAAAGGGCCAGCGCGGCGACGACCTGCTGTGGCGCACCACCTCAGGGGAGTGGAAGTCGGCGCTGTCACGACACTCTCTAAGCCCTCCCCCTCATTTCAGTGAGGGGGATGAAATCGGTAGAGGCGGTGGGATTGTGGAGGCGGAGAGAATAGCTACTTGGTAAACTACTCCTACCTAACATCGGTCTTTCTACCTACGGTCAGGAAGGGGACTTCTCGCCCAAAATGTTAAAGACGAACACGGGGGTCCCGGCACTTCTGCACTTATCTATCGTGGACTGGGTTCCGGGGCTTCCCCGGTGCTGGAGGGCAAACACGAGGTCGCAGTACCTCGCTATTTCGTGGTTTCTGGTGTGGAAGTGAGATACGTGGTACGGGGTGTCCGGGTCGGTCTCGTGCTTGGGCTTTATGGGCCTGAACTTCATTCCAAGGGCTTCAGCCTCCTCCTTTGCCCACTTGTCGACACCTCTCTTGGCTCCGCCGGAAACTATTTCGATCTCGCCGTTGAGGCCGCTGGGCCTGAGTTGGTTCAGGAGACTTATGAGTCGCTTAACGGTTTTCTTTTCGGGCCAGTTCCGTGACCCGACGACTCCTATCCTGTATATCTCTCCGTCTTGGGTCAACTATTCGTCTTGAGGAATTTTTACCGTCACCGGTACGTCGTTGCCGTCATTGTAGAGGTGATGGAAGTTGTCTCTCAGGGATGTGGGGATCCTTATCCTTCCGTCGTTCCAAGGTTTTTTGGTCATCCTGAGTGGCTGTACGTCTCTGTTGCCGTTAGTGTAGATCTCGACCAGTACCTCTTCACCCCACTCACCCAGAAGGTTTTTCATGTCCGTGTCTCTCACGACGAGGACGTACGAATTTTTATCCTTACGTACGCCGGCCTCTCCATTTACTGGAGCAAGGTCTGCGAAGGATTCCGGTATCTCTTCCTCCGGCTCTTCCTCACTCTCCATGGACACAGCCCCGTTTTCATTAATGTTCTCTAACTTGGAGGTCATGGTGCCTATTTTCTCTTTGATAATTCCCAGCTCTGTTGTGAGGTCTTCTTTGAAGCTATCAATGGTCTCAGTAACAGTAGCGGGAGAAGTCTCTTCATCCAGTAGTTGTTTGTACCTCTTCTCGAAGTCCTTCCCCTTGCTCCTAGCGACCTTCTTTATCTCAGCGTACTTCTTAGTTATTTCAAGAACCTGGGCATGGTAGCTGCGGCTCTTCTCCTCAACAATGTAGATCTCTAAAAGGTCACCCTCCGAAATCTTTCTACCCGTCTCGTTGTGGAGAACAACTATTTTGCCGCCCGGAGCGTACGTTACCAGGTCTCCTTTTCGACGGTTCTCCTTGGCAACTGCTGTGCGAACGTCCCCTATCTGCCAGTCCAAATCTTTAATATCTCTATCTTTAATCTTCTCTTCCATCTCAATCACCTAAGTTGCCACCTCTTTTTCAACAATCCTGTTGTTAAATTGTTCAACTTCTTTCAGTAAGGACGGGTTAACCCCTGCGTCTTCACCCACCTCGATAAGTTGCCGAAGGTCTTTGGGTAGGCACCGGCCACCGAAACCGTCTCCGTGCAGCGTACCGTACGTGGGTACCCTGAGTTCTCTCCTCGCCAGAGCAGCTACCTCGTGGCTGTTTGCACCGGTTGCTTCCGCAATAACGTTAAGCTGGTTCCAGTAAGTGATGACGGTGGAGAAGAAACCGTTTAACCCGAGTTTTAAAAGTTCAGAGTTTTTTGCCGAAGTAATTTTTAAATCCATGATCGGGCTATAAATTTGACTAAGCTCTGAGATATGGCGCCCGAAGCACTGCTCTGTATCAAAAAGGGAAGTACCGAAGTCTTTCCCGGATTCCTCCGGTGCAACAATATTGTCCCCCGGGGTACCGAGAACGAGGAGTGACGGGTTCCACTCGTCCATGAGTGAATCGGTTTCCCTGAGGAATTCGGGGAAGTGAAGTACACATCCCTCAATTTTATCGTTCAAACGGTCCACTGTGCCGACAGGAACCGTAGACCTTACGACAACTGGGTCTGCATTTGAATTTCTGCCCAATTCCAAAACAGCTTCCTCCACGACGTTTTCCGGCGTACACACGAAGTGAAAATCGGCGTCCACAGGCACCGGTACATCGCTCTTCTCGGAATCGATGTCGAAGTACCAAACGTCGTGGCCCAGTCGTCGAAGAACCTCACCGGTCGCCTCTCCAACCACGCCCCTACCGACGACTTGGATGCTACGCGTCATCGTTTTCCAGTTCTTTTTTAATCTCCTTGTATCGATTCCTGATAGTTACCTCAGTGGTTTGGCAAGATATGGATATCTCTTGCTGAGTGACCGGTTCTCCACACCTCTTGCCGGCCAAATAGATGGCTGCGGCGGTGATGCTGTTAGGGGCCTTTCCGAAGGTGAAGGAAGAGTTAGACACCGAATTAAGAATTTCGTTGGTTTCCCTCACCACCTCTTGAGATACATCTAGCTGTGAGCAGAATCTGTTAACGTAATCCAGCGGAGTAGGGGGTTCAATGTTGATGTCCAGTCTATCAGCCAAGTAGCGGTACGTGCGGGCCAAGTCCTTCTTTGGAACCCTGGATATTCTGTCTATCTCGTCGAGGGTCCTGGGTACCTTCTGTTTTCTGCAGGCAACGTAAACGGCTGCTCCCGCGACGGCCTCAATAGACCGGCCCCTAACCAGGTCCTCTCGGAGTGCCCGGCGATAAACCATGGAGGCCTGTTCTCTGATGGATTTAGGGATATCGAGCTGAGACGCCATTCTCTCGATTTCCCCGAGTGCAATTGAAAGGTTTCTCTCTGCTGACCCTGAACGACGGCTACGCCTGTTCCAGTTTTTTAATCTATTGATCTGCCTCTTCTTCTCTTCCGAAAAGCTAGAGCCGTAGACATCCTTCCTGTCGTTCCCTATCACAGAGGTTAACCCCTTGTCGTGAAGCATCACGGTCATAGGAGCCCCGGTTCGTGCCCTTTTCTGCCATTCTTCGAAAGTTCCGCCGCTCCACTCCGGCCCATCGTCGACGTAGAGATTGTCAATAACGATGCCGCAGTCCACACAGACCAGCTCTCCCCGCCTGTAATCCTGCTTTAACTCATCAAAACCGCACTCCGGGCACTTGGTATAAACAGATCCCTCTCCCTGCTCATCCTCGTCCTCAGTCTCCTGGGGTTTACTGGACTCACTCATGGAGACCACGCCTCTCAAAGGAACTAATTTACAAATAACCATATCTTAACTAATCTTTTCTTCAACCAGTTGAGCCTCCTTTACCGGGATTTACAGGGCTCATCTGTTGCTACAGATACGCCTCTCTATAACCCTACTTAACTGTTTCCCAAAAATCTATAATTTAAATTAAATATATAACGCATGATACATACCAATAATATGTATTGATGGGGCACAAATATTCAAATAGGTTAAAAATATTTCCCATCATCTTGAACCATAGGGCTTCAGATTCTACCCTAACCTACCTGAACGTAGGGAATCACAAAATTGGGCAGGAAAGCCCACCGAGGAACACCTCAGTCAGGCAGCCAGCGGCTCCTCTCTCTCCTCGGCGTAGTGAATCTCTTCGTCCAAGTGCTTCTCCCCAAACCTTCGTGCCACGTTTCTCACGGAGTTGTGGTACCTCGGGGAGGCCTCGTAGCCACATCTCAGGCACTTGAAGTCCATTCTCCACCCGGTTTTGCCCTCTTTCTCGGCCTTGTGGCCACACATGGAGCACCACCTGGAGTTCCGTACAGGGGTTACCGGAAACACCGGAACACCGGCCTTCAGGGCCTTGTACGTAATTTTCGAGTTGGTGTCCGCGAAGGGCCAAGAGGATAGTGCCCTCTTGTCGTCTCTCTCGTCCTGCATGAAGTTCCTGGTTGCAAAGGAGAGGTCCTCGATCACGATACCTGTCCTTCCCGGTGACTCGAGGGCCAAGTCAACTACTTTTCTCGATACGGTGTGCACGACGTTGTCGACGTATCTGGACTCCAAGTCTCCGAGTTTTTTGGCCTTCCTGAGCTGTCCACGCCTGTAGAGCCGCCTTCGCTTCTCGTGTATCTGGTCACGGTAGTGCCTTATCTGGTCACCGGACTGAAGGAACCTCACCCATTCAGGTGACTCATACTTGTTATTTCCCGCCTCCTTGAGGTCGAACAGGGCGGCAGTGACGAGTTTGCGTCTGGCCAGCTTTACAGCTATCACGTTGTCGAGTTCATCCGCCTCAGGCGCTTCCTTCGTGAACGCTACGGGTTGATGGAACCACCAGGAGCCGTTGTCCTTCAGTATAAGTTCACCCCCGTCAGCCGCCTTAATTATGCCGTCCTCCACGTCCCTCAATAGCTCCCTGTGGTAGTCCCCCGTTACGAGGGGGAAAACCTCTCTCTGTCCTCTGCCGGACTCCATGGGCAGAGAAAGGAACCATTTCCCGATACCTTGACGGTAGTACTTTGCCTGCCTGCCCCCTCCCCGGTACGCAACCCTGTTCCAGTTATCGAAAGTCGGTCCCTTCCCAGGGTAGCCGTGGCTTTTCCAAGAGCAGTAGGTTTCACGGACGGCCTGTATCGTCTGGTGAATAGTTTCCGTGGGTAGGTCCACCTCTTCTCCAAGCTCCTTGGACCAGGTCCACCACCACGAGTTCTTCGGGGACGCAACTGTCCAGCTTCTGCGCGGAATTCCAGCCATCCGGTTCGATGCGACTTCCGCTACGTGTCTAGATTCCTCTATCGCTTTTCTAAGCCTCTTCTCCTTCCTTTTAGTCGGCTGCTTGAGGGGTAATTTTACCGTAATAACCTGCTTAACTTCCTTCAATCCGATCTCCTCACCGCTTCACTGAGCCTATCGATACGGTGGATAATAAGNNCTATGGGTCTTGGTGGATTCAGCAGGGCCTCACGGAGTGCTTCCGGATCGCCTTCGGGCACAACCTCCACGGCCGGGCAATCTCCCCAGACACCGGGAAGGGAACCGCAGTCGCTGATCACGGCGGATAGGCCACAGGACAGGGCCTCACCTACGGAGTAGTTGAACTGCTCCATCCAGCGGTCCTGCGTCACGGAAGGCTGGACGCATACCCGTGCTTTTCGGTACTCCTCCGCCATGGAGCCGTATCCTTTACGTCCCTCCCCTCTCTCCCATGGCCTATGCACGGTCAGTCCGGTTCCCTCAACCACTCCTTCCAAAAGGTTCCAGCCCTTCTCTGGCGAGGGACGGGCGGGAAATATCAGGTCGTGAACAGGTTCATCGTCCCCCGGGGTGAAGAGCGTTGTATCAATCCCCACCTGGGGTATTACGGCGGTTTTTTTGTTCTCCGGAATTCTTTCTTGAGCCTCCCTGTTACCGCAAATAATTATGCTCGAGGAGTTCATCGCCACCTCCTCTCGTTCTGTTAGAGGCCGAAGGTTCTCCCACACGAACACGGCTAAAGGAACCTTCACCTTTTTGCAGTAGTGAGCGGTCTGGAGAGCCACCTTGCTCCATAACTCATTCTGGAGGTAAATCAGGTCGGGGTCGAAGTCACGGATGTCTCTAAAGGCGTGAGGATAGTAAAGGTAATTGGCCATGTTGTCCCCGAGAATTCGATACCCGTTTTCCCTCTCCTCGTCCCCCCACTTGGAGGGATAAATTTGCAGTATCTCTGTGTCAAAGTTTTTCTCCACGTAATCGACGAAGCGGTACTGCCTTGGATTTATCAATGAGTGACTGAGCCAAGCTATCCGCATTTTTACTGAGTGACCTGTTCCTTCTGAATTAGCCGTACAGTTGTGCATAGGTCGTCGGCGCAAATGGTGGCCTGTTCCATCGGTGGCGCCATCATCTCTATTTCTCTGGTTATCGACTGACCGACACCCACCCTATCAGTTATAGTTTCCACAGTCTCCCCGTTCAGCGTCACCGCCACATTGGCTGAACCCGAAATATTTCCCGTATTTATCAAACGAACAGCGACCTGAAACTCCTGCCCCCCGGTTGCGACCGGTGGAGCATCTATCGATATCGGCTGCACATCGGGGTGACCGCTGCGTATGGTGCCGGTTTTTCGACCCACCTGTACCCTGTGCACCCCGGCTGTTTGCATGGTCAGTTTTACCCTTACGGCCTTCTCTTCACCCGGGGCCACTTGTTCAGTTATCGTGGAAACACGTTCACCGTCCAGAACTACCGGTACGTTCGATGTCCCCCCGGTTTCACCTACGTTCTTCAATGTGACCCTGACCTCCACCTCTCGACCCGTCGTCGCCGTCCGCGGGTGTTCCAAGTTCTCCACCCCCACACGGACCACATCGATTTCGACACATTCCTGACCAGCACATATCTGAAACGATTCCCTATCCGGAACGGTGAATCGAACACTTCTCGTTAAAGAACCCTCCCCCAACACCTCGTCACTAAGAGTGGCTAAGTTCGTATCATCAAGAGTCACGGCCACATCTGCCGTGCCCTTCACCGGAGAAAGGTTAACAAGCGTCACTTGGGCTTCAAGAACCTCTCCCGGGTTAGGGTCCTCAGGCACCCCGATCCCCTCCACCTTCACCAAAGGCCTCGCCAACCGCTGACACGTGGATTCCGCGGCCTCCCTCCAAGACAGTTCCTCGGTCTGCAGGTCCACCGGGTCACCTGGCTGAATGGTTTCCGGGTTAAAGGGGTCACAAATAGCGATCTGAGAATTATTGATAGGGTTCTTGCTGGATCCGAACTGTACACCGGTAACGGTACCTTCAACCGCTATCGCCAAATCCCTGGTTCTTTCGGGAAAAGCAGGTACCCTAACCGTGGAGTGTTTTCTCCACTGACCATTCTGTTTTATCCATACCTGCTGCCTGACGTTTTTATGAGCCTTCTGGGGACCAGCGTTCAACCTAGCCAATATAACCGGGTTCTCCACCGGATCCAGTTCATACGTATGCCCCAGCCTCACGTTCGGAACCCGGGCCCTGACGACGCAGCAACACTTCTTCTCCAAGTGGTCTCCGTCACTGCAGGTAAGTATCTTGACAGGCATCTACGTTTCTGACTGTTCTCGGAGGGCTGTAAAGCCGTTTTTATCCAAACGGATACTCTCAGTAACCCGAGGTGCCCTCCATATCTCCCACGGTCTCCCTTTCTATCTGCTGGTCCTGCTTGAAGTGTCTTTTAAGCGACTTATCCAGCTCTGCAACCTCGTCGGGATCCATCTCTCCTACTTCCTTTTTGACCCTTTTTTTCCTCGTGTACCTGTTGGATTTGGAGGATCTGTCCACCTCGAATTCGTCACTTACCCGGTAACACAGGGCTGATGCAACTCTGGCCGTGTCTTGGCCCGTTAGAACAGCTATGTCCCTCGCCATATAGGTCTCCCCGGGTTCGGTGTATCTCAGGATTAGTTCACCCACGTCATCCAAGTCCAAGGCCTCCCCACCTTCCACGGTTCCTACCTCAATATCGTCTGTAGACTGAACCAGTTCTTCGACGGTCCTAGTTTCGGTATCCATCAACAGCCCAGTCATGGCCCTCGAAACGACGGCGACTGACTCGGGATCCCCAACCATTTCAACGTTTGTCAGGTCGCCTTCGACCTCTATCTTAACTTTTACTTCACCCATTATGCTTTTCCTCTAAGTTACACCAATGCACCTTGAATTTCCAAAGAATAAAAGATTTACCATTTTGGGCCAGAAGTTCCCTTCCAAACCCGGAGGGTTTGGTTAGTATGCTCCGTTTGGATAAAAACACCTTTTTAAATACCTTACGATTGCGGTGATTGATGGGCAACGGCAGCAGTAATCACGTGAGTATCAGGTTGAAAAAAGAGATCGATGTGCAGGTGTTTCGGGAGCTGAAGGAGGTTACCGGGATAGAGTCCAACGTCGGGCTTCTTCGTAAACTGATGCTGTTCTACATGAATCAGAGTCCTGCGTACAGACACGCGTCCATGGTGAAGGCCCGGAAACCGGTGGAGGCCCGTTCTTGAGAACCTTCGTCTTTGCCTTGGACTGTGCTGACCACAGGTTGATACAGGAGTACCTGCCTCACCTGCCTACCCTGAGGTCCCTTATGGATAGCGGTCTGTACGGTCCTCTTGAAACCGTTTATCCTCCCTCCACTGCGCCAGGGTGGTCAGCCTTCGCGACGGGTAAAAACGCCGGTAAGAGTAACCAGCTTTACTGGGGGAAAAGTCTCGACCCCGGTACGTACAGGGTGAACCAGAAGGGGGAGTCGCACCTCGTTTCTCCGGAGCTGTGGGGGTATGCGTCGGACGAGGGCCTTACCTGCGTGGTTCACAACCTTCCCACCACGTTTCCACCGAGAAGGATTGACGGCTGCATGGTTTCCGGGTTCGATCTTCCCGGGCACGATACGGACTGGACCCATCCGGCTGAATTAAAGCACGAGCTCGAAGAGAGGTTTGATTACTCGCCGGTGGAGCCCGGGAAAATCAGGGACCTCGGTCCCGTTAACTACCTTGCACGGTACGCGCAGCACTCCGAAAAAATGTTGATGGGTGCGGAGCACCTGATGGATCGGTATCCCGACTGGGACCTGTTCGTCACCTGTTTCACTCTGATTGACAGGGTTATTCATCACTTCATGGAGTGCAGGCACGAATTGGAGGCCAACATGTCTTTCGGGGATCCTATCAGGCGGGCGTACACCATGGCTGATCAGTATCTTGCAAAACTGCTTAACAAGGTGGAGGACCAGGAGGGGGAAGAGGTTGCGGTCCTCGTGCTCAGCGACCACGGTTCTCGGCCGGTTGATAAGGGGTACAACCTGAACACTGCACTGATAAAATCGGGTCTCGCGAATCTGAGTGAGGTAGGTAAGTCGGTGATGAGGTGTGGAGGAAGTTCTGACGTGGCGCAGATGCATCACTTCTTCGACTGGCCTAACACGAAGGCATGGGTTTGTCCCGATATGCTGGGAGGGGGGTCCATCTACATAAACGATGACCGGTTTCCGCAGCCCGCGGTGAAGGATAAGGAAGAGGTTCTTGAACAGGTGGAGGAGACGGTTCTTAACCTGCCGGTTCCACCGAAAGAGACTCCCCCGATTGAAAGAGTAGCAAGGAAGGAAGAGATTTACAGTGGACCGTTCGTGAACGACTTCCCTGACTTGATCTGTTTCTCTGGGGATCGCTGGAAGTGGGATCCTCACGTTCTCAGGCCCCACATGTTTATAAAGGGTGCTCTCAGGGGGGAGCACTACATGGAGGGGTTCTACTGCGTAACTGCACACGGTGGAGAACCGGGGGAAGAGAAGCACCACATCCTGGACATATTTCCGACCGTCATGCACCTTCTCGGTCTCGACGTACCGGGCGACGTCGACGGAGAGTCCATTCTCGGAGAGACGGGGAAAAGAAACCCGCTTCCCTCAGAGCCGAGGGGGGAATCTGTGTACAGTGATCAGTTGAGGGCGAAACTGGAGGACCTCGGGTACGTGTAGATGCCGTTAGGAGGGATAGATGAGGCAGCGGAGGTGCTGGAGGATGCCTACCTAGCTCTTACGGGAACCAACGAGCTCGACGTAATTCTGGACACTTGGAGGAATAATGACCTCACCGGCACCAAGACTCTCGAAGCCGGTTGTGGTTCAGGTAAACTTGGAACACACTTCGCCTACAGAAACTCGGAAACAACTTTGCTCGATATAGACCCGGAAATGCTGAACAGGGCCGAGGTACTGAACGAGGTGTGCAGCGCCATCACTGGAAGAGAGCCGTCCGTTAAGTATCGGGAGGGAAGCGTCTTGGACCTGCCGTTCGGCGATAACTCATTCGACATAGTGTTCAATGAAGGGGTTAACGAACACTTTTACGGAGAGGAGAGAACCAAGACGTTTCAAGAGATGGCGAGAGTATCCAAGGGTCTGGTTGCCGTGACTGTACCCAACGCCAACTGCAGGGACCAGTCCAAAAGAAGCGAGGAAACCGTTCACACCTACAAAGGGATGCCGGAGAAAGAGAAACCCTTCACGCCCAAGGAGTTGAAACAAAAGCTTCGAGAGGCTGACCTGAACGAGATACAGGTAAAGGCGGTGCAAGACTACTACAAGAGACCTATGCGTCTGGTCGGGACGGGATGGATAACTCTAAACTGATTCCCAGCGAGGAGAGGCTGGAGAGCTGGAAAAAGTTTCAGGAGGAGAACTACAGCGAGAACGCAGAGAAGGAGCGAAACAGGACTAGGGAGGAAAACATCATCCAGATACTTGAACGGGTCTCCCCGGATGCCGAAAAAGTATACGAGTTCGGATGCGGAAGCGGACACCTCGCCAAAAGGCTCGTGGACAGGGGATACGACGCCTACGGATACGACCTTCCTGAGGTAACCTCGAGGTGCAGGGACCAGTTTCCCGATATAAGGGACAGGTTCAGGAACCACGACTTCACTCCCCGGTACTGGGCGGGAGAGGTTTCGGGAACCGGGATTTTTTCCACGGCCACGAGGTGGACACACGGAGAGGCCGACGTCGTTATCGCAGTAGAACTCGTCGAGCACCTTCCCCACGACCTCCTGTTCCTGCAGCTATCGAGACAGGTAGCTCCCAAAATTGTTTTGGCAGTTCCCGTTGGGTCAGAGATAACTCCCGATGACCACCATCTGCGGCACTACCCCGGGGCCTCGATTGAAAAACTGCTCCGTCTTGCCGGGTACCGAAAAACCGAGAGATGGAGAAACGACGCCTCTCTATACGTTTACGGTGAAGGTTGAAGCTCCACTACTCTATTGCGGCCAAGCTAGGCGACGGAATAGGTCTCACGGCTCAGAAGCAGATTGAGGGAGCCAGGGAGTCAGGCATAGAGGTAGAGGCCTGCACGGTCGATATTTTGCCCCGGGCGTTGAGGCACCCCGCCATCAAGGACAACCAGTTCGACACCGTGGCTGCCCTGCAGATGCAGGAACACGACGTGCTGCACGGCTGGAGTCAGCACTCGCTTTTCCAGATGCTTCTCTCCAAGGGATACTCGAGGGCCACGGTTCTTCAGAGAAGCAGTCACCACATCTTGAAGCAGAGGGAGATACTGGAAGCCGAGTTCAGGAGACGTGGAATCCAGGATGAACCGGTTCCTGCACTTGCGGTTAAGAAGGAGCTGCTCGAGTACGAGGTGGCTGACAGAATCGTCGTACCGAGCGAATCCTGCTGGAAGTCCTTCGACGACCACGGTCTCGGGGACAAGACCCGGGTAGTCGGGTTCGGAGTCGACAGCCACCGCTTCACGCCGTCCGAGAGCGGAGGGAATGGTTTCACGGCCCTGTTCCTCGGTGGAAACATCGTAAGAAAGGGCCTGATTTACGCGATACAGGCATGGAAAGCCCTCGAAACCGACGGAACACTCCTAGTGGGTGGAAGAGACGACGTGCCGTACCCCGCCCCCGGGAACGTGGAGGCCACCGGTTACGTCGACGACGTACGAAACCTTTACCGCAGGGCCGACGCCCTCGTGCTTCCCTCACTGGAGGAAGGGCAGTCCCTCACGGTGTGGGAGGCCATGGCATCCGGTCTGCCCGTCGTAGTGACCGACAGGTGCGGCTTCAACGAAATTATTCGAGACGGGGAGGAGGGCTACGTCGTGCCGCCGGGCAACGCCTGCAAACTCAGAGACGCCTTAAAGAAGTTGGCAAGGAACCCGGGCCTCAGGGAGGAGATGGGTAGAAATGCTCGCCGGACGGCGGAGAAACACCCGTGGAGCAGACACCAAGAGGGCCTCGTGGAGGTGTGGAGGAACGCCGTCAATTGAGTACTAAGCTTCCCAGAGACCAGTCGAGAAGTACTTCAGTCGGTTATCCCTCCCGTTAACATCTCTCTTCAACAGACCGGTCTTCTGGGCCTCCTTCAACCTCTTGGCCAAAGTGGCGCTCGAGACGTCGACCGAGTTCTTCAGGTCGGTGAACGTTGCACCTTCCCTGCTCCGGTTCAGAACCTGGTCCATGCCTTTCCTCGAGGAGACGAACTCGTTAACCAGCTGACCGATTTTAACCTCGTCACCGGTGGACGAGTGACTCGAAGGCTGGTCACGTGTCTCTGTTGCGGTGCTGACCAGCTGGGCGTCCGTGACGCTGCTCAGGCTTTCATCGGAGTCGCTGCCGGTGTACAGGTTTGTGGAATAGGTTTGCGAGGCGTATAGGTCGTCACCGGTCGAGTTAGTTGCCTCTGACCACTCTGACCAGGTTGAGGAATTACTTGACCTGAGCTCCTCCACGTCCCTCCTGGCGAGGACGTAGATATTTTCTTCCCTGAAATCGACGCACTCGCCGTGCAGAGACCCTTTTAGCTTCTTAACCACTGTTTCTGTGTCCTCCACCACCCTGGTTTCAGGGTTCAGGAGAGATCTCAGGAACCTCTTCACCTCGTTCAGCACCGCCTCCTCGTTCACCTCGAACAGGGGTGTATCAACAGGTGTGCTTACGTATTTCTCGAGGACGTCTCGGTAGTGAGCGGCCCAGGAAGCGGGGTGGTCGAAGGCCTCCATGCCTTTCGCGCCCTCTGAGTCAACCACGATTACTCCTACCTGTCCCTCGAAGCCCCCTATGTCTTCGATTACGTCCATTATTTCCTCAACCTGGTTCTGGGCCTTTACGGGCTCCATGTCTCTGGCCAAGTGACGCGGTGCCGGCTCTACCTCTGCACCGGTGCTTTGTGGACGCGGCTCCGCCCGGCTTTCCGTCGTTCGTGGTTCACTGATGGTCATGGCTGCTGCGAGGTTTTCCTCCACCATTCCCACCGTGGAGGCTGCGTCGAACGTGGCGCCCCATACCTGGCCCTGGCTACCGCCGGCGGTAACAACGTTCTCGACGTTCGGCGGCGCTATTCCGACCGACCTGAATCCCTTTCCGCTTGAGACCGGGTGGCTCCTGTGGACGCACTTAGTCCTTACCTCTTTTTCACCGGTTATCACGGTGCTCTGAGTCACTATGCGGCTCTGGGTGCCCTTTCCTTCCAGTACCGTTCCGAGCCTCACGAAGACGTCTCTGCCCCGTGCCTTCACGCGGCCTATGGAACCGGTGTCTATGTACTCAACTCTGTCCTCCTCGACTTCGGGTAAAGTGACGTAGTTTCTTTCACTTTCCTCTCTGGAGATGATCGGTACGGCTGCAGTGGTTTTCTTGTCGTTGAGCTGAATCACGGGGCCCAGTCTGTATCTCTCTCCCTCCAGTGTTCTTTTTATTATCTGCAAACGGGTTCACCTAAACTAAACACTGGTTTAATGTTAATAAATGTTTTTTATGTAACTAACGATAAATGTAATTGCAGATAAGTAAACTTAATCTGGGCTAAGGTTCCTTATCTGTTTGGCAAGGGTGTATGCCTCCACCCCCTTATCGGTCAATACGTACAGCCTCTTCTTGTCCTTATCCACCCTCTCGACGAGATCCATCGTCCTGAGGTCCTTCAACCTCATATTTACCACGTTAGAATTAATGTTCAGAGCTCTCTCGATATCGGTAAACCTTTGCCCACTTTTCTCTTTCAGGAACCCCATTATTTCAAGGGACTTCGTATACGCTACAACGGTCAGTACGTCACTCATTTGGCACCCGGGTTCAATTTGAGCTATACTTAACTTAAACTTTACTTAAAAGTGATGTAAGTAATGTTTACCTAACCACTCCAAATGGATAAAAACGGTTTTCCCTATAACCCAGAAACCAGAAAAGTAGAGATGTTGGTAGAAGTACAGTTCTCAACGAAAGAAGACCTAGAGGCACAGGCCCCCATGATTCAGAGAGTAATCGGAATACCCATAGTGGAAACCCGGGACACCACTCTGCTGATAGAGGCAGACCCATCACATAACCTGGACGAGGTCCGGGCACTCAGAGGCGTCACCTCGGTGGAGATAGTTCGAACCTAGCCCTGCACCGGTATAGTGAACCCTGGTAACCACGGTAAACCGGAACCGAAG
>JABAHQ010006225.1_pt4 | contig 31988 bp, 20 predicted proteins | sample 7062091 | NCBI WGS metagenome assembly JABAHQ01 (sample SAMN14534359, study PRJNA622989) | marine sediment metagenome | biome: marine biome [ENVO:00000428]; feature: marine pelagic biome [ENVO:01000023]; material: deep marine sediment [ENVO:00002113] | place: India: Gulf of Kutch | collected... | reverse complement strand
AAAGTTACTGATCGGGCGAAGGAATATTTTAAAAACCGCGAGTTAATGGAGAAAAGCTTCAGGGAAAGTCTGGAACATGATTAATGTGATCGATATCGATCAATACCAACCAAATCCTTCCGATTCATTTTTATTTGATAACAACATCTGGATGTACCTGTACTGTCCATTAGGAAATTACGGTCAACATATTATCAAAAAATATGACCGATTTCTGAAAAAAACAATTTCCTCAGGTTCTCGTATATATATCACCTCGTTAACACTTTCAGAATTTATTAATGCTTATTCCCGCTTAGAGTTTAATTTAAAAAAGCGACTTGACTCATCAACCTACCAGGACTATAAAAAAGATTTTAAAGGAACACAGGAGTACAAAGATTTAATTGATGATATAGTCAATAATATTAAAGGGCATATATTAAAAGTTTCGAGCAGAATCAGTGATTCGTTTGAAACAATTGATTCAGAGGTCCTGCTAAATGATTTAAATGAAAGTGATTTTAATGATAAATACTACGCGGTGTTATCCTATCTACGAAACATGGTACTTGTTACAGATGACGCAGACTTTATCAACGAGACATTATCAATCACTTTGCTAACTGGTAATCCCAAGTTGATTCAAAAAGCCTGATATGAAAAAGATAGATCGCCTGATCGTCAACTCACCCTACGAAGAACCAAAGAAATATTGGAGCTATGACCGGGATTCCCGCACGTTCTCATTAAAAGACGGGCGTCGTCCGGCAGGTTACGTGGTGGCTTCGGAGAGATCAAAAGCGTTTGATGATCCGGGGATTTTTGTTCCCATTCCTTTAGTCAATCAAGTAAGACCAAGGGTAAAAGCCTGGCGGGAAGCCGATTACCCGGGCGTAACGGGAATAACAAAACGTTTGCTTCATCACTGGAATGAGAATTCAGAACGCGAATATCCGTTTTTCTTTTGCCAGTTGGAAGCGATAGAAACGTTTATCTGGCTATCAGAAGCTCCGGCATCGGACAAAGTAGGGATTGCTATTCCGTCTGATGGCGGTGCGTTTCAGAGACTGTGTGCCAAAATGGCGACCGGTTCCGGCAAGACCATTGTCATGGCAATGCTGATAGCCTGGCAAGTTCTAAACAAAGTCACCTATCCACAGGACTCCCGATTCTCCAAATATATTTTTGTCGTCGCGCCGGGACTTACGGTAAAAAGTCGATTACAGGTTTTACAGCATTATGAAAAACGCAACTATTACCAGGTGTTTAATATTGTTCCACCGGGATTATGGGAAAAATTCAGGCAGGGAAAACTCCATGTTCAAAACTGGCACGTGTTAAACTGGGAAACTGACGAGCAAATCGCGAAAAAGAAAAGTGTGGATAAACGCGGTGCGAAAAGTGATGAAGCGTATGTCCGGGAAGTTTTGCAGGATATGGCTTCTGCGAGCAATATCATTGTAATCAATGATGAGGCCCATCATGCCTGGCGCGTTCCTGCGGAATCAAAAATACGCGGCGTTAAAAAGCAGGACATTGAAGAGGCTACCAAATGGGTGGGCGGTCTGGACCGTATTCATCGGGCGCGAAATATTCTAAGCTGTTATGATTTCTCCGCGACGCCCTTTGCGCCATCCGGCAAAAAAAGCACCGAGGAATCGTTATTCGATTGGATTGTCAGTGATTTCGGATTGAACGATGCGATTGAGTCCGGCTTGGTTAAGACACCGCGGGTAGTTGTCAGAGATGACGGAAAATATTCTTCCGATTATAAATCAAGGCTCTATCATATTTATAATGATCCGGATGTTAAAGATGATTTGACGCGTAGAGCAAAACCTGAAGAGCCGCTTCCGGATTTAGTTATGAATGGCTACTATTTATTGGGGAAGGACTGGCTTGAAACCATGAAATCCTGGAATAAGGTAGGCATTCCGACCCCACCGGTTATGATTACGGTAGCGAACCGGACGGAAACTGCCGCCAGGGTCAAAAATGCTTTTGATCATCACAAAATCAAAATAGATGAATTATGCGCCTCGGAAAAAGTTCTTCACATTGACTCCAAAGTGCTGGATACAGCTGAATCCGAAGATGAAGCATTGGACCTTAATGGAGTACTTGAAGAAGCTGAACAAGAAAGTGATGAGAGCGATAAAAAACTAACAAAAAAGGAGCGGGCGGAATTATTGCGACAAATGGTGGATACCATTGGCCAGGTTGACCAGCCAGGTGAACAAATCCAGAAGGTCATCGCAGTGGGTATGTTATCCGAAGGATGGGACGCAAAAACGGTGACTCATATTATGGGACTTCGCGCATTTACCAGCCAACTTTTGTGTGAGCAGGTTGTAGGGCGCGGATTAAGGCGAACTTCCTATGAAGTCAACCAGGAAACGGGGCGTTTCGAACCAGAATATGTAAACATTTTTGGTGTGCCTTTTACGTTTCTGCCCCATGAATCACAGGATGGTCCACCGCCTCCGCCACCACCTCCAAAAACCGAAATTAAGCCACTTCCAGCAAAACAAAAATATGAGATCAGCATCCCGAATATTCTACGGATAGAGCATACTTATTATCCGAATCTCTCTTTAGATTTGAGTGCGGTTAAAACTTTAGAGTTGGATGCATACGAAACCGCAACCCGTGCCGATCTGGCGCCAATTTTAGAAGGAAAACCGGATATTACCAAACTTACCCAAATAGATCTGGAAGAATTGGGAAAGAAATACAGATTACAAAAAATCGTTTTTGATACTGCACGGGATGTTTTTGATCAGATGAAACCCAACTGGAAGGGCAGGAAAGAAATACTTTTGGCTCAGTTAATGCGAATCGTTCATGACTTTATATCTTCCGATGCAATTCAAATTCATCCGCCTCAGTTTAATAAAGATGAATTGAGACGTAGAATTTTGGTTACCCTGAACATGACAAAGATAGTACAGCATATTTGGGAAGCCATTCGTTTTGAGAATACCCAATCCATCGAACCGGTTTTCAATAAAGAAAAACCAATTCTCTCGACCGGCGACATGAATCCCTGGTGGACCGGGAAGCCTTGTGAACACACTCAAAAATCTCATATTAATATGTGCGTCTATGACAGCACTTGGGAGGCCAGCGAAGCTTATGTTTTGGATAATCATCCCAAAGTTGAGGCGTGGGCCAAAAACGATCATCTTGGATTTGTTATTTATTACATTTTCCGTGGTGTGGTTTACCGATATTTCCCTGATTTTATTATTAAACTAACCAATGGAGAACAACTTATCCTGGAGACAAAAGGGCAGGATACCCAGAAAGATAAAACCAAAAGAGAATTTTTAGATGAATGGGTTCAAGTAGTGAATGAACAGGGGGGATTTGGTCGTTGGCATTGGGCAGTATCGAAGGCTCCATCCGAAATATATGAAATTTTAAGTCAATACGATTGAAAAAACCTCTCGTTAACACCGAAGATTTCACAAATCTGCTTAATTTCGGGCACAAATCACCTTGTGCCAAATGACCGAAAAGGCATTAATGCTAATAAACAAACCCCTTATAATCCACCCGGAATAAGAGCGCATAGAGCACCGGCACGAATCCGAGCGTCAGAACTGTTGCAAAAGCCAAACCGAACATGATGGCCACTGCCATAGGTTCCCACATGGGCCCGCCGCCCAGATAGAGCGGAATCAAACCACCAATGGTAGTAGCTGTGGTGAGCAGGATGGGTCTCAATCGTCGCTGCCCCGCTTCCACAATGGCGCGTTGCGGTTCAAGTCCGTTTTCTTCCATCTCGATTCTTATCCTGTCCAGTAGTACGATAGCATTATTAATCACCACGCCGGCCAACGATATGACTCCAAGCAAGGTCATAAAACCGAAATAGGATTGCATCACCAGTAAACCGATAATCACCCCAATGATACCCAGCGGAATGGCGGTCAGGATAATAAACGGTTTGCGGAGAGAGTTGAACTGGACCACCAGCAACAAGACGATAATCAGCCCGGCAACGGGGAGCTTTTCATTGATCGAATTGTTGGCTTCCACCGAGCTTTCCATTTCACCGCCCAATTCGTAGCGATATCCCACACCCCATTTGGGTTGTTCATCCTTCAACCATTTATCCATTTCCAGGGCAACCGCAATGGGTGTGGTTTCCTCGGTGACCTCGCATTTTACGCTGACCACTTTCAATAGATCTCTGCGGCGGATTTTGGATGCTTCCCAGGCTACCTCTAAATCGGCCACCTGCTTGAGCGGGACATTCTGCCCGGTGAGTTGAGAATAGACGTTAATGGTTTCCAGTTTACCGATATCCTGCCGTTCCGCGGCCACTGATCGCAGCGTAATGGGAACGACTTTATCTTCTTCCCGATATTCTGCGCTGACGATGCCGCTCAACGCTGTTTCTAAGGAGAAGGCAATATCCTGGTTGGTGACGCCGGCACGCTTGGCCCGGGCCTGGTTGATGTTCACCAATAATTTTTTGGAGCGAAGTCCCCAGTCGTCGTGTATGTTTTTGGTGCCGGAAAGAGACTCCATATGTGCCTTCACCCGATCGGCAATTGCAAAGACTTTATTTTGATCCTTTCCCATAATTCGAATGACGACGGGAAAATCCGGCGGAGGACCATAATTGAGTCGTGCTACATTGGGACGCACATCCGGAAAATTTTCAATGCAGAATGTTTCGGTCTCTTTAACCAGGGTATCCAGAATTGCCCCTCCCGAAGTCGTATTCACCAAAAGACAGGCGTAGCCGGGATTGGATTGTTCGGGGCTGAATCCCAGCACAAACATGGGCGGCCCCTGCCCGATAAAGGTACCCCAATTGTCAATTCCGTCCCGGGTGGAATCGGCCATCAGACTATCTTTCATGAAAGCTTCCACTTCGTTTACCACTTCCATAGTGCGCTTAATGGGCGTGCCGGTGGGCAAATTGACTTCTGCCGTATAGGTGGCTTTATCATTGGCCGGAAAAAAGATGTTGGGCAAAAAAGCAAATCCCTGCAACGCTAATATGAATATTACGAAAATCGCCAAAATGGTTAAGGCGCGGTGTTTTAATCCAAAAATCAGAAAGGAACGGTAATTTTGATAAAATTTGTTGCTGTAACCATCCGATTGCTTTGCTTTCTTGATTTTAAGGAAATACACACAGAGCATAGGAATCATGGTCAGAGATAGTAGCCATGAACAGAGCAGCGTGATGGTAACCACTTCAAAGAGCGGCGCCGTATATTCACCGACTCCCGACTCTGCCAGGTAAATGGGCAGAAATGCCGCCGAGGTGGTTAATGAAGAAGTAAGTAACGGAATTTTCAGTTCATTGGCAGAATCGATGGCGGCGTTGATGGGCTTTTTGCCCGTGGCCATCTGCACCATGATTGATTCCGACATGACGATGGCATTGTCAACCAAAAGACCCAGGGCGATGATCAGGGCAGCGATGGAGATCATATTCAATCCGATGTCGAAGAATCCCATAAACATCAGGCTCATGATCATGGCCATGGGTACCAGGGAAGCCACCACCAGACCGGTGCGAATGCCCAAAAATAACAGCATCACTAACAGAACCACGCCGATTGCCTGTAAGAGACTGCCGATAAATGAATCAACTTTGCGCTGAACATCTTCGGGTTGGAAGGAGACAAAGTCGAATTCGATACCGATGGGATAAAGGGTTTGCAGGTAAGCAATCTTATCTTTGACATTTTCACCAAGCCGGATAATATTCCCACCTTCCCGCATATTGATGCCCAACGCCAGGGCCGGTATGCCGTTATAGCGGACAAATGATTGGGGAGGATCGATATAGCCGCGGTAAACATGCGCGATATCTTCCAGGTAAAGTAGTTCAGTCCGACCGGGTAAGTTGATCAAGGTTCGACGTAGGTCTTCAACCGATTCAAAATTGCCAGTCGGCTCCAACACCAGGTTTTCGCGATCCGTGTTGACCTCGCCGCCGGACATAATAATGTTTTTGGAGGCCAGAATGCCCATCAGAAAATTGGCCGAAATTCCCAGTTCCGACAACACGGCGTTGTTGTATTCCACAAAAATGCGTTCTTCCTGTGCACCATGAATTTCCACTTTGGCCACTTCTTCAAGGGTGAGCAGTTCATCGCGAACTTCATCAGCGACTTCCTTCAGTTCGGCATAGGAATAGCCTTCTCCGGTAAGTGCGACGATAGTACCGAATACATCGCCAAATTCATCGTTGACTCTGGGTCCACTAATAGCCTGGGGGAGCTCGCCACGGTTTTTGGTCTGATCCACTTTGCGCCGCAGTTTATCCCAGATGGGGCGCATATTAGTGTATTCCTCTTTTATAGCAATATTGATAATTGAGACACCGGTTCGGGATTCACTATAGATAAAGTCGATTTCCGGCATTTCCTGGATCGACTTCTCCAATTTATCGGTGACCAGCATTTCCACCCGTTCGGGACTGGCGCCCGGAAAATCGGTGGTAATGAGTGCCCAGCGAATTGTAAATCCGGGATCTTCCGCCCGTGGCATGTTCAGATACGTATTGACCCCGGCAAATAATATCAGTATCAAGATTACCGCGGTAATGCGATTTTTCTCTATCGCTGCTTTGGTGAAGTTCATTCCGTTTTCTCCAAAAAAATCGAAACTGTATTATATTCTAACCTTTTGACCTTCGGTGATGCGGCTAACCCCGGCGGTTACCACCATGTCTCCGTCGGACAATCCTTCAAAAATTTCGATGCCATCTGCAGTCAGCTCTCCGATGGTAACCGGGCGCCGTTGAATAATACCCAAGCCAGGTTCATCAGGAATGGGTTTGACCACATAAACAAAACGGCCCTTCCGGTCCTCCATTACCGCGTGTGAAGGGACCATGAATCGCTCCCGTTCATCTGAGGATTCAAAACGATATGTCACATTGGCTGCCATACCGGGACGAATCGCCTCATCCTTTTTCCTCAACCGCACTGTGACCGGATAGGCCGTTCCGGTGCCGGTAGCGGTAACGCCCACCTCGGTAACTGCGGCCGGAAATTCTTGGCTGGGCAGCGCATCAAAGGTAACGGTTACTTCCTTTCCTTCTTTCATCCGTGAAATCAACACTTCTGGGACCGTTAATTTCACTTCAATATCCGACCCGGCCGTCAACAGCACTACCGGCTGACCGGCAACCACATTCTCATTCTCTTCCACATTGACCATGGCAATGGCTCCGGCAATCGGCGCAGTCAACCGGGTGTAACTGAGTTGCTGTTTGGCCAATTCCAGTTGTTTTTCCGCAGCGCGAACCGCTGCCTGGGCAGATTCTTTAGCGCTACGCGCGGCATCGTAATTACTCTTTGACACATTGTTGCTTTCATAGAGGGTACGAATTCGCTCAAAATTTGCCTGGGCGTTGCGGGCCTGGGCCCGGGCCTGGGTAAGCGATGCCTCTGCCTGTTGAACTTGCAGCTGGTAATCGGTGGCATCCAGTTCGGCAAGCAATTCTCCCTTTTGGATCTGATCCCCTACTTCTACATAGACATTTTTAACGGTGCCGGGCACTTTAAAACTCAATTTTGATTCGATTCCCGCCTGTGCCACACCGCTAAATGTTCTGACTTTGCTACCCCCGGTTGAATAAACGTCCATACAGCGAACCGGACGTATGATCGGCTCCTCTTTCTCTTCTTCACCGCAGGAGAAAAGGAAGACAAATCCGAGGGTAATCAAAAACAGGTAAACGGACTTATGCATTGTTCCTCCAAAATTTTCAATTGCTGGTTCTCGACACTGCATCGGGCTAAGCCTTTAGTTTATTGAAATTCCCCTCGCCTCAACGTAGTCTCTGGCCCGGTTGAAAAATTGTACTCTTCTTTCTTCCGAACTGAAAAAGTTAAATCTGCCGTAAGCCCTCTCTACCTCCATCAGGTCAATCAGGAAATCGTGAACGGCATTGGCAGCAACCTGATCGGTGACCAGCGCAGCATTTTGGGCATCCAATAAATCAACAATCGATACCAATCCCTGTGAATATGAATTCTGAACAACCTCCAGTGATTTTCTGGCGGCTTCGGCGGCTAATCTGGCCTGTTGAATAGCTGCGTAAGAAGCGCCGGCGATATGCAAAGCCGAGCGAACCCGCTGCTCGATCCGTTCTCGCACGGATCTGCGTTCGGTTTCGATGCGTGACAATTCTTTAACCGCTCTTTGCCTCTCTGCCAGTTTTTCTCCACCGGTAAACAAGGGAAAGGACAGATTTAATCCCACACTCCAGCTCAAATCTTCAGGCGGCTTGAATGATTCGGCCAGAAATGAAAATTGTGGTGGTAAATCTGCGGCAGACAATCCCCGCGAACCGGTCCCTTCACGGGAAAACACGTTGGTCAGATTTCCCTGCACCGCCAGGCTCGGGGAAAAAAAGCTGCGGGTTGCCGAACTCAGAATTCTTTCCTGAACGGAAACCGCCGCGTCCAAAGCTTTTAGCTCCGGCGAATAGTTCATGGCCTCTTCCACCACAAATTGACGGAAGACTTTAAAGGTACGCCGGTCTTCAATAAATTTGAATAATTCCCGGTAAGAAGTAATCAGCGCCGGGTCTTTCAAATCAATTTCCCTGGTAGAGAAACTTTCTTCGGCAGGGCGGTGCAGCAAGCGGTTTAGTTGTATTTCGGCTACATTTCTAAGAGAGTTTGCTTCGATGACTGCCCGACGGTTGGAGGCAATTTCACTCTCCCAGCGATACACCTCCGCCGGGCCTGCGCTGCCCACTGCTTCCCGCACTCGCGCAAAATCAAGGTTCTGCCGGGTCAGCTTTAAATTTTCCTGTTGGATACGCTCTACGGTTTTTGCTCGCAATACATTCAGATAAGTGGTGGCAGCACTCTGAATGATGTCCAATTTCAGTTGCTCCAATTCGGAGTCCCTGGATTTTTGCAAATTTTTCTGTATGGACAGGTTTGCCCAGGCCGGCTCGGAATAAATCAGTTGGGTAGCGGTAACAGAGCCGCTTAAAGTCCGTTCGGCCTGCTGCCCCACACTGGCTGCGGCCCGTTGCTCATCAATCATTCGATAACTTGCGGAGAGGTCAACTGACGGGAGCAATTGTGCCCGGGCTTGATTGATATTTTGCTTGCCGGCATCCACAAAATGGGCCTGGGCAGCAAGGTCCAGGTTGGATTTAACAGCCTCCTGCACAGCCGTAAACAAGCTTAATTGACGTTCAATTTGTCGCTCTTCGCGAATCATCTCCGCTTCCGTAACCACCGCCCACGGTGGTGAAACCCCTATGGCTCTGGCCGTTGCATCATTGATGACGAGCTGTTTATTCAGAGAAATACCCACCGGAATTTCTTCCGGTTTTTCACCAAGCAAAATTCTCTGCACATTCAACGCCACCCGTCTCGATACCCGACTGACAGCTTCTTTTTTAAGACCAGCCAGAATACCCTGCTTCACCGGTTCGGCACCTGTATATGAAAAGCTGGGCAGCTTTAACTCGGTCAGTTCGTCAACTATTTGCTGATACTGGCTGCCGGAAAGATGTTGCAGGGGCAACAGGTAAACGCCTTCAGCGTCAACGGACAGCATTTCATATACCGGCTGGATATCATCGCTCACGCCAATCACAGTGGCTGCGATGTTTATCTCCTCCAACAGGTTTTGCAGATTAGTGGCTACCTGAGGATAGTTCTTCAGAAAGTAATCATTTAGAAAGACCGCCAATTTTTTAAAGGGAACGATTTCACGGAAAATGTCTATATCGTTGCGGATTGCCCGGGGAACGCTGATATAACTTAAATTTTTCACCCCGTTCCAGCCATTCTGCATGGGCACTTTCTGAACTTCAGCATCCAGGATTTGAGAAGCGATTACAGGCTTGGGTAAGTCACCATAAAGGCAGGCTTCGTAAGAAGCAATAGTGCCGATGGTAATGACCAGATCTACTTGCGGATCCTTCAATAATTGATTAAATGCCTGTCTAATATTGTCTACCCGCCAGTTCGCCTCGATGGTCTTTTCAGGCACAAACTTTACATTGAATTCCCCTTCGGTCAATTGCTTAACTTCCGTCTCAATTGCCGGGAGCAGGGAATTTGAACCCAGAGGTGGTCCGTCAATCAGAACACCAATATTTATGTCCGGCATCGTTTGGGAATAAGAAATGCCAAATATCAGGGGAACTAAAATAGCGATCAGAATTCGGCCTTTTAAAATGTTCATTCAACTCCTCCATACCAAATGACTGATTAACAAATATATTATTAATGTTCAATTTTCAAATGATTTCTACCTGGGAATGCAAATCCATTTCTATCATGTTGGGTGCAAGCAAACCTTTCCTGACATAATTAATCCACCCTGGCAATAGCGAATAAAAAAACGGCATAATTTATATCGGATTTCGGAAATAGGCAAACCGAAAAGTACCTAAGCCGGATCAATATAAAATATATGGGAGAATTGCATTTGGCTATTTTAGATAATATTGCTTTTTCAAAAGTTTTTTAGCAGAAGCAATGTTTTTTTCTAGTAAAGGCGCTGCTCTTTAGCAGGATGGGAGCACATCCAATCGCTTTAGCCAAAATCAAGAAGATAACGGCGTTTTGCAGATGTAGTACAAATCCCATTATGTCACTGCGCCTTAAAAATGATGGTTCCTGCCGCTCCATGAGCCAGAAGCATAAAATCAATACTGAGCGGCATCCAGTCACTGCCAATGGCATAGCCATTTATGGTTACTCCAGACAGTTGGTTGATCAGCACTAATCCACCTACCATAAATGCCATGGTCAGATTCCCGGTCTTATAAAATAAAAGAGTTGATACTCCCGTTCGTCCGGTCGTATCTTCTTTAAATGCATGATGACCGGTGAGTACAAACAGCGCCAAAACAGCGATACCAGCCGAACTGAAATTTGTATTTTATAATCATGAAGCATTTAGCAATCCAACCGAGGAGAAGAAATGAGAGAGGCAAAACGGGCAGCGATTGTAACCGGAGGCGGGCAGGGCATCGGCAAGGCCATTGCATTGAAATTTCTTCAAAATGACATCCGGGTGGTCATTGCCGAAATCGATGAAGAGGCCGGGCGCGAGACCGAAGCAGAATTTCAATCACAAGGCGAAATCCGATTTATCCGATGTGATGTATCTTCCGAAAACCAGGTAAAAAGCGTGATTGCGCAAACTATAGAATTTTTCGATCAACTGGATATTCTGGTGAATAATGCCGGCATCGGGATCAGCAAGCCACCCGAAGCGCTGACACTGGCGGAATGGAACCGGGTGATGGGAGTGAATCTGACCGGGGCCTTCCTTTGCGCAAAGCATGCTACTCCCCATCTGAGAAAAACGGGAGGCTGCATCATTAATATTGCCTCCACCCGGGCGTTGATGTCGGAAGCCAATACGGAGGCATATTCGGCTACCAAAGGCGGCACTGTGGCGCTGACCCATGCCCTGGCAGTGAGTCTGGGCCCGCCAGTTCGCGTCAACTGCATTAGTCCGGGCTGGATCGATGTCAGCGGGTGGAAGAAAGCCGGTCTCCGCGAACAGGAAGAGTTGCGGGAGGTGGACCACAAACAGCATCCGGCAGGACGAGTGGGACATCCCTTCGATATCGCCTCCCTGACCTTATTCCTGGCCAATCCGGAGAATAAGTTTATCACCGGCCAAAATTTTATTGTGGACGGCGGAATGACCCGGAAAATGATTTATGAGGAGTAAAATAAGCTTGGATTAATTACAGAATTTTAGCATCCAACAGTACAATTTATGACCTGCTTTGCAAACTACCTCTTTAACGCAGAGGCTCAGAAGACGCAAAGATTCGCAGAGTTTATTAGTGGGGCTTCAGACAATTCGATTCTTTTTCTCTCTGTGTCCTCAGCCGGCCTGCTGCAGGCAGGCGATCTCAGCGTTCAAAAGTTTAATTTACCATTATCCTGGATTATTAGAATCGATCAACATTGAGTTTGCTATTCCATGTTGCATATGCGACAGGCAGAGCTAAACTTACTCCAGAGATAAATTCCATCAATCCCAACGCAAAATCAGCGAATTACCTTCACTCAGCTCTACGCCTGTACCCAATTTCTTCCCTTCCCTGTCCAAGACCTCAGCCAACCATTCAGCCTCCGCTTTTTGGGCACGATTCAAACGAAAACGTTCGATTTTCATAGGAATCATTTTGAGGCTCCTTAACCTTCCGCTGGAAGACTCAATTTGGGGGAAATACATCAGCGTCAGATCATCCCGGTATTGTTCATACCCTTCAATCCCTTCATAATCATTGATAAAATCCCCGCAACCATATAAAATCAGCCGGTCGTTGTAAACTTCAATTCCTTTTACGTGATGTGATGAATGTCCGTGAATAATATCCACGCCCGCTTCATCGATTAACCGATGAGCGAGTTGTCGATCAGCCTTCGAAATTTCATATCCCCAGTTACCGCCCCAATGAATTGACGCCACTATTATAACTTTATCTTCAGCATATTTTGCGGATTGCTCTTTGATAAGCCCAATCATTTTCCCGGGATCCGCAGAAAACAGGTTCACTCCGTCTTTGTCTTCTTCAGCCGCCCAGCTTTGGGGGATTCCACTGCTGGTCATACCGACTGAAAACACCGCCACCCTGAGACGGTTCTTCATCTCAAATACCGCCGGATGTTGTGCCGCTTCAATATGTTGACCGGCGCCGGCATATTTAATACTGAGTTTATCCAGGGTCTTGATGGTCTCGGACAATCCGTCATACCCCCAATCCAGAACGTGATTATTGGCCAATGAGCAAAAATCAATCGCCGCTGCAGAGAGACAGGGAGAATTTTCAGGACTCATGCGATAATGGATTCCCTTATTTTCCCAATAATTCTGGTTATCGGTAATGCTGGTTTCCAAATTGATCATCCGAAGATCCGGGTTAACCTCATTCAGTTCCTGCAGCGCATCTCCCCAGATGTATGAAAAATCCACTTCTTCGGGAATACGACCATTCTCTTTTTCGGCCAGCTTGACATAAGCGCGGGCGTCTTTAACATAGGACTCATAAATTCTGGGATCGACCGGGTGGGGCAACATCTGATCGATTCCCCGCCCCAACATGACATCACCGCACAGAAAAAAGGTGATAAGTTCTAATAACATAGTTGATGATTGACCCTTTGGCTTCAATTCCACTTTTGGTGTAAATTTAAGTCTCCTTTTACCCTATTGACAAATGAATTGAAACGAAATATTAAAATGATTTCCGGTTTATAAAGTGTGTTTAGAAAAAAGCGGTTTGGGATGGTGGGTTCCAGGGTGAATGAAATTCCTGCAAGCCTAGATAGAAAAGTTAAAACATATACCATCTTTTCAAAAAATTCTCTCGTAAAACTGTAAAATAAAATGGAAAAAGTTGTTAAAATTAGTTAATTTCTTATGGAAAGGAAGTTTGATTTGGGAGCACAAGGGAACGGTATGAATCACCTTGCCGAAACCAGGTGCCAATGAAATGCCCGGCAAATAGTATAATGAAGGATCTCATCAACATGCATCGGAAAAACCTATCTATCATTATTTTCGCCCTGTCAATCCTCTATCTCAATTGCGATAGCGATATTTTCAATCCAGGCGATCCACCGGTCATCGAAAGCCTCAGAACTGCCAATGATGTTTACGAGGTGAATCCCGGCGACACCGTTACGATCGTCGTAGTGGCTACCAATCCAGAGGAAGGCCCGCTCACCTATCGCTGGACTGCCACCGCCGGTGAGATGCTGCTCCCCAGCGATCGCGACACGGTTCATTGGGTAGCGCCGGTCAACGGCGGTCGATACAAAATCGAAGTAGAGGTCTCCAACCTCAAGGATAAATCCAGCGAAGATGAGGTGGAAATCGAAGTCATTTCTCAAACAGCGCCGTTCGTGCAAATCACCTTCCCCACCGAAGGTGCCTTTCTGGTGCAATTTAGCAACATCATTGTTTCCGCCAGCGCCTTTCACGCCAATGGCTTACAAAGCGTTGGCCTGGTGATTAACGACTCTTTGATTACTACGCAGGGTCCCAATGCCGGTGGCAATACCTATCAGTTTAATTACAGGCTTGATTTACCGGCCGGCCAAAATGAACTGAAAGTTGAAGCGGTTGCCAATATTACCGGGAATACCGGCAGCGACGAAATTACCATAAATGTCGAAGGCATTTTACCGAAAGAATAATCAGACGTGAATAGAGATAAAGCAGACACATTTAGGGCGAGTTTGTTTGACTTGATTGCAAACTCTATATGTTTGGAAAAAATGATTAAAACAGATTGGTGCAATTTCACGAGCATTCCTATTAGATTCACCGAACTTTCCCACCGGATTAAGTTCATAAATGCAAATTATATGTTGAGGACAATTCCGGGGATCAAAGTCAATACTGCCAAATTACATCCCCTGATAATTCCTCCTTCCGCCACAAGCGTTCCCTGGCAAGAAGTGGGAATTGAGGGGGGATTTACGGAACTGCGAAGTACAGATACCCGAAAATCTGCAATTAAAACTCAACTTATCATAAGTATTATTTTCATTTGTCTGACGTTCTCATCTACCCTATATACTCAAAATACCTTGATTCAGTTCGAGCACTTAACCATCAACGAGGGACTTTCTCAAAATGCGGTTCAGTGTGTTGCTCAGGACAATCGTGGCTTTATCTGGTTTGGCACTCAGGATGGCTTGAACCGCTATGATGGCTATGAATTCACCGTTTACCAGAACGAACCGCGCGACTCAACGTCTTTATCGAATAATTATGTTCAGACCATTCTTGCCGATTCGGAAGGATTTTTATGGATCGGTACCATCAATGGTGGTCTCAATAAGTTTAATGCTGAAACGGAAACATTTATCCGGTATAAAAATGATCCCGACGATCCCAATTCGCTGAGTAATGATGTGGTGGTTTCCCTGTATGAAGACCGCTCCGGAAACTTGTGGATCGGAACCTATGGCGGCGGCCTCAACCGATTTGATCGCGAGAAGCAAACGTTTACTCATTACCGACATGATCCCCAAAATTCCAATAGCTTGAGTCATGATATTGTGCTGGACATCTACCAGGATAGTCAGAAAAATTTTTGGATCGGCACCATGGGCGGGGGTCTCACTAAATTCGATCGGGAGTCAAAGACCTTTACTCATTATCAACACGATCCGGCCGATCCCACCAGCCTGAGCCATAATCGGGTTTGGGAAATTTATGAAGACCGGAATGGGAGCCTATGGATTGGCACCATGAATCGCGGCTTAAATAAATTTAATCGACAGAGCAAATCATTTACCCATTACAAGCATGATCCTGATGATCCGAACAGCCTGAGCAACAATGTGGTTCAGACAATTTTTGAAGACAGGAACGGCAAGCTGTGGATCGGAACCAATCAAGGGCTCAATATTTTCGATCCCCGGACAAAATCATTCACAGCACATCAACCGGATGCTGATAGTCCGCACAGTTTAAATGGCAAAATTGTGCAAACAATTTTTGAAGACGCCGGCGGCGTCATTTGGGTGGGCACGTTCGGCGGGGGCATCAATAAATATGATCCCAATCGAATTAAATTCAGACACTATAGACACGTCCCCAATGATCCGAACAGCTTAAGCCATAACCAAATCTTTGCTATCGAGGAAGATTCCCGCAATTCACAGATTCTATGGATCGGGACCTTTGGAGGCGGCCTCAATAAGTTTAATAGAATCACAGGAGAATTTACCCATTACAGGAATGACCCTGACAATCCGTTTAGTCTGAGCGAAGATTTTATCCAGGATGTCTTTGTTGACAATTCCGGGACTGTGTGGATCGGAACTGCTGCAAATGGACTCGATAAGTTTGACCCGGATACGGAGGAATTCATCTCTTACAAACACCAGCCGGGTGATTCGAACAGCCTCAGCGATAACCGGATCCGCTCTATTGATATGGATTCAAAAGGCATTTTATGGGTGGGGACTTATGGCGGGGGATTAAACAAGTTAAATCAAGAGACCGATACATTTACTTCCTATAAGCATGATCCACAGAATTCGAAAAGCTTAAGCAACAATGTGGTTAAAGTCATACTGGAAGGTAGCAAAGGTCAACTCTGGCTCGGTACATTGGGTGGCGGATTGGATAGATTCAACCGGGAAACGGAACTATTTACCCACTATCAATACGATCCGGATGACACCAGTAGCTTAAGCCATAATGTGGTGCAGTCCATTTACCAAGACAAGGACGGCATACTGTGGATCGCTACTTACGGGGGAGGATTGAATAAATTTAATCCTCAGAACGAAACATTCACTCATTTCACCGAACAAGACGGATTACCGCACAATTCTCTCTATGATATTCTTGCGGATAAAAAGGGCCATCTCTGGATCAGCAGCAATCGGGGATTATCGAAATTTAATCCGCAAAACAATATGTTTAGAAATTATGATATCAATGACGGTCTACAAAGCAACGAGTTTAGTTCCGGAGCTTCGCATAAATGTAAAGACGGTGAGATGTTCTTCGGCGGCATCAATGGATTCAATCGCTTTTATCCCGACAGCATCAAAGACAATCCGCATGTCCCGCCAATTGTGATCACCAATTTTCAAAAATTCAATCAGGACATAGAACTGGACAGACCCGTTTCGCAATTGGAAGAACTGGTACTCTCCCATAAAGATTATGTATTTTCTTTCAAGTTTGCCGCATTAGACTATTCTTCTCCTGAAGAGAATCAATATGCCTACATGCTGGCAGGGTTTGAGGAAAATTGGAACTATTCCGGTAGCAGGCGCTTCGTCACCTACACCAATCTGGATCCGGGAGAATATGTGTTTCGGGTGAAGGGATCAAACAGTGATGACGTATGGAATGAAACTGGCGCCTCAATACAAATTACTATCATCCCGCCTTTTTGGGAAACCTGGTGGTTTACGGCATTAATATCAGCACTACTGGTACTATCCCTGGTGCTGGTTATCGCTCGCATAAAGATAAAAGAACGTAAAAAGCGGGAATTGAACAAACGAATCTCGGATCTGAAGATCGCTGCGCTGGCATCACAAATGAAACCCCATTTTGTATTCAACACTATCAACTCCATACAATATCTAATCTCCAACAACGATCAAAAAGATGCCCTCAATTATCTTTCCAAGTTTTCGCGGTTATTACGAATGACTCTGGAGCATTCGCTGAAATCTGCTATTCCTATCTCCAAGGAGACGAAATTCTTAGAGTTGTATTTGGAACTGGAACAGTTCCGACACGATCACAGCTTTGATTATTCATTGGCTGTTGAACAATCAATTGATGCGGATAACATGGAAATTCCCATAATGTGTATTCAACCCTATGTCGAAAACGCCATAATACATGGATTGCGGCATCGCTCCGATAGAGGTGAACTGTCCATCCGTCTAGAATTGGAGGATAACAAAATACTTTGCACCGTGCAAGATAATGGGATTGGAATTCAAAATTCCTTAGAATTAAAAAAATCCGAACAAAAACAGCATACTTCAGTAGGAATGAAAATAACCCGGGAACGAATTGAGCTGTTGCAAGGTTCGTCTAAAAGCCGGAGTGGGGTGGAAATCAAGGACCTCAGTCAGGAAGGGGACAATATTTCCGGCACGCTGGTTAAAATTCGAATACCGTTATTGATGGAGTAATTTAAAATCACCAAGGAGTAGCAAAAGATTAACTTGTTAAATTCAACGGCAACACTATTTTGGGCCATACCATTTTTTCCATATAAGTTATTCAGTCGTTTGGTCCATAATAATTTTACCCTTCTTACCAATTGGAGCTTACAATTTATGTTAAGCCGTCTCTAAACTTTAACCACATCCATAGATAAATATGATTCGTTCTCTGATTATTGATGATGAGGCAAAAAGCCGCAAGCTTCTCAAAAATTTGCTGAATACCTACTGCACCAATGTAGAGATCGTAGGTTTGGCAGATTCGGTTCAATCCGGCTTAGACATGATTCACACCCTGCACCCTGATTTAATTTTCCTGGATATCATTTTAGGTGATGAAAGTGCATTTGATTTGCTCAATCATTTAGAGCAGATTAACTTCGAGATCATCTTCACCACTGCGCATCATGAATATGCAATCAAGGCGATTCGTTTTTCGGCCCTGGACTATTTGGTAAAGCCGCTAAATATTGAAGAATTAGAAGAAGCGGTTCAAAAAGTAGAGAAAAAGATGACTGAAAAAGCAACCCAACAATCAATAAATCAGCCATTGCTTAATTTTATTGAAAACCAAAGGTGCGTCAGCGCCAGTTATCATAAGATTGGATTGCCCACAATGGGTGGCTTACATTTTGTTTTTGTCAAAGAAATTTTTTTGTGTAAAGCCGAAGGGAATTATACCAAGATATTTTTAAAGGACGAACAGCTCCTGGTAACTAAAACGCTCAAGGAATATGAAGAGCTTCTGCTGGATTATAACTTTTTCAGAGTTCATCGCTCTTATTTGATTAATTTAACCCATATTCAGGATTACACCCGCACCAACAAATTGCTGGATAACGAAGGAGATGGTGGTTGTGTTACGTTAATAAACAACCTGGAGATTCCCGTGTCCCGCGATAAAAGAAAAACGCTTTTGAATTTTTTGTCCAAGCCCTTCTAATTTGCTTGGAAACACGCCCCTCTTTTCTAACCATCAAATTAACTGTTCACTCATTTTTACTACCATTCATTTATCCATTGCAACAGCCTGCTCGTTTTTACTTGAAAACTATTTAAATGCTTATATATTGGTAATGAATCTAAAATATAATGATCGGTTGAACGTGAGCATAACAATGGAAACAACCCAACAAATTGACCTACCCTTCTTTTTCCCACAATTAGCGGTTTTTTTCTGTATTTAAGGATTAGCCATGTCTCTCTGCCCGGGGGAGTATATGTTTATTATACAAGTCAGTGAGGAACAAACATCGACAGAAAAGGGAAATATTTCACTTTTGCAATATTTGATATGAAAGTGAACGAGATACCCTTATGTGCTACCGGAATTGTTAGCAAATGATGATCCCGAAATCAGGCGATCATTGCTTGGTGGGAAAGACGACTTGACCTGTCTGCTTACAACAGCAGATAGATAATAACGTCTAAAGTCCAGGTTTCAGATACAGAGAGAACCGTTATGAAACTAAATGATGCATCAAAAAGCGACTTAATGAAAAATTCAGCTACACCTTTCTCTTTAAATCAGCAAGAAAAATCTTGGGTATCATGGAAGCACATCAATAATTCAATTCATCATCAGCTTTCCAGGACGATAACTGAACTGAAACGGAATGATAAGTTAAGAAGAGAATTGTTTGCATATCTTTGCCATGATTTGCGCAGCCCGCTTGCTTCTATCCGAGCCTACATTGAGACTATTTTTATCAAAGATGAAGAGTTGAGCAAAGAGGATATCAAAAAATATTTACATATCGTACTGGACAATGCTCTGCTACTGGATGAGATGATTGACAAAATGCTGCAACTTTCGGCCCTGGAGGCGCAACAAATTAAAGTTAATCTCAAACCATTTTCCATTGCCGAGCTCGCCAATCACGTGGCGATGAGACTAAGCCCACGTGCTGAAAAATTAAAAATAGACCTTAAATTTATCATTCCTCCGAATCTACCTCGGGTATGTGCCGATAGTTGCCTGATTGAACGTGTGATTATCAATTTAACTGAAAATGCGCTTCAACACACGCCCGCAGACGGAATAGTAAAAATCACGCTTTCTAAACATAATAAAAAAGTCAGGGTGACCATTTCCGATACCGGATGTGGAATTGCGGAAGAAGATTTGCCGTATGTCTTCGATCAATTTTACCGGGTAGAACGCGAGTGTGCTTGCCAAAATCGTGGTACCGGTTTGGGATTAGCCTTTTCCAAAAAGATACTACATCTTCATAATAGCTATATTTCAGTAAAAAGCCGCATCAACGAGGGCACAACTTTCTATTTCGATCTGAATATTTTCGATGCGGATACCTCTCGTTCCTAAGGTAGCGCCGACGCAAACATAAGTAAGGCAAATAATGGATGTTTGCCCAACAAATAAACTTCCATAATTGAATAACGCATAAAAAATTAGGAGGACCTAATCATGCAGAAATTATACTGTTTTTTACTTCTCATTTTTTCAGTAAATCTGATTTTCGCCCAACCGGGTTGGTATACACAGAATTCGGGAACAACTGATCCCCTGGACGATGTGTGTTTCGTCGATCAGAACAACGGCTGGGTATGCGGTTTTGGTGGGACTATTCTGTACACCTCAGATGCCGGGGTCAATTGGATTGATCAGAATGCCCCACCACTTAACAATTACTTTGCGATTCATTTTATTGATCATCAAACCGGCTGGGCAGTTGGATCTACCGGTCGCATTGTACAGACTACCGACGGCGGAAGCAACTGGAATATGCAAACTTCCCCAACTCAATATAGTCTTTCGGGTTTGTATTTTATAAATGCGGACACCGGTTGGACAGTTGGCGGCAAAGCCCGGACGTTTACCGATCCCATTCGTGAAATATCATATACCACTGATGGTGGTAGTAGCTGGACAATGCAATACTCCGGGAGTAACGAGGAGCCTCTCGATGCTGTTTATTTTGTCGATGAAAACCTTGGTTGGGCGGTAGGGAATATGAGCGCTATTATGCACACCTCCGATGGCGGAAACAGTTGGACAACCCAAATGTCCGGCACCGGTTATCAATTCGAAGATGTTTACTTTGTTAATCCCGATACCGGATGGGTGGTCGGCGTGGATTTGTCCCTGCAACATTTCGCGGTGATATTCAGTACTGTGGACGGAGGTACCACCTGGAATTTACAGACGTTTGGATCGGATGATTCATTTCAAGGCGTTCAGTTTGTAAATGACAGTACCGGTTGGGTAGTCGGTGGATCAAACACCGAAGCTATCGTTTTCCACACCTCTGATGGCGGTAACAATTGGACGTCTCAGACTCCCGGTACCTCAAATTTTCTCAGTGGGGTGAGTTTCGTAGACGAAGACAACGGTTGGGCGGTGGGCTTTAATGGCACTATCATCCACACCAGTACAGGCGGAATCGTAGGAATTGAAGATGATGATTATACCGCAAGCCATCTCCCTGAAAAATTCATGTTGTACGATAATTATCCCAATCCGTTTAATCCGGCAACTACCATTCGATATGCTTTGCCTGTACAATCTCAGATTACCCTGAAAATATACAATGTTCTCGGCAAAGAGATCAGGACGCTGGTTAGGGGCATTCAACCCGCCGGAGAAAACTCAGTTGTATGGGATAGCCGCAACAATTTTGATGAACCGGTCGGCTCAGGGGTCTATATCTATCAATTGAAGACACAAAATACCATTCTAAGTAAAAAGATGATTTTGATTCGATAAATTTTGGTAGCATTTAAACGAATAAAGCTGAGCGTGCCGAAGGACTCACTATAGCAAAACAACTTACGTCGTCAGGCTGAGCGGAGTCGAAGTCTGTTCTGTAGGAGCATATTTCGTTTAACACTACCGATAAATTTAGAAATGTTTAAAGATGCTGTGAAAAACATGTGAAGTTCGTAACGTAATTTAAGCTTATCTGTTTTGAATCTCAAAATATTTTGACAGGCTTATCCTAAAAAATTGAGGAGAATTATCTATGCTTACAAGACCTATCAGATCCATTTCTTTTGGAATTTGCTTTCTTACCTTTTTTGTAGCCTTAGCACTGGCACAACCGCCACAATTCATCGAAGACTTTAGTAGTGATGAGTTTTACAACAATCGCTCCCCTGCCAGTCCCAACACCCAAAACATCCAGAGAGTTGGGGCCTATCCCTATGGCCCACCGGGAGCAGTAGATGTGGATCCGCTGCGAGATCTGATTTTTGTGGGTTCCGGCGGCGCGGTTCTTATTTTGGACGGCAGCGATGTCACCAGTCCGGTGATGCTTTCGGACAGCATTCATACCTATGGCTTGGTAGAGGATATCAAATATGATTCGTTGAACCAACGATTGTTTTTAGCCTGCGGAGAAGGAGGCCTCGAAATATGGGATGTGCAGGATCCTGCAAATCCGCAGTTTCTGAGTCGTAAGGAAGTTGTTTATTTTGGGTCCGAAACACCGGTCGGAGAAGTGGACATCTATCAGGATTTCGTATTTGCCGAATGTGGATTTGGCGGTGTCCATTCCCTGGATGTAAGCGACCCCACTAATCCGACTCAAATCGCATTTAACGCAGCCATGGGCAATCCGGCCAGCAACATACACGTTTCCCAGCAAGATGGACAGCTACACACCACGGGGGCTCAGTATTATCTGCGCTTAACAATTCAGGCAAACGGTACGCTCAATTCTTCCGGACAAAGAGAGTTCCTTTTTGGTTCAGGGGATGTTTACGGCAAACAAGAAGTTGCCTATGTTAGCTATGCTGGCTCCATGTACATTTTGGATTTATTAGCGCCTGGTTTTCCGGCATGGAGTATCACTGATGTCGGCGGCATTTCCGAGATGGAAGTTCCCGGAGATACGGCTTACATTGTAAACAGAGATGGATTCCAGGTTTATGATGTGTCGAGCCACAATAATCCCCTCTTCGTCGGTGCCTTAAACGACACCTTTTTTACAGCAAATTTGGCTGTTGCAAACGGATATGCCTATATTACTGAAAGCCAGGGAGGGCTTCATATCATCGATATTGGTGACGGCACCAATCCGGTAGAGGTAGGTTTTTTCGATGTGGCGGCGGTAACCTGGCAGTCAGTGCTTTCCGGCAACCTTGCTTTCGTCGCCCATTCCATTGATGGCATGTTTATCCTCGACGTGCAAAATCCCAGCCGGCCGCAGCTGGTTGGGCAAATCGGATCGAATGGAGAAACCCGGGAAGTCGCGGTGCAAGATACGGTCGCCTATCTGGCAGATTGGACCGGAGGCCTACGAACGGTTAGTGTGAGCGATCCGCAAAATCCTGTTGACATCGGCGTTTATGATGCCATAGACGCCTGGCGCGTGGTGGTTAACGGACAGTACGCCTATGTTATTGAAGCCATTCCCAACATGCCCTACTGGTTGAGGGTTTTGGACGTCTCCGATCTTGCCAACCCGGTGGAAATCGGTTCGCTGCAATTTCCGGGTGCGGTGGATGACATCGTTGCCCGCAACGACACCGTATATGCCGCGGCTGACAACGACGGCTTGCGAATCATCGATGCTTCCAATCCGAGCAACCCGGTAGAGATCGGAAGCTATGCCCTGCAGAGGACGTCAGATGTATTTCTGCGTGATCAAACGGTATTTTTAGCCTCATGGACTCATCCGAACGGCGGATTTGTAATCCTGGATGTTTCCGATCCCACTTCGCCTACCTTAGTCGGTCAGTACAGCGATCCGGGATTCAGTCCCTTCAATGTTTATGTTGAAGGCGATTATGCCTTTCTTGATGACACCTTCGGCGAACTGCATATGTTTTTCATAGAAAATCTGTCTAATCCGCTTTTGGTGGAGCAATATCGAATGCCGGAACTGGTTACGGATATTTTTGTAAGGGATAGTTTGGTGTATGTTTCCAATTTTAGAGTGGGAACGCAGATTGTAGAAAACAATTTGTACCAGGGTCCGACCGGTATCGGAGATGCACCTGTTAATCCTGGCATTCAACCGGAAAAATTTGTGCTTCATAACAACTATCCCAATCCCTTCAATCCATCGACCACCATCCGCTACGCTTTACCGGAACGAACGAACGTTACACTGATAATTTACAACCTGCTCGGACAGGAAATCAGAACCCTGGTAAACAGGAGGCAACCTTCTGGTGCACATTCCGTTGATTGGGAGGGCAGAGATAACCTGGATCACCCGGTCAGTTCGGGAGTGTACATTTACCGATTGCAGGTAGGTGATCGAGTCCTGAGCAAAAAGATGATTCTGCTAAAATAATGAGGAATGTATAACTAACCCATAATTACTCACCTTTAGAATCAGGAGAGATATTATGAGGGCAATATTATTAATCCTGGGCATATGGATGGTGTCATTGTCAGCTTTTTCGCAGTGGACGCGTACCAGCGGACCGGAGGGGATTTCAATTAGTTCACTGGTCAATATCAACGGAACGATATATGCCGGAACGAAAGTGGACGGTCTGTATGCTTCCACAAATGATGGGATGAACTGGACACCTGTGAATACCGGAATCGAGACACTGGAAGTAACTTCCGTGGTCAGTAAACCGGGATATCTTTTTGCTGGGACATTCGGCTCCGGTGTATTTAGATCTACGGACAGCGGGCAGACCTGGATGGCTCCCTTAACCGGTGGTGATCTGGCCGTGACAGCAATGGTTGTGAAAGATTCATTCATATTTGCCGGTTCCATCGAGGAAGGTGTGTTCCGTTCATCCGATAACGGTGAAACCTGGATAGAAAAGCTTTCGGTATTCGGTATGGGACCGATGTGCATCAGCGGCAACACCATCTTCGCAGCGACATCCAACTATACTTATGGTTCCACAGACAACGGTGAAACCTGGTTCAACGTCATACCCCTTGAGGGCGCGTCTATTTTTTCATTTTATTGTAAGGACAGTCTGATCATCGCCGGCGGGCGCAACAAGATTTACAAATCCACTGATTATGGTAGCTCATTCATCACCATAAATTTGAACTTCCCTTTCAGTATTGTCAACATTTATTCCATAACTGCTATCGGATCAACCCTATTTGCCGCGACTTCGTACGATGGTGTGTATAAATCAACTGACAGCGGCTTAACATGGTCTCCCGCAAATGAAGGGATGGGTCCTAAAGATACCCGTGCTCTCGTTGTTAGCGGATCTTCAACTCTTTTGGCGGGCACCAATTACGTCGGAATGTACCGATCAACTGACATGGGCTTAAATTGGAACAAATCCATGGTCGGATTTCTCGCTGGTTCTAATATACTTTCTTTACTCGCATCCGGATTCAGTGTTTTTGCAGGAACGCGCGACGGTGTATACCGGACAGATGACAATGGAAAAAACTGGGTGAAACTGGCAGGAGCAAATGATACGACTAACTATTGTGATGTTTGGGGAATGTGCGAATTTGATGGGATCATTTATGCGAGTATGCAACTCTATTTTAATGCAACTATATATAAATCGACCGACAAAGGTGCAAACTGGATTCGCTGCGGCCAAGCAGGTCTTCCTCCAAATCTTTCATTTATAAAAGCTTTGGTTAGCAGTGGGGATAATATAATTGCTGGTACTGATAAAGGTATATATTATTCAACCAATGGAGGAGCTAACTGGCTTCAGACAAATGTTCTTAATCTAAGCATAACCAGTCTCGCTGCAAGCGGAAATTTTGTTTATGCTGCGGTGCCCTCAGGTTTCGGTATTTATCGTTCTGCTGATAACGGTGTTAACTGGACAGTCGCTCTCCAAAGCACGGTTGATTATGTAGAAGTTGCCGCACTTGCTAACTATGCATTTGCAGGATCATTTTTTGGCGGGACCCGTTATTCTACAAATTATGGGAGTACCTGGTTTGCCAGTAGCGGATTTCCTCCCGACGCATCAGTCTTTGCTCTTGGACCTGTCGGAGACGGGATGATTCTTGCAGGAACAGATCTGCAACCATCGTGGATCTATGCATCTTTTGACAATGGGATTTCCTTTTCACCTTACAGTGAGGGACTCGGGCAGCGTGCCCCTGTGGAAGCATTTGCCATAAGCGACTCCTTTATGTTTGCCGGAACGGACTACAACGGCGTTTGGCGAAGGCTGCGGCCAGGTGTTGTGAGCATACAGTCACAGCCGGGTGTACCGCAGCAATTTATACTTTTTGATAACTATCCCAATCCCTTCAATCCATCGACGAAGATCAAATTTGAACTGCCGAGGGCATCAAAAGTGGTTCTGAAAATATATAATGTATTGGGACAGGAAGTGAAGACGCTGGTCGATGAAGTTAAATCCGCAGGTACATATCAGGTTACCTGGGATGCCACAGATGGTTTTGGTAATCCGGTTTCTTCCGGAGTGTATCTGTATAAGATTGAAGCTGATCGGTTTACCAGGATCAAGAAAATAATATTCTTGAAATAAAGTTTTGAGAAGCTAAGAAGTTATAAGGATTTAGCTGAATGTAAGTTTTATTTGAATTTTGTGTGAAATTCTTGTGAAACTTAAAATTTATATTTAATGAAATCATTTAAATCTATTAACTCAAAACGAGGTATTTCTCATGTCGAATTTAAAAATATTTATGGGGATTTTGGTTTTATTTTCATTAGTTATTCTCGGCTGCCAGAGCGAAAGTAATTCCGTCAATGCTCCTGAAGCTAAGAGTGGAATTTCCGGTGACAATTCATTTGCAAAAGGGGGACCCCTTGGAAGACCTAATATTTGGGCTGATGATGAACTGTTTGAAAGTGTGGTTACTCCTGCGACTTTTAAGCCTCAGAGCGATCCGTTTGACGAACTTTACGCTGCTAACTTCAAAGATGGTGTTGGTTTAATCTCCGATTCCAAACCGGGGGACCCCGATTATAATGGTGGTCGTTGGCATATGAATGTTCTGAAAGGTGGTGTAGATCCTAATAAGTATTCCGATGCTAGCCGCGTTGAGGATCTTGATCTAATTGACTTTGAATCCACAGGTAATTATTTCGAGTGCCCGCTTTTACCCCTTCGAGGTAATAACTAGATCTCCCTGAAAAGTAGAGCCCTGCTTCTGAGGGCTCTACTTTTTTTGTAGTTGCTAATATCGAATCTAGCAGGATCAAGAAAATGGTCTTAATTCGTTAAAGATATTTTAACTTAAGAATCCTGAAGCGCAGGTTGTTAGCTTGCGCTTCAGGAATTATTTGAGCAATTATACTTATAAAGATAAGAAATTTTGCTCAATCATGAATGTGTAGATCCCCCTATTGCAACTGCCAAAATTCTTCTTTACCTTATCACAAAATAGTCGATGCATGTAATATCTTATCCTGGGAAAGACATGTAAAGTAAATGTATCCACGATAAAGGGGATCTAATTTTTTGAAAAGAATCACTAACATCCTTAAGCACTTTGTATTACTCAATTTACTTCTGCTGAGTCTTTCATCCTTTCTATTCGCAAATCACCTCGCAAATCACCACAATATCAAAGTTGAACATCTTTCCCCCGAAGACGGCGTATCGTTTAGTCTGGTTTACAGTATCTTTCAGGATAGCAAAGGATTTATGTGGTTCGGGACTCTGTTCGGATTATGTAGATATGACGGCAATCAGTTCACGACTTATCGCTATGATCCGGGCGATCCTTATTCAATCTCCGATGATATCATTATTTCAACTTATGAAGATAGAGAAGGCTACCTGTGGATTGGCACCCAGAGCGGCGGTTTAAATCAATTTGATCCGACCACCGAGCGTNNAAGCACAATCCTGACAAGCCACAAAGCATCAGTAGCAACACAATTTGGGCAACCTATCAGGACAAGTCCGGTACAATTTGGGTCGCCACAACCAATGGTCTGGATAAGCTTATCAGGAATGATGATACTTCAAAAACCTCAACAAACCGAACATCTTCAAAGGATTCTGTAATATTTATCCACTATCAGCATGATCCTACCGATCCATCCAGCTTGAGTAAAAATTTAGTGAGCACGATTCTTGAAGATCGCTTTGGAAAATTGTGGGTCGGCAGCTTCGGTGGGGGCCTCAATATACTGGATCGGGAAACAGAACAATTTGTTCACTTTAAATACGATTCAAAAGATCCACATAGTCTGAGTAGCAATGTCGTCAAATCCATTTTTGAAGATTCGGATGATCAGTTATGGATTGCCACCTTCGGAGGGGGACTAAATCGTTATGATTGCCAGAATGAGCTATTCATCCGCTACCAGCATGAACCTTCAAATCCCAACAGCCTGAGTAGTAATCAGGTCAATTTCATAAGCGAGGATCAATCCGGAAGACTGTGGATCGCCACAGCTGGAGGAGGTGTGAATCTCTTCGATAAACAACAAGAAGATTTCATCTCTTATCGCCATGACCCGCTTGATAAGAATACTATCGGTAGTGACCGGATAATGACGATGTGGATGGATAAGTCCGGCATTCTCTGGGTAGCTCCCAACCTCAGAGGAATCGACAAACTCCTCATCGGAAAAACCAAATTTCAGCACTATCATCACCAACCACTGAAGACCAATAGTTTAAGCGATAACCATGTGACCTCTCTCTACTCTGATCGAGAAGGGAGTTTGTGGATTGGCACAACGCATGGCGGTCTGGATCACTTAGACCTTCAGAAGGATCGGTTTACTCATTTTCAGGCAGATTCATCAAAATCGAATTGGTTGACGGATAATTATATCACCGCCATCACCGAAGATAAGTACGGCGATATCTGGATAGGCACTTTGAGAGGTGGCCTGAACGTTTATCATAAAGAAACCAATCGATTTACCATTTATCAACACCACCCTGCCAATCCCCATAGTCTAAGCAGTGATTTTATTTCGACGCTATACAGGGATGCATCCGGCGAGATCTGGATTGGGACTCAAAGCGGCGGTCTCAACAAATTTGATGCGGAAAGCCAGCGGTTCATACGCTACTCCGCCGAAACTTTGCATATCAATCGTTGGCGATTTATCATTCTATCAATCATTGAATCCGGATCCGGGCATTTATGGATCGGCACCGATAAAGGATTGGTTAAATTTAATCCGAATAACCGGCAGGCGACGCTGTACCAACATGATCCGTCGGATATGCATAGCCTGAGTAGTAACCTGGTCTATTCCGTTCTGGAAAGCCAAGATGGAACACTATGGATCGGTACGACAAGAGGGCTAAACAAGTTTGATCAAGACACTGAAGAATTTGAAGTTTTTGCGGAGGCAGACGGACTACCAAACAGTGTTATTCAGGGAATTCTGGAAGATGCAAGTGGGGCTCTGTGGATCAGCACTTATAATGGATTATCCCAATTCAATCCTGAAGAGAATGAATTTAAAAACTATAATGTGGAGGATGGACTTCAGAGTAATTTGTTCAACAATCTCGCCTATGCCAAATCAGCAAACGGGGAAATGTACTTTGGCGGTATCAATGGATTTAACCGTTTTCATCCGGATAGTGTGAAGGATAATCCCTACAAACCACCAATAGTTTTGACTGAATTTAAACTGTTTGACAATCCCCTGACCCCAAGCGGAGAGCTTTCGATTCCCAAAACCATTTCGGAATTGGAAGAAGTTCTCCTATCCTATACTGATAACTTTTTCACCATTAAATTCGCAGCCCTGGATTTCACCAACCCGGACAAAAACCAATATTCCTATATATTGGAAGGAGTGGATAAAAATTGGATAGACAACGGAACGGATAATGAAGCCAGTTACACCAATATTGATCCGGGAACTTATACTTTTAAGGTCAAAGGTTCTAACAACGATGGTGTATGGAACGAACAAGCAACTTCATTAACAATCATCATTTCCCCACCCTTCTGGCGAACCTGGTGGTTTTACGGCGTCATCGGCGTCACTGTTATTGGCCTGTTCTTCATCATTTACAATTCCCGGGTAAATAATTTGCGCAAAGAAAAGCAAATGCAGGAGATGTTTTCCAAACAATTAATTCAATCGCAAGAAAAGGAACGCCGCCGAATTGCCGGTGAGCTACACGATAGCCTCAGCCAAAATTTGATTGTGATTAACAACGAAATTCAACAAATTGAGTATAATTCCGCCACCAACGGAGCGGAAAGACAAAAACAGCAACTTTCCTCTTTGGTGATGGAATCGCTCGATGAGGTTCGGGAAATTGCCTACAATCTTCATCCTCACCAACTTGATCGGCTTGGATTGAGGAAAGCGGTCGAATCGGTCATCAACAAAGTCACCCATGCCACCAGCATTCAGTTTTCATCAAATATTGAAGATATCGACAATGTCTTTGCCAAAGATGTGGAAATCACCTTTTACCGGATTGTTCAGGAAGCGATCAACAATATTGTAAAGCATTCCGAAGCACAGGAAGCGGGCATTCAGATTCATAAAAGCAGAAACAGTGTCCACATAAGAATACATGATAATGGAAAGGGATTCAGGATTAAGGATAATCGGCCCACCAATAGCTCTCATCAGGGATTTGGATTGATGGGGATGATGGAACGGGTGCGATTAATTAATGGTACATTACGAATACAATCGCAGCCTAACAACGGAACAACTGTTAAAATTAAAATTCCAATGAAATCAACCCCTTAAACTGAGCATGAAAAATGTCTGATAAAATTAAAGTGCTAATCGCTGACGATCATCCCATCGTTCGTCAGGGCTTTGTCAAGGTTATCGATCGAGACCCTTCATTTCAAGTTGTTGGTGAAAGTGGCGACGGAGAACGAGCGCTGCAGCTACTTCGTGAATTGAAACCGGATATTGCCGTACTGGATATTTCAATGCCGGATTTGAGCGGGCTGGAGATTATTAAAAAAATCAGTAATCATAATGTACCGACAAAATTTGTTATTCTCACCATGTACAAAGATCCCGAATATTTTGACACCGCCATCGATATGGGGGTGAAAGGATATATTTTAAAAGAGAGTGCTACCGCTGAATTACTCAATTGTCTGCGAATGGTGGCAAAAAATCAATACTATATCAGTCCAATGCTGTCCGGCTATCTGCTGGAAAGGGATGCAAACATCAAAGCATTAAACAATAAGATGCCGGCATTCAGCAAACTGACCCAGGCGGAAAAACGGATTCTTAAATTGATTGCGGAAAACAAAACCAGTAAAGAGATTGCCGAAGAGCTCTGTGTCAGCCATCGAACCGTCCAAAATCACCGTACCAACATTTGCAATAAGCTGGGTCTAACAGGCCATAACAAGCTTCTCTTATTTGCAGTGGAGAATAAGTCGCTTTTATGATTTGTCTTGTCTGAACAGTGGGATTAGTTATTCTGAGAAATTGCGTTCCATACAGTCTTCAATAGCCAGAATCTGAATTAATTAACCCATGCTAACTCCCAATAAGCATCTTTACTCAACCCAAATAAGTATTTCACTTCAGCCAAATTTGAGCAATTACCTCTATTTTATTTCATCAATAGAGCCATTATCTTCAATTAAGGAGGATAATGAACATATTAAGGGGGTGGGAAGGAAATAATGTACCAGGAAAATTAAGAGTAGATTCATTTATCGTCGGTCAAAGTCCTGAAAGCTTTGGTACATTTAATTTTTCCCACCCCCAAATTTTGATTTAACTATTCAAGGAGACCTTTTTATGAAAAAAATCCTGCTATTTCTAAGTGTGTTAATAGTGACATCCTCAGTATTTTCAGAATGGAACCGCACCAGCGGTCCGGAAGGAGTTTCGATGAGTACGCTTGCCAATATCGATGGCACTATCTACGCGGGGACAAAAGTAAATGGTCTATACCGCTCCACAGATGACGGGTTGAGCTGGGCACCTCTGAATTCAGGGATTGAGACACTGGAGGTGACCGCTGTTGTCAGCAAGCCGGGATATCTTTTCGCGGGGACATTCGGCAGCGGCGTTTACCGATCCACCGACGGCGGACAAACCTGGAATGCTCCTTCAAATGCAAGGGACCTGGCAGTGACGGCAATGGCTGTGAAGGATTCATTCATATTTGCGGGGACTGTTGACAACGGGGTTTACCGATCGTCGGATAACGGAGCTACGTGGTCAGTATCGCTGCCGGGATTTCTGATCAGTATTTTTGCCATGTTTGTAAACGGAAATACCATCTATGCATCCTCGTTCGGTACTACCTATGCCTCCACTGACAACGGCGCCAGCTGGCAGGATGTCCCCGAACTTACTGGTGGGTTTATCTGGTCTTTTCACTCTTCAGGAAATTTCATCATCGCCGGGGCTGTAAACGAAATCTTTCGCTCCACCGACCAGGGAAATACTTTTACGCGCATTGCGGTTCCCTTCCCAGTCC
>JABAHQ010000512.1_pt1 | contig 31995 bp, 26 predicted proteins | sample 7062091 | NCBI WGS metagenome assembly JABAHQ01 (sample SAMN14534359, study PRJNA622989) | marine sediment metagenome | biome: marine biome [ENVO:00000428]; feature: marine pelagic biome [ENVO:01000023]; material: deep marine sediment [ENVO:00002113] | place: India: Gulf of Kutch | collected... | reverse complement strand
CGGCAAGGAGATCTAGAATGCGCATTCTGATCGTGAGCGCCGACGGCTTCGAGGACACCGAGCTGCTGGTGCCGTACTACCGGCTGCTCGAGGCCGGGGCCGAGGTGGACGTGGCCTCCCTCGAGCGCGGTCGCATCACAGGCAAGCACGGCTACGAGGTAGAGGCGAATCTGGCTGTGGACGAGGCGATCCCCCAGGACTACGACCTGCTGGTGCTGCCCGGCGGCAAGGCACCGGCGGCGCTGCGCGACGATCCGCGGGTGCAGGCAATCGCCAGGGCGTTTATGCAGTCCGACAGGCCGGTGGCAGCCATCTGCCATGGGCCCCAGATTCTGGTCTCGGCGGGCCTGCTCGAAGGGCGCCGGGCCACCGCCTACAAGAGCGTCGCCGAGGAACTGCGGGACGCCGGCGCCGAGTACGAGGACCGCGAGGTCGTGGTGGACGGCAATCTGATCAGCTCGCGCCGGCCCGGGGATCTGCCGGCGTTCGTCCGCCAGATCATGCAGCGCCTGACGGCCTGAGGGATACGGGGATCCTCGCAGACCGAGGGGGCGCGCTCGACTCGCATGCTCGAGGAAGAGCCCCGCCGGGCCACCGGAAGGCGTATGCGAGCACCGGGGCGCCGGAGGATCTGCTCAGCGTACGGGAACATTACGGCATCACGGTAAAGGGCTCGATCGTCAAATAGCGGATGCCGATGAGGGCACGTCGCTCGTTCGGGCCACCGGCGCGGGAGGGAGTCATGCCTGAACACCCCGCGTTGCACGACCTGCCGGAGCCGCGGCTCGCCGGCGCCCACCCGCTCGAGCGGCTGTTGGCGCAGCGCCGCTGCGTGCGGTCCTTTGCCAACGCGGCGCTGAGCCTCGCAGAGCTGGGGCAGCTGCTGTGGGCCGCGCAAGGCATTACCGACCCGGAGGGACTGCGCACCGCCCCGTCGGCGGGTGCGCTGTACCCCCTGGAGCTCTACTCGGTGGTCGGCGCCGTCGACGGCCTGGAGGCCGGCATCTATCGCTACCGGCCCGAGGGCCATCAATTGAAGCAGACTGCGGCCGGCGATCGGCGCGGGCCGTTGGCTCGTGCCGCCCTGGGCCAGTCCTGGCTGGGCGACGCCGCGGTCGTGATCGCGCTGGCCGCGGTTCTCGAACGCACGAGCCGCAAATACGGACGCAGGGCGGAGCGCTACGTCCCTATGGAGGTCGGTCACGCGGGGCAGAACCTGTTCCTGCAGGCCGAGGCGCTGGACCTGGCCGCCGCGGTGGTCGGCGCCTTCGACGACGGCGAGGTGGCAACGGTGCTCGGACTGCCTGCCGGAGCACAGCCGCTGAGTCTGATGCCGGTCGGCAAGAAACGGCAGCGTCCGTAGAATCCGGACGACCGATCGTCTCCGACGGGCGCTCCGGCACGCCGCGCGGCCGCGTCCCCTTAACCGCGTCGGCGAGCGCCTTTCATTCGTGCGTCTCGGGCGGGGACGGCGCGTCCAGCAGCTTCGCCATCTCGGACTCGAAGCCGGCTCGGTCGACGAAGTGAAGCACCCGCAGCCCCCGGTCGCATGCGCGCGCGAGATTGTCCGGCGCGTCGTCGACGAGCAGAGCCTGATCCGGGGCGACGTTCAGCTCGCGAAGGACGTCGTCGAACAGGGTGGGATCGCGTTTGCCTTTACCGATCCGGTAACTGTTGAAAATCCGATCGAACCGCGCGAGGAAGGCGTGCCGCTCGTCGAGCCGCTCCAGCCAGTCGGTCTGGTCGGTCACCAGCGCGGTCCGATAACCGGCACGCCGCAGCCGTCGCACCCAGTCGAGCATCCAATCCCGCACTCGGAAGCGAGTCAGGATCTCGCGCTCCCAGGCGCGCGGGTCGCCCTGGAGGCCGGTGCGCTGCCTCAGCAGGGCCCAGAATTCCGACTGAGCCCCGTGCCCTGTCACATAGCCGGATTCGTAGACCGCATCCACGGCGGCCTCGGCCACGGCCTCCGGGTCGAGGCCCTGAGACGAGGCGATGGCCCGCAGCCCGTCGCGAAAGCCCTCCTCGGCGACGACGCCGCCGAAATCGAAGAGCACTGCCCGGACAGGTGCGCTGCGCTGCGTCTTCGCGTGCATCAATCGCCGCTGGTCGCCCGGCGGATCAGGGGAATCCCCGTGCCGCTCTTTGGCGTTCGTATCCCGGCGGATAGCGTAGGCGCGGAAGTCGGGTGTCGCAACGAGCTCTAAACAGCCCGCCGTGTGCGTCCGCACATTGACACGACTCACAGGTGAGCGACGGCTGCCGGATCTCGGTGTTCTCCGCCGGGGCCGGTATCGGGCGCGTTCCGACAAGCCCCGAGCCGAGGCCGATCGATCAGGCGAAATCGAAAACAGGCAGCCCATGCCTTCCCGCCCGCGTGAGACTCGAAGTCGGCCCGCCCCGACCGCGGGGCGCGACCCGGCGTATCGTGGTGGTGGAAAGCTCCATCCGGCACGGGCGAGCGGTTTGGCTACGAGCGTCCGTGCGTTCGAGGCCCGGGCCGCCCGTGCATCAGCGAATACGCCGCCGGAACGAGCACCAGCGTGATCAGGGTCGAGGCCGTCAGGCCGCCCAGCACGACGCGCGCCAACGGCGCCTGGGCGTCGGCGCCCTCCCCGATGCCGAGCGCCAGCGGCAGCAGGGCGAGGATGGTCGTGAACGTGGTCATCAGCACCGGGCGCAGCCGCCGCCGGCCGGCCTCCAGCAGCGCGGGATGGGTATCCATGCCCGAGCGGCGCAGACGACCCGTCTGGTCGACCAGCAGAATCGCGTTGTTCACCACGATGCCGCCCAGCATGATGCAGCCGATGCCCGACTGCGCGTTCAGCGTCGTGTCCGTCAGGAACAGCGTCAGCATCACGCCCACGGCGGCCACCGGCACCGACAGCATGACCACGAGCGGGTCGCGCAGCGATTCGTATTGGGAGGCGAGCACCATGTACACCAGCAGCAGGGCGAGCAGCAGCGAGGTGCGCAGCTCGACGAAGGCCTTCTGCTGCTCCTCGAAGTTGCCGGCGATGATGAGGTCGTAGCCCACCCGCCGCGGGATCCGGTCGAGACGCGCCTGCACGTCTGCGGCCACCGAGCCCAGATCGCGCCCGGCGACGTTGGCCGCCACGGTCACCAGACGCTGCTGATCCTTGCGCTCGATGGTCACCGGGCCGTGCCCGGCCTCGGTATCCACCAGGTTGCGCAGCGCCACGAGCTCACCGTCCGGGGTCCGCAGGGTCAGATTCAGAATCTCGTCCAGCGAGCGCTTCTCGGCATCCTCGAGCTGCACCAGGATGCGATAGGAATCGCCCTGCGCGCGGAACTCGCCCGCCTTCGTGCCGGCCACTGCGGTCTGGATCACCTCGGTCACGTCACGCACGGTCAGGCCCAGGTCGGCGAGCTTGTCGCGCTTCACCCGCACCTCCTGCTGCGGCAGCCCCGCCTCGCGGCTGAGCCGCACGTCGGTCACGCCTGCCACGTCGGCGACACTGTCGGCCACCCGCCGCGCCAGCGCGTCCAGCGTGTCGAGCTCGAAGCCGCGCACCTCGACGGTCACGCCTTCCTCGCTGCGCAGGAGTCGTTCCAGCAGGAACTGACCTTGGGGGGCCCGCACGCGGATCTTCATGCCCGGGATCCGGCCTTCCAATCGCCGGCGCAGATCGACGGCGATCTCCTCGTTCGAGCGCGCCCGCTCGGCGGCCGGCGTCAGCGACATGCGAATCTCGCCCCTGGCCGCCGTGGCGCCGCGGGTGCCGGAGGCCGTCACGCTCACCACCGAGGACACCGCCTCGGGCACCGCGGCATGGACGACCCCTTCCATCAGCCGCGTCTGACGGTCGACCAGGTCCAGGCGTGTGCCCACCTCCATCTCTCCGGTGACGCGCACCTCGCCCTCGTCGCTGGGCGGCATGAACTCGGTGCCGATCAGCGGCAGCAGCAGCAGGCTCGCGGCCAGCAGGCCGGCCGCCACGAGCACCGTCAGCCCACGCGCCCGCAGCACGGCGCCCACCAGGTCGCGATAGCCGTTCTCCAGTGCCTCGAGCCCCGCGCCGGCCCGCCCCGCCAGACGACGCATCCGCCCGCTCGGAGGGTCATCGGCACGTTCCGCCGCCAACAGCCGTGAGGCCAGCATGGGCACCAGGCTGAGCGCGACCATGAGCGCGCAGAACAGGGCGAACATGATCACGTAGCCCAGCTCCTTGAACAGCTCGCCGGACACCCCGCGCACGAACACGAGCGGGAGGAATATCACCAGCGTGGTGAGAGTTCCGGCGATCACAGCCGAGGCCACCTCGCCGGTGCCGTGGACCGCGGCGGCGGCCGGCTCCTCGCCCCGCTCCTTCCGGCGGCGGAAGATGCTCTCGAGCACCACCACCGAGCTGTCGACCATCAGGCCCACGCCCAGGGCCAGCCCCGCCAGGGTCATGAGGTTGAGCGTGAAACCGCCGAAGTACAGCAGCGCGAAGGTGGCGACCACCGATATGGGGATGGCCAGGGAGATCACCAGGGTGCTGCGCAGATCGCGCAGAAAGAACAGCAGCACCAGCACCGCCAGCGCGCCGCCGTAGAGCACCGAGCGCGAGACGTTGGCGATGGCCCGCTCGATGAAGTTGCCCTGGTTGATCACCGGCACGATGCGGATCTGGGGAAAGGCCCGGTTCACCGCCTCGGCCTCGGCCAGCACCCGGCGCGCCACTTCCACGGTGTTGGCGCCCGCCTGCTTGCGGATCGCCACGCGCAGGCCGCGCCCGCCGTTGACGCGGATGATGCGGGTGAGCCTCTCGTACGTGTCCTCGACCTTGGCGACCTGACCGAGCGTGATCAGCGCGCCATCGCGACGCTCGATCACCGTGCGCCGGACCTGATCCAGGCTCGTGAATTCCGCCGGCGCCCGCAACGTGACCTCGTAGCGGCCTTGCTCGACCTGCCCGGCAGGCAGGTCCAGATTGGCGTTGCGGATCGCATCGAGGACGTCGTCCATGGCCAGCCCCAGCGCCGTGATTCGCTCCGGGTCCAGCTCCACCCGCATCTCGCGGGTGAACCCGCCCCACGGGTCCACCTGGGCCACTCCCGGGATGCGCGCGAAACGGTAGCGGATCTGATCCTCCACCACCCGGGTGAGCTCCACCGGATCGAGACTGCTGGAGACGCCCAGCAGCACCACGGGAAAGCTGTCGATGTCGAACTTGCTGACCCGCGGGCCGACGACGTCATCGGGCAGCTCGCTGATCTCGTCCTCGAGCGTCGCCCGCACGTCGACCGCGGCCGTGTCGATGTCGGTGCCCCAGCCGAAGGTGACGCGGACATTGCTTCGGCCCTCGTAGGACTCGGAGGTGAGCTCGACCACGCCCGGCACCGTGGCCACGATCTCCTCGACGATCTGCGTGACTCGACGCTCCATCACGATCGGATCGGCGCCCGGATATTCGGTGCGCACCGTCAGGGTCGGCAGCTCGATGCTCGGCAGGAGGTCGAGGCGCAGGCGGGTAAGGGCCGCAAGCCCGAGCACCACCACGATCAGCGTCACCATGGCGGTGAGCACGGGACGCCGGACGCTGAGGCGAGCGAGGCTCATGGGCTCACGGACGCGGCTTCGCCTCGGCGTCGGTGATGGAGACCGGAGAGCCGTCGTCGAGCAGTTGCTGGCCCAGGGTGACCACGCGCCCCTCCAGACCACCACCGGACACCTGCACCCGCTCATCCTGGCGGATGCCGACCTCGACCTCGCGCCACGCGACGGATTCGCCGTCCGCCTCGACCACGAACACCCCCGAGCGGCCGTCGCGGCGGGTGAGGGCCTGTCGGGGCACGATGGTCGTCCCGGCCACACGGTCCATCACCACAGTGGCGCGCACGAACATGCCGGGCTTCAAACGCAGCTCCGGATTGTCGACGCGCAGCTCCACCCGCGCCTGGCGAGTGTTCTCGCGAAACACCGGCGCGATGCGCGCGATGCGTCCCACAAAGGATGCGCCGGGATGGGCGTCGGTGGTGAACCGTGCGTGCTGGTCCGCCTGCAGCCGCGCGTAGTCGCGCTCGGTGACGAAGAGCACCGCGGTGATGGGGTCGAGCTCCACGATGCGCAGCAACGCCGCGTTGGCGGACACGGTCTCGCCCTCGTCGACGTAGCGCTCCGCCACCACGCGCCGATCACCGCCGCCGTGCCAGTCGGCCGTCACCTCGGTGTAACCGAGCCGGATGCGGGCCGTCTGCAGCGCCGCCCGGGCGCGGGTCACCTGAGCCCGGGCCACCTGCAGGTGAGCCCGCTTGGCGCGCGCGTCGGCCTTGGCCGCATCGAGCTGGGATTCCGAGCTCATGCCGCGCTCGCGCAAGCGCGTCGCGCGCGCCAGCTCCCGCCGGGCGAGCTCGAGCTGGCTCTGCGCCTCGGTCAGGTTGGCCCGAGCCACCGCCAGATCGGCCTCCGCCTGAGTGACCGCCTGGATGTACTCGGCGTTGTCCAGCTCCGCCACCACTTGGCCGCGCTCGACGGCGTCCGCCAGGTCCACGTGCAGGCGCTCGATCCGCCCGCCGACCTTCGGGGCGACCACGAGCTCGGCGCCCGCCTCCAGGCTTCCAGTGAAGGTGCGCCGCAGCTCGATCGGCCCGTGCTGGATGACGGCGACCTCCACGGGCACCGCGCGCGCGCCGGCGCCGCGGCCGACCGACTCGCCGGCCTCCTGCAGGCGCGCGTGCACCAGCCAGGCGACGGCGCCGCCGACGATCAGGACCGCCGCGAGCGGGAACCAGAATTTCAAACGCATACGCTGGGCTTCACGCCTCATCGGGGCGCGGAGGGTCGGGCCAATCGACCACGCCGGCCCGAAGCGCAGGCATCGTCATGAGCGCGGCGGTGTCTCCGGGGCTGATGATCCGTCCGGGGAAGCATGAAGTTACCACCGTTTTCGGTTGCCGGCCACCGCCCCCCTATGTCAAGGCCGCTCGACCGTCCGTCTCCACGCCCGGCGGCGAGACGCCGGCGTCGTGCTCCGGCGAGGCGGTGGCGTCGCTCCCCGGCGATTCCTCTCAGATACTCTCCGGCAGGCCGTCGAAGAACTCCACGACGCCCGTCTCCAGCGAGTACTCCGCGCCCACGACGAAGAGCCCGTCCCGCCGAATCAGCCGCTCGAGGACTTCGGATCCGTGGCGCAGGTGGTGCGCCGAGGCGCGGACGTTTGCCCGCACCGCCTCCCGCAGCAGCGCATCGGGCTTCTGCCGCAGCTCGGTGTCCAGCAGCCCTTCCACCGAAGGCCGGATCCGCTCGACGATCGAGCGCAGGTTCGCCGACCGGGTGTCCGTCGGTCGCTGCAGCTGCTCCAGGCTGGCCTGCACGGCCCCGCACCGCGAGTGGCCCAGGACCACGACGAGCCGCGTGCCGAAGCGCTCCGCCGCGAACTCGACGCTGCCGATCTGGGACGGGGCGACGACGTTCCCGGCCACGCGGATGACGAACAGATCGCCCAGGCCTTGATCGAAGACAATCTCCGCCGGCACCCGGGAGTCCGAGCAGCCGAGAACGATGGCGAAGGGCGCCTGCCCTTCGATCAGCCGGTCACGGCGCGACTCGCTGCTGAGCGTGTCGAGCTGCGGATCGCCCGACACGAACCGACGGTTGCCTTCTCGCAGACGCTCGAGTGCCTCCAGCGCACGGCCCATCTTCGGTTATCCTCTCGAGTCGATGCCGCCCGGGCGCATTTCTTCATGACGAGGCCGGCGACGGTCGCCTGAGCGCCCGTGTCACCGCGTCCATCAGCACCGGGCGATCGGCGCCGACCAGTGAGCGGCCGAGGCGGCGCTGTCCGCGTGCGCCCGTGACAGACGATCGGGAATTCCCTTCAAACCTCCGGCCGCCGGAGCCACGGCACGTCGTTGAGCGGCATGGAATCGGACGACCGGCCCCGGCGGCCTCGGGGCTCAATGTATCACGTTCGGGACCGGAGACCGCGACGTATTCGGTCGACGTTGAACCGCGCGGTTGCGGGCCGCGCCACCGGACCGCCTCGGCGCGCGTCCGCGCCGGCGCCGGCGTTCCTAGCGCCTCCCGCCGGACCCCGAGATCGCTGCTCGCGAATGTCGCCACGCGTTCCTCCCGCGACGACGATGCGTCAGTCGCCCGATCCGACACGGCGAAAAACAGCGGCGGGCGCGGGCCACGCCCTTTCTCCTCGAGGACCCGGCCCCCTCTGAAGCGAGCGCGGCTCGCCTTTCCGCTCCGCGCGATCGCGAACCGATATCGGCGGGTTGGAACGGTCCGGCCCCCAGGCCGATCTGGCCCCAATCTCTCTCAACGTCGGGCCGCGCCACCCTCGCCCGCGTCAGCCTGATCCTCGTCGGCGCCAGAGTCGGTGTCCTGCGTCAGGTGTGAGAACCAGCGACAACGCTCGACGTTCTCGGGGTCCAGCTCATGGACTTCCCGATAGGCCCTCCGCTGCAGGGAGCTTTCGAACCCCGGGTATCGCAAATCGGGTAGCTTGTTGATCAGGCATATCTTGCGGGAGTGCGGGAGGATCTCGCCCATCTTGATGAAGGCCCTGCGCGCGAGGTCCATGTTGCGCATGGAAGGACGGGTGCGGAAATACAGCGCCGCCTTGTCGTCGTGTGGTGCCTCGGGATCGGGCCCGACGATGACCAAGCCGGCGTTAAGCCGCGTCTCCGCGTCGGCGTCGGCCCCACGCACATTGTCAACGATGAGCTTGAGCGGGTATACGTCGAAGTCAAAGGTCCGCCGCGTGCCTGCCAGCCTATCCGAATACACATAGGCGGTGATGAACTCGTTGATGAGCCAGCGCTCGTATAGATACAGCCCGGCCGCCTCGGCCTGGGCTCCCCATCGGGCTGCAGGCTGGTCACGCGTCGCCCGGCCTTGCGCGGATCGGATCCCCACCTCGGGATGCTCGGCGCTGCCCCCGACCGCCGCAATCAGATGGATGGGCCTCCCGTAGGTCGGCTCGCCCGAGTCGAGCGACAGATGGTATTCGCAGAACGACTGCAGGCGGGCACTGTACGTCCCGGCCGTCATCGCCCAGGTAAACCGGAACATGGGTGACAGCGCCCAGCGCCGGAACAGGTTCATCCAGCCGCGGTTGCTCGGCGCGGCGTACTCCGTGTCCAGATGCCTGTCGTGGAAGACCTGCTGCATGAGCTGGATCAGCTCCTTGCAGAAGTAGAACCCGGCACGCAGCTCCGAGGCATCCTTCGGAAATCGCCACGTCTCGGGCGGCGGCCCCCCGCCTGCAGGCCCATCGGCTGCGCCGTAGAGGTCGGCGACGCGCTGGAGGTTCGGGTAGAGCTGAGAATCCATGAACTCGAGCCTGGAATCTGTGCGCAGGGTCTCGAGCAGCGTCTCGAGCTGTCGGTCGTGGTCGGCCGGCCGGGCCCCGGTCTCGGCCGAGCGCGGATACCATTGCTTACGCAGCTCGAGAAATATGCGCTCCATGGGGTGCTCCCGCTCGGCGCCGCGGTAGCGGGCGACGGTCACGGCGTTGCGGAGCACCTTAAGCACGCTGTGCTCGCCCAGGGCCCGATAGCTTTCGAATTGGGTCTCGTCGAACCACTGATCCGCCGTGGTCTCGTGCGGAAAGCTGTGGTGAGTCTTGGCATAGGTCGTGACATCCTGCGGCTCATCGCCGGTCAGGGTCGCCTTGATGTACAGCAACGTGCCGTCGTGCTGGCCCGGATCGGCCTCGCTGTAGCGGATGCAGCCGACCGCGCAGTGCCAGTGGCTCCGGCCGGACGCCGCGTTGCGCCGGATCTGCGAGACATCGATCTGGATCGGCACGCCGAGATCGGTCCGGCACTTCTCGATCGCATTGCCAAGCCCAAAGAACGTCAGCTCCGAGTCCGCTTCCGCGTCGCACGCGATGACGAGATGACAGCGACGCCTCACCAGCTCGTAGAGCCCCAAGTTCTCGAAGTGGCCCCCGTCGGAGAGGTAGACGTAGCGCTTGTCGGCGCCGGTCATCCCCATCGCCTCGGTGATCAGGTAAAGCAGTCCCATTCGAGGTCCGCGCGCGGCCAGCCGCTTGTATTCGGCGCACCGTTTGCGCTCGGTCCACCATTTATGCACGGTGCGCCATCCTGTCGCGCCCGGGGAACCCTGTCTCGCCGGACGTTCGCGCCGGCTCCGCGCGGGGTTCGGCAACCACCAGCCCAGCCGCACGTTGAACGCGGTCATGAGGAAGGTCAGCGCCGGCGAGGAATGATAGCCCATGTTTGGGCTGGCGGCGGCGCCCGATATCGTCATGGCCTTGCCGAGGGATACGCCCCGGGCGCCGCCATACGATTCGGTCCAGGTGTAGCCGCCGGTGCGCGTATTGCCGTTGTCGTTGCCGCCGTTCTCTTCGCAGAACTCATAGCCGCAGTACATCGGCGTGAAGGTGAAAGAGGCGGCCTTGCGCTTCTGCCAGGCGAGCCGGCGGCTGGAGACGAGATTGATGGCCGCGTTGATAATCAGATAGGGGCCGCGATGCCGGTCCGGGCTCGGCGCCAAATCGGCCATGCGCACGGAGTTGTCCCGCTGGTCGAAGCCGGTGAACGGGTGAGCCTGACGCTCCAGGTTGGAGGCGCCGAGGTAGGCCCGCACCAGGCGGTTGCCGTACAGGGCGTGCAGCGAGAAGTCGTTGACGCCCACGCGCCTCGACCACCCCACCGTCAGCAACAGGACGAGGACACCGAGCAGGAATGCGAAGCTCCAGTAGCCGTCGCTCGCCAATAGATCGGCAGCCTCCGGGACACCTCCCTTCTCTTGCAGGCCCGCGAAGAACGGCAGGTATCCGGGCAACGCGGACGCGGGGCCGTCGTCGGGCACGAGCGCCTCCGCGACGCGGTGCACCGCCAGCCCTGTCGCCCATATGGTGATGACGAGCAGCCCGAGGATGAACACTGCCGGTGCGATGGCCAGCAACGCCCGGCGGACCCATCCTGCCCACCCGCCGTTCGCGGCCGGCGCGCGACGCGCCAGGAACGCGCCGATGGCGCTCAGCACGGCCCACAGGCCGCTCAGCCCGGATTGCACCGCGGCCTTCGGGACGTCCGCGTCCAGCTCCTTCGAGATGAAGACAGGCAAATCTTCGACCAGATGGTGAGAATAGACGATCAGGAGCATCAACAAGGTATACAGGGCCGTCCACTTCGCGAGCGCGGCGAAGAACCGCGCGAGCCACTCGCGCTCGAGCTCGCGCATGGCGTCGCCGGAGACACCGACCGACACGGCCGCCGCGATGCTGTAGGTCAGCACGACGAACGGCACGCCCCAGACAACGAGGTGCCACAGGCTCAGGTCTCCGGCATGAGCGTTCATCCAGGTCGCGGCACGCCACCACAGCCCGAGCAAAGCGAATACGGCCAGTATCGAGCCGATCACCACCCACGGGCTCAGTCGTCCAAGCCCGAGCGCCTCGCGGGGTGGGGGGCGGCCGCCGGTCCGAGGCTTTTCGGACCCGACGCGGTTGCCGATCCTGCGGCCGCCGAACCCGAGGCCGATCATGCCGGCGAGCAATCCCAGCGGCGCCGCGAAGACGCTGTAGGGCGCGGGATGGGGAGGCAGGGACCACAGCCACAGCGCGCCGGCCGCGGCCGAGAGCAGCGTCAGGATCACCGCGCTCACTGCCCAGAAGGCATGGCGCGCGCTCGCGGCGCGGCGCGGCGCGAGCTCGACACCCAGCAGGAGTGACGCGGCCGATATCAGCGCGACGAACGGAATATAGGGCCACGTAAAAAGCGTCCGGCTGGCGAAGTCGGCGCCGGCCAGCTGGTGGAACCCCGAGGCGAAAACCTGCCCGGCGAGCACCAATGTCACGACGACGCCGAGCAATACGCTCAGGGTCAACACGAAGTTGCGGATGTAGGCGACGCCGAGCGTCCAGGCGTCCGTGCTCCACAGCCCGCGGCGGGGGGTAAGATAATTGGAGTACTCGCGCAGGTGCCAGATGGGCGCGGCATCGGGTTGCAGGGCCCCGCGCCCGCGCTCGGGATCGTCGCCGCCCGCCGCCGCGGCGAGCCGCTCGCTGACCGCCTCGACGCCCGACGCCTCGTGCGACGTTCCCGTCCGCGGCTCGTCGGCCCGGCCGGATGCCCCGGCGGCCGGCTTCGCGACGTCCTCCCGCGACGGCCCGGGCGCCGGTCGGGTCTCGTCCTCGCGCCGTATCCAGGCGGCGAGCCAGCTCCCGATGTAGCCGCCGCCGGAGACCGTGGACAGATAATCGATCTTATCGAGCAGCCCCAGCTTGGCGAGCGCCTGGAGCGCGCCGAGGTTGTACGTGGCGCTTCGGATGCCGCCGCCGGAGAACGCGACTCCGCTGAGCTTTGCGCGGTGGGCCGTCGCGACGACCTGGGCGGCGTAGGGCGAGTCACAGTCGGTCCGGCCGTCGCCGCGCTCGGGGGCCGGGTCGGGCAGCCTGGGCTTGATGCATCGCAGCTCGCCGGCGCGGCAGGACGAGAGCGGCACCGGGTGTCCAAAGGTGGGGGGTTCGTCGGCTCATTCTTCGCGTCCCTGAAGATTGCGGCCACGCCCGGCCCGGGCGATATGGCGTCACGGCCAACCGTGCGCGCGGAAGCCGCGCCGAGCGCCCGGCCGCAGGACGGGTCGGCTCCGGCCCGCCTGCCGCGAAGTATAGCCGCACCCGGCCCATGCGGCTCATCGATCGGCCCATCGCGGGGCGGCTCGTCCCGGGGTCGTCCCGCGCCGGGTCCCTCGGCAGGGACCGTGACCCTCGGGAGCTCGGGGGCTCACCGGCTGCGCGCAGTGTCGGCGCTGCGGCAGACAGGGCCGCCCGGCGATCCTGGACCCGCACGCCCGGGCACCGGCCGGCCCGAGGTCACCGCACGGCGCGGCCGCGATTAATCGATCGATCAAATTAAGTGAATCGCCGCCCGCCCGGGCGAACTTGCCGCCAAGCATCACCGGGGGCCCGTCGCCACCAACCCGTCGCGCAGCCTGCCGGCGATCTCTGCAAGGCGTCGACATCCCCCATGGTCTCGCCGCCCGTCAGCAGGGGCTCGTAGTAAATTAACCCCTTGCCGCCCGCGAGCGTCACCGACAGCGGATGCCGCGCCCCGGCCGAGGTCGCGGCGCGCCTGGCCAGCTCGGCGACGTCGGGATCCGGAGCGCGGGATGCGGGCAATCTGGCCGCCGCCCGCATGGACCGGTCCAAGAGAAAGAGCTCGTCGTGGTGCGTCGGAACGTCGAACAGGGCCGTCATACGGGGCGAGTGCGTATTGTGCGCCTGCCCGTGCGGGTTCAGATCGAGCAGCTCGACGGCGCGGAAGAGCAGGAACGATCCGCCGTCCGCGGGATCGGAAAGCTGATCGAAGCGGCGCACCAGGCCGTCGCGCTTGATCGAGAAGCAATGCTCGAGCGTCTTGCGGAGCGCTTCCTTTCGCTCCGGCCTGACACGGAGGGAACGCGTCTTGGCGAACGCCTCGAGCATCTTCTTGCGGCGTCGCGTATACCAGAGCAGATGGATCCCGACGGCCAAGAAGAGCGGTCCGAGAATCCAGAGGACGAGCATGTCGGAGCTTTCATTCATAGCCTATGCCCTTGCGCTCGCGTTGGCCGCGTCCGGGTCAGAGCCGCGACCGAGCGCCTCGGCCGGGCGCACGGCGCGTCAACGACGCGATCGGCGGCGTCGGTGTTGACGCATTCCTACGCAGAGTCAATCGGTTGCGACGCTCGGAGCCCGTCCGGCTCATCGGGGTGGACGCTCGAGGAAAGTGGGCTACTCTTCGGATATACCCGCCGGTTACGAGCTTACCCGGGGCGTGCACCGCCGACCGGGCATGAGCACGACCGCGGTGCGGCCGGACGGCGCCGCGTTCGAAAGCGTCTCGAGGGCCGGAGGGCGCGCACCGATGGACCACCGGCCGGTCCGCGACGAGTGACATTCAAGGAGGAACGTCATGAAGAAACCTTTGAATCCTGCCGTTCGCGCCGTGGTCTTGCTGGGGGCCCTGCTCGCGCCGGTCTGGGCCGCGGCCCAGACCGGCTACGCCCACATCGTCGGCTTCGGCGACAGCCTGTCCGACCCGGGCAACGCCTTCGTCAGCGACAGCGCCGGCCCGGACGCGCTCTACGTCATCTTCATCGGGCAAAACGACGTGCGCGACGCCGTCGCCGCGCTCGCCGCCGATCCGTCGGGCGCGACCGGCCAGGCGATCCTGCAGCAGGCAGTCATCGCCATCGCCGACAACCTCGGCTCGCTCGCCGCGGCGGGCGCGCGACCGCCCGTCGCCTTGCCGCATGGTGTAACGGTCACCGCCTTGCGTTGCGGCGGAAAGGCACCCTCGGACATAAAGATCATCTTCACCTTGCGTCGCAACCAGCCGCAGGTGGCGAACGTGGACATGGCAACTGTCATGACCACCTTCGAGGGAAGAGGCTTCCGACATCCGGAAACAACATCAATTACATCGGCGATGGTCAATAACGCGAATTTCAATTATTACATCGTCGCCTCGGTAAGACACATCGATGTCGGGTTGTGCCCTAGTTGCGTTATCGGGTATTGTAGAATTCGCTATACCATCGAGTAGCACGATGGTCGGTAAGGAAATCCTCAGGCGCGCCCGGCGGACATCAGGCGCGACCGTTTAACGTTAATATTCTGCCGGCTCAGATCATGGTTGCCTCGGAGATGAAATCCGCTCTGAAGAATGGGACGCCGTTGCGCATTCGCGCGGGCAATCCCTGCGACAGGGAGTGCATCGTGCGCGGGTTCGACGGCCTCTCGGCTCGCTCGCGCCAACTGCGCTTTTTCTCGCCCCTCAACGGGCTGTCCAATGCCCAGCTGACATACCTGACCGAGATCGACAACGTCAACCACGTTGCGATCGCGGCGTTCGTCGAGAAGGACGGCGACACCACCCCCGTGGGACTGGCACGCTATATCCGCCTGGCGCAGGAACCGCAGGTCGCCGAGTTCGCCATCACGGTGGTCGATGCGTTTCAAGGCCGGGGCGTGGGGTCGAGCCTGCTCGCCGCCTTGATGGACCATGCACGCGGGAATGGTGTCGGGGTCCTGCGGGGATACGTGCTTAGCGCGAATGAGCCGATGATAAGGATGCTGCAACGCCGCGGCGCGCACGCGACCGCCGAAGCCGACGGCACCTTGCGCTTCGATCTGCGATTGCGGAAACAGAACACTTGATCTCAGCGGGACCGAGGCAGCGCGCCCGATGCAATATCCTATTCATTCCCATGCCCTTCACGGCACTGCGGCCCAAACTCCTCATTTTTTCGTTATGAGGCGCAGCTCATCCACCGCAACATCAGTCGGCGGCTCACCTGGCCCTCACTTGCGTTGTCATAATTTCGACCTTGATCCAGCCTTTCCAGCGGTTATAAAGAGGTCCGCTCCGCACCGTAGATTCAACGGTGATGGATTTCCCGTCAGGGGCGATTTCCCAACTCGGCTTAGATGCATTTCTTATTGATAATATATGCGAATCTCTAGTATTCTCGAAAACGCGAGGGCTTCGTTCTCGATCTCGAAATTCTTTTTGAATATAGCTTTATCGTCCCAGTGCTTTTGGCTTAGGGCCGCGTTTCTTTTCTGAATAGAACCGATAGGGCTATTTTGTATCGCTCGGTAAATATCACTGCCGGAGTTTATGATCGACGGCACGACGACTAGGACGCCCGCGAGCCAAATCAGAGCTACTCTGGCTTTCCCGCCCTCTTTGAACGCGCTGATATCCATATCTCCTCCTCGATAACCAAGGCATGAGGCTGACGCCGCCCATGCCAGTGGAGTGCCCGCCCGAGACGGGCCTGTCTCGCTGGCGTTGCCGTTAAGATGTGGTCCATGGTCGACGGGCTCGTAGGTCACCAAGAGAAGGTGTCGAGGCTGTGCGTAAGTTTAGCTCATCTCCCTCAGCACGCATCTCCGACTGGGGAACCCTATCAAGAACAGCGAGCGAGCATTGGATGGGAAGTCTCACATAGCCGCATTTCCTGGCTGGGATTTGCCGGCGGCATCTTGCGCCCTTCGAACGACGTGGGCGTCCTCGTCGATGGCGCTCTGGTCGAGGCTGACCGAGCCCCGGAGAGAGGCGACGACACCGGCGCACATGGCGACCGGGTCGTTTCGGCTCGGCAGCACCCGAGTCTGAGCATCGCGCCACGCGGCCGCTCTCGTGGGTCCACGGCGGATCGCGGTCGACCTGACTGTGCGGCACGCGCCATAGGCTCGGCGCGCCACGGCTGCCGGGCGGACGCCGGTAGCGGAGCGACCCCGGTAGCGCTGAGGCCCGGTGCTCCGTCCTTATCCGCTGCGAAGCGACGGCAGCCAATCCTCCATCGGGAGGGCTCCTCCGCCCCGGCCACCGCGATCGTTGCCGGCATCTCGTCCGGGGTGCGGCTCGGGTCGATCATTCTGGTCGATCCGGCCGCCAACGCCGGCGCGGGCGTGCCCGTCCGGGCGCCGGCTCCAGCGCCGGCGCCGCCAGGCAGGGGGCTCGGCATATCGGCGGCGAGTGCCTCGCAGGCCGAGACCATGAGCCTGCCCGCGTCCGGCGCCTCATCGATTTGGTCGAACCCCTCTCGATGCACGGCGCCGGGAAGGCCCCCTGTGTCAGGCGGGGAGGGTCGGATCGCTGCCGGCGGGGCCGGCGCCTGCGCCGGACGCCGACCGCCAGCCGGCTCGTGCGGCGCGGCCTAGGCCCCGGGCGGAGATCTCGGCCGGCAAGGGTCACGGGCGGCGCGTGCTCGAGCCGCATGCGCCGCGGTGTTGTGCTAGCTTAATCCCCAGGGAATTCGGCGGTGGCTCCCCCAGGACAGATCGCCGGATGACCCCGGGGAAGCGATGATAGCGGCGGCGTGCCAGCGCCTCCACGGCACGCGCTCGCCGCGAAGAAATCCGGCCACCCGGCGCAGGGCGGGTAACAAGAAACAACACACCTCGGTCGCAAGACGAAAGGAGGCGGCTATGAAGCGTTGGTTCCTGACATTAGCCTCGTTTGCCCTGATCGTTCCCTTCTGCTCTTCGGCGCTCGCGCAGGGCGAGGTGGTCGTCGGCGCGTCCGTGGCCCTGACCGGCAAGTACTCGCGGACCGGCGAGGAGCAGCTCAACGGCATCCAAATGTGGGTGGAGGACGTCAACGCCGCGGGCGGGCTGCTCGGCAAGAAGGTGCATCTGGTGCACTACGACGACGAGTCCAAGCCCGACACCGGCGCCAGGCTTTACGAGAAGCTGATCACCGATGACGAGGTGGACCTGCTGCTCGGCCCCTACTCGTCCAGCGTGACGCTGGCGGCGAGCACCGTGGCGGAGAAGCACGGCTTCCCCATGGTCTCGGCGGGCGCGGCCTCGAGCAAGATCTGGGAGCGGGGCTACGACAACGTGTTCGGCCTTTACACCCTGGGCACCACCTACATGAACCAGATCCTGGCGTTCGGCAAGGAGCAGGGGCTCGACAAGGTCGCGCTGGTCTACGCCGACACCGCCTTCCCGCGGGACGTGGCCAAGGGCGTGAAGCAGCAGGTCGAAAAGCTCGGCGTGGAGCTCGTCTTCGAGGAGGAGTATCCCAAGGCGACCACCGACTTCGCCGCCATGATCCTCAGGATCAAGACCCGGGAGCCGGACATGATCATCGGCGGCTCCTACCTGCCCGATTCCACGGCCTTCGTGCGCCAGGCGAAGGAGAATCGGCTCTACGCCAGGATCTTCGCGTTCGCGGTCGGCCCCGGCCTGCCGGACTTCGGTCAGAACCTGGGTCCCGACGCCGAAGGGGTGATGGGCAACACCCAGTGGGAGTCCTCGCTGGCGCTCGAGGGGGCTCAGGACTTCGCCGAGCGCTATGAGGAGAAGTACGGGCACGAGCCCGGCTACCACGCGGCCGGCGGCTACGGCGCCGGCCAGGTGCTGGCGGCCGCCGTCAAGCGGGCCGGCAGCCTCGACCGGGACGAGGTGCGCAAGGCGCTGGCGACCATGGAGACCACGACCATATTCGGCGACTACGAGGTCGACGAGACCGGCCAGCAAATCGGCAAGCCGGGCTATACGGTGCAGTGGATCGACGGCAGGCGTCACGTCGTGCTGCCCGAGGAGGTCGCCACCACCGAGGTGGTGTACCCGTTCGAGCCGTGGGGAGCACGCTAGGCCGGGTGCCCTGAACCCGGGGCTCGGGCGCAAGGCGAGATGACGAGAACGAGCGCCTTGTCGCGAACGCGTCGCGAGCCGTGACGATGTCGGCCGGGGCGGCGCGCCGGAGAGCTCGAGGTCCCCGATGATCACCAGGGGGCATCCGGTTCTCTGGGCCGCCCCGGCCGCCTCGGTCGGGCATGACGCTTGCGCTCGACGGGCCGCGCCACTGTAAGTCACCCGACCCCGGCCCGGCACCCCGGGCTCCCGCGTCTCGACCATGGATCTTCTCGAGCCTGTCTTCGTCACGCAGCTCATCATCGGCGGGCTGCTGACGGGCGCGTTGTACGCGCTGCTCGCCTGCGGCCTGAACCTGGTCTTCGGCGTGATGCGGGTGATCAACATCGCCCACGCCGAGCTCATGATCATGGGCTCGTTCATCGCGCTCGTGCTGTTCAAGGCCGTGGGCCTGCACCCGCTGGTCGGTCTGCTGGTCGTGATTCCTGTGATGTTCGGCTTCGGGTACCTGACCCAGCGCGTGCTGATCGAGCGCGTGGTCGGGGCGCCCGAGCTGATGTCCTTGCTGGTGACCTACGGCCTGTCGATCGTGCTGATGAACGCGGGGCTGATGATCTTCTCCTCAAGCTATCGCTCGGTCCCCGTGCTGCAAGGCGCGCTCCTCATCGGCGACTTCGTGATATCCAAGCCCCGCGGCGTGGCGGGCTTGGTGGCGATCGCGGTCACGCTGGGCGTATACGCGTTCCTGGAGCGCAGCCGCCTGGGCAAGGCGGTGCGCGCGGTGGCCGAGCACCCGGAAGTGGCCACCATATGCGGGATCGACGTGCGCCGCATCCGGATGTTCACCTTCGGCCTGTCGGCGGCGATGGCGGCCACCGCCGGGGTGATGCTGAGCATGATCTATTCGTTCTCGCCCGAGACCGGCGCGGATTTTATCGTGAAGTGCTTCGCCATCATCATCATCGGCGGCATGGGCAGCTTCCTGGGCGCCTTGTACGGCGGGTTGCTGCTGGGCGTCGCCGAGGCGCTGGTGGGCGGGTTCGTGTCCACGCACTGGGCGGCGGCGGTGGCGTACCTGCTGCTGGTAGCGGTGCTGCTGGTGCGGCCCACCGGCCTCAAGGGCGCGGCGGATGTCCGCTAGCGGCACGGCGATCGCGGGGCTGCTGGCGTTGCTCGCGGCGCTCGCGCCGGCGGTCGCCAGCGACTACCACCTCTCGTTCCTGCTCCAGCTCCTGATGATGATCGCCCTGGCGCAATCCTGGAACCTGATCTCCGGGCTGACCGGCTACGTCTCCTTCGGCCATGCGGCGTTCTTCGGTGTCGGCGCCTATGCCGGCGCGCTGCTGCTCCAGGCCGGCTGGCCGTGGTGGCCGGCGGTGCTCGCCGCCGGCGGCATCGCGCTGGCGGTCTCGGTGCCGCTGGGATTCCTCACGCTGCGCCTGCGCGGGCCGTACTTCGCCATTGCGATGCTCGGCCTCAACGAGCTCGGCCGCATCATCGCCTCGTTGTGGGTCGGCCTGACCGGGGGCGGGGACGGCATCCCGCTCGCGCCCGCGCTGCTGCCGAGCCTGCAGACCAACTATTACGCCATGCTGGCGCTGGCGCTGGCCGCCTGTCTCCTCGTGACCGGGGTGCGCGGCAGCCGCTTCGGGCTGGAGCTGCGCGCGATCCGCGAGGACGAGGGCGCCGCCGAGATGGTGGGCGTGAACACCACCCGCGACAAGGTGACGGCCTTCGTGCTTTCGGCGCTGTTCCCCGGGGCGGTCGGGGCGGTATACGCGATGTACACCAGCTACATCGATCCGGTCTCGGTGTTCGCCCCGGAGCTGAACATCCAGATGATCGTCATAGTGCTGCTCGGCGGCAGCGGCACGGTGTGGGGCCCGGTGATCGGCGCCGGTATCATCATGGTGACCCGGGAGCTGCTGTGGGCCCAGTTCCCAGCGCTGCACCTGGCGCTGCTCGGGCTGCTCGTCATCGTGATCGTCCTGTACCTGCCCAGGGGGATACTGTCGCTGCTCGAGCGCCGCCACCGTGCGCGGCCGGGCCGCGCATCGGAGGAGGCCGGCTGAGCCGTGCGCGAGCATCCGGACCACATGCTGTGCGCATGGGACCTCACGCGCGATTTCGGCGGAGTGCATGCCCTGCGCGAGGTGGAGCTGCACGTGCCGCGGGGCAGCATCACCGGGCTGATCGGACCCAACGGCTCGGGTAAGACGACGTTCTTCCAGGTCGTGTCGGGCATGGACCGCGGCGCGCGCGGGCGCGTGACCTTCGACGGCGAGGACATCCTGGGCATGCGGCCGTCCCGGATCTACCACCGGGGCCTGGCGCGCACATTCCAGCTCAGCCGGGTGTTCCCGCAGCTCACGGTGCTCGAGAATCTGGTGGTAGCCGGCACCCGCCACGACCGCAGCGACCGCGAGCGCGCCCTGGGGCTGCTGGAGCGCGTGGGGCTCGAGGACTACCAGGCGGTGCCGGGCAGCGAGCTGTCCTACGGCCAGCAGAAGCTCGTGGAGTTCCTGCGCGTGCTGATGAGCGAGCCGGCGCTGATCCTCCTCGACGAGCCCGCCGCGGGGGTCAACCCCACGCTGCGGCGCACCCTGTGGGGCATGGTCCGTCACATGAACGCCCTCGGCACCACCTTCCTGGTCATCGAGCACGACATGGGCGTGATCGCCGACCTGTGCACCGAGGTCTACGTGCTCAACGAGGGCGAGATCATCACCCACGGCGATTTCGACGCGGTGCGTGACGACCCGAGCGTGCTGGAGGCCTACTTTGGCAAGGCGTAGGCTCCGGAAAAGCGTGCGCGCGGCCGGCCCGCACGAGCCCCGGGCGCCGACGATCGCAGCGAACGGGTCGCGACGCCATGAGTGAGCGCCTGCTCGACATCGCGAACCTCGAGGTCGCCTACGGGCCCGTGCAGGTGCTCTTCGGCGTCGACCTGCACGTGGACGCCGGCGAGATCGTATCGGTCATCGGTCCCAACGGCGCCGGCAAGTCCACCGTGATCAAGGCGGTGGTGGGCCTGGTCGGGGCGAAGAGCGGCAGAATCGTGCTCGACGGCCGGGACGTCACCCGCGTCCCCGCCCACCGGATGCCGGCGCTGGGCATCGGCTACGTGCCCCAGGGCCGCATCCTGTTCTCGAGCATGAGCGTGGCCGACAACCTGGAGATGGGCGCGTATCTGGAGAGCGACCGCGTCCGGCGGCGCCAGGCGGTGGACAGGGTGTTCGATCAGTTTCCCCGCCTCTACGAGCGCCGGCGCCAGGCGGCCGGCACCCTTTCGGGCGGCGAGCAGCAGATGCTCGCCATCGGCCGCGCCCTGATGATGAACCCCAGGCTGCTGATCCTCGACGAGCCGTCCCTGGGGCTGTCGCCGAAGTACGTGGATCTGATCTTCGAGCACCTGGTGTCCCTCAAGGCGCGGGACCGCACGTTGCTGATGGTCGAGCAGAACGCCGCCCGGGCGCTGTCGCTCTCCGACCGGGGCTACGCCCTCGAGCTCGGCCGCAACCGGTTCACCGACACCGGCGCCAATCTGCTGGCCAACGAGGAGGTGCGGCGCATGTACCTGGGCGGTCGAACCTAGCGCAATTCTGGGGACGCAATTCCGGGGACAGTATACTCATTTCCCGATCTGCTCTAGGATCGTAAGGGCTGGATGACGGACCGCCGGCCGTTCAGGGAGGAACGGTATGCCACGCTTCCCGAGGGTCGTCCTGCCGGGACACCCGCACCACGTCACGCAGCGCGGCAACCGCCGTCAGAGGGTATTCTTCTCGGCGGACGATTACCGTTTTTATCTGCGGTTGCTAGCGGAGAGCTGTGCCGGTTGCAACACGACATGCTGGGCCTATTGCCTGATGCCGAACCATGTGCACCTCGTCCTCGTTCCCCGGAACACCGACGGGTTACGCGAAACTCTGGCGGAAGCCCACCGCCGATACACCCGGTACATCAATTTACGCGAAGGCTGGCGCGGCCACTTGTGGCAGGAGCGGTTCCGCTCGTTCCCCATGGACGAGTTTCATCTAATAGCCGCCGTACGCTACATCGAGCGCAATCCCGTCGAGGCAGGGCTCGCCCGCAAGGCCTGCGATTGGCCGTGGTCCAGCGCGAGTCCACATCTGCGGGGCGTCGACGACCCATTGGTCACCGTCGACCCGATGCTCGAGCTGGTCCCGGATTGGGAGGCGTATCTGTCAAGAGGCGACGATCCGGCCACCATCGAATGTATCCGGAGACACAGCCGCTCGGGTCGGCCGGCAGGCTCCGAGCGGTTCATCGCGATGGCCGAGCGGCTCGCCGGCAGACGGTTGCGTCCCCGAGCACGCGGAAGAAAGCCGCAGCAGCACGGTCCTAGAGCCAACGGGAAATAAGTATACTGTCCCCGTAATCTAGGGCGGCTCCGGTGGCACGACCTTGATCCAGGCGGCGGTCTCGCGCCGCTCCACGTCGTCGAACATCACCTCGATCCGACGGCCGACCTGCAGATCCCCGAAGTCGCCTTTGAGCGTCGTGCGCCGGTAGCGGCTGCGATCGACCCAGATGCGGGTGCGGACGGTGACCTCGACGGTTCGGCTGCCGTCGGGCACCGCAATCGTCACCGTGCGCTCGCCGGCGTCCGCCTGGTCGATCTCGCCGATCAGCGTGACCTCGCCGGAGAGACCGGGCGAGCGCCCGAGCGGGATGTAGCGCTCGGTCTGCTCATGCGCCGGCGCGGGCGAGGCCTGCGCCGCGAGCGCCAAAACGATTGTCATGCCGATCATTCCCTGTCTCACGGGGTTCTCCTCAAGACGCCGGGCCGGCCTGCATTTCGATCAGCTCGGCGCGCACGTCCTCGAGCGCGGCGAGGGCGCGCTCGACGTGTCGACCGCGGAACAGGCTGCCGGCGGCCTTGCCCGTCAGGCGTCGGGCCCGCTCGAGATGACGCACGGCGCCGGGCTGCACGCCACCGCCGGCCAGCACCCGGATCGCATCCTCGATCTCGCGGCCGGCGCGCGCCAGCAGCGTCGCCGAGCGCTCGCGCTCGAAGAACCCGCTGCGGGCGGCGTCGTTCAGCAGCGCGCGGCTCTGGCGGACGTTCTCCAGAGCGTTCAGGGCGCGCAGAAAGGCTGCCACCGCCACGACCTGCGTCGCCTCGAGTCGGATCCCGACGCCGTTCGGGTCGTTGCCGGCCAGTGCCTGCCCCGCGGGCGAATTGTTGAAGGCGTCGCCGTTATAGAACGCGACGGCGCCCTCGATCGTCTCGACCGCGTTGTTGTGGAAGAACGGGCCGGTGTCGGCGGCTTCCACCACGGGCGGGGTGTTGAAGGTGCCGTCGCCCGGCGTGCCGAATCCGTCGTCCGGCGGGACCCGGATGTCCGTCAGGTCGAGCGGCTGATCCGCCAGGTCCTCCACGCCGGTATCGAAATTCGCGTTGCCCAGGCTGCCACCGCCGAAATCGGCCGTCGCCCCGGCGTTGGCGTGACACAGATTGCACTTGCCGAGCCGGTCGTCGAGGAAGATCGTCTGGCCGCGCCGGGCCACCGAGCCCTTGAGCGGCAGCGGCAGGACCGGGTCCTCCTGCCGGCCGAGCGACAGCATGAACGCCTCGAGCGCGTCCAGCTCCTCGTCGGTCGGCAGGCGGAAGTCGACGCCCGCCACGCGATCCAGCGTCCGGGGGAAGTGCTGGATCACCGCGCCCACGGCGAACGAGCGCAGCGTGCCGTCGCCGGGCGAGCCGTCGCCCGACCAGCCGGTGCGCGGGCCCTGGGGGCTCGCGATCGTGGTGCTCTGCGCCAGCACGTGCGGCACGCCGCGCATGACGAAATCGTTTTCGAGATCGTCGAACCCGTCGAGGTTCTCCAGGATCAGGCCGAACTCGCGCATGAGGTGCGGCTTCTCGAAATTCTCCGCGAGGGCCGGGTTGAACTCGGCGACGAACAGCGGATCGTTATCCGGCAGGGTCGCGATGAAGCCGGCGTCGATGGTGAAGTTGCGCTCCGCGCGGTGGCAGGTGGCGCAGGTGCGCCCGTTGCCGTTGAAGGTCTCGTTGAAGAAGATGTCCTCGCCCCGGGCGATCAGCTCGCTGCGCGGATCGGCCGGCGGCTGACGGCAAGATGTCAGACCGGTGAACAGGGCGATCAGCGTGGCAACGATAAGGGGTGTCGCATGGCGCATGCGCGTACCACCTCCGTGTCGGCATCGCCGCGCAACGAAGAATAAGCACCCTTGGCCCCATAGTCCACGAACTGGTTCACGGCTGGCGCCGCCCGAGCAGCCCGCCTCGCGGCCGGCGGCTCCTGCGTGGGCACGGCGCCGGAATATTGGCAGGCCGCTGGCGCTCAAGCGGCTGGGGCGATGGCGACGGCGCTCACGCCCGCGACGGCCCGGGAACCGTGCGGGATCGGGCAAACCGGCGGGTCGGACCGCAAACGATTACACGCACCCGGCCCGGTCGTCCACGCGGCGTCGCCCGGGCGCTCGGCGCGGCATCTTCAGGGCCTGACTGAGCGGAGCACGGCCCGCCGCCGCGGACAGTGGGACGGGGCACGATCATGATCGTAAGAGCGTACCTTCGTCCCTGAGAATGCCGCCCCGAATTTCGTCATAGCCGATGATCCGACGGATTTTCTGTCTTTTCTCATTCGACCGCGCCGATCCGACCCCGGTCCTAAGAGAGACGAGCATGCCGTCCCGGGAATTACGGAATCGCTATCGTTTTTCTGAACGCTTCGTTAACAATTTATCGAGGCCGTCCGCAAAGGCTTTCCGGTCGCTCTGGCTCAATGCGGGCGTACCGCCGGTATCCACCCCGCTCGAGCGCAGCGTATCCATGAAATCTCTCATGGCGAGACGAGCGCCGATGTTATCGGCCGAGTACAGCTCGCCGCGGGGATTGAGCGCATGCCCTCCTTTGTCGATCACTTTCGCCGCCAGGGGAATATCGCCCGTGATCACGAGGTCGCCGGCGCCGAGCCTCCGGACGATCTCGTCGTCGGCGACATCGAAGCCGGACGATACCTGCAGCAACTTGATGTTCCGCGAAGGCGGCACGCGCACGGGCTGATTCGCCACGAGCGTCAGCTTGATCCCGGTGCGCTGTGCCGCTCTGAACAGGATCTCCTTGATCGCTGCGGGGCACGCATCCGCATCTACCCAGATCTCCATCTCATGCCACTTCTATTGAGTTCGACAATCGGGGTCAGAGAACAATTTTCTCTAGTAAATATCAGCGGTATTGGTTCTCCGACCCCAATTTTCACGACTCCAATTTCCAGGGCGTTACCTGACGGCCCTGGAGCGCGCCTTGTAACGCACGTTCGGCCGCCCGCCGCCGGGCCTGGACCGGCGCTTGCCGTTGGGCCGCGCCACGCCACCGCGCGGCTCCGGCGTGCACGGCTCGAGGCCGGCGATCACCTCGCGCTGCAGCTTCGCCCCGAGCAGGCGCTCGATGCCGACCAAATTGGGCCAGTCGTCCGGCCCGACCAGGGAGATCGCCTTCCCGGAAGCGCCGGCGCGGCCGGTGCGGCCGATCCGGTGGATGTAGTCCTCGGCCGTCCTCGGCAGGTCGAAGTTGACGACGTGGCTGATGGTCCGGATGTCCAGGCCGCGGGCCGCGACATCGGTGGCGACCAGGACGCGCACGTTGCCGCGCCGCATGCGCTCGACGGTGCGCCGGCGCTGGCTCTGGTTCATGTCGCCGTGCAGGGGCGCGCACTCGTGGCCGCGCCCGCGGAGGTGCCCGGCGAGGGTCTCCGCGCCGCGCTTGGTGGCGGTGAAGACCACCGCCTGCTCCATCGCGCCATCGCCTAGCACGTGGGCGAGCAGCCGGTGCTTGTGCCGGATGTCGTCGGCGTGGTGCGCCTGCTGGACGATGGACTCGTGACGCCGCGTGCTCGCCGCGAGCTGGATCCGGACCGGATCACGGAGCAAGCCGCGTGCGACCTCGAGCACCCGCCCCTCCAGCGTCGCGGAGAACAGCAGGGTTTGGCGCTGCGCCGGCGTGGCCGCCGCGATCTTCCTGACCGCGTCGATGAAGCCCATGTCGAGCATCCGGTCCGCCTCGTCGAGGATCAGCACTTCCACCCGCGAGAGCTTTACCCGGCCACGCTCCATGTGGTCCATGAGCCGCCCGGGCGTGGCGACCAGGAGGTCCATCGGCTTCGCGAGCATGCGGATCTGCGGCGGATACGGCATGCCGCCGACCACGCTGCCGGAGACGATGCGGCTGAACCGGCCGAGCAGGCGGATGTTTTCCTCGACCTGCGCCGCCAGCTCGCGAGTGGGCGTCAGCACCAGCGCGCGCGGACCGACGCCTCGCACCGCGGACGGCGTGGCGAGGCGCTGCAGGACGGGCAGGATGAAGGCGGCCGTCTTGCCGGTGCCGGTCTGGGCGGAGGCCATCAGATCGCGGCCCGCCAGCGCGACGGGCACCGCCTGGCGCTGGATGTCGGTGGGCTCGGAGAAGCCGCAGGCCCGCACGGCGCGCAGGAGATCGGGATTCAGATGCAAGCTTTCGAAGGACAATATCAGGCCCTCAACCGCCCGCCAGCGGCAGATTCATGTTTCTTGAAATAAAGAACCGCGCGGAGGCGCAGGATCACATGGCGGGTAATCACTGGTTCCTGTAGCGCCGGGTGTCGGACCGGGCCGAGACCCCGGCATTCGTCGCCAACCAGGAAACCAGTGACGGAGCACGGAGGCGGGTCAGAGACGAAACTTTCCTCCCATCCGGGAGGAGTGACGCACTATACGCGATCTACCCGATAAAAGCCAGGGCGGATCCGGAATTCGGGCGAGGCGGACGTGGCTGGATTCTGCTGCGGGGCAGTGCGAGCCTTGACCCAACTTTCCCATTTCCCCGTTGAAGAGGTTATCCGCCATGGCTCGTTTGCTGCTCGCTCTGCTGCCGCTGGCGGGCTTCACCTCGCCGGCCGCGGAGATTCTCGTCGATAGCTTTCCCGTTCCGGCCGGTGCGCATCCGCACGACGTGGCGCCGCAGCCGGGCGGCGGCCCGGTCTGGTACACCGCGCAGCACCAGGGCGCGCTGGGGCGCCTTGACCCTCGAACCGGCGAGACCCGGCATATCCCGCTCGGCGACGGATCCCGGCCCCACGGGGTCATCGTCGGTCCCGACGGGCACGCGTGGGTCACGGACGGGGGGTTGAACGCCATTGTGCGTGTCCATAGCGGCACGCTGGAGGTGACCCACTATCCGCTGCCGCAGGGCACCGGCTACGCCAACTTGAACACGGCGGCGTTCGACGGTGAGGGGACGCTGTGGTTCACGGGCCAGGCCGGCATCTACGGTCGTTTCGACCCGGAGACCGGCGCCATGGAGGTCTTCGATGCGCCCGGGGGCCGCGGCCCCTACGGCATCACCGGCACGCCGGAGGGCGGCATTTACTATGCGTCACTCGCCGGCAGCTACGTGGGGCACGTCGACACCGAGACCGGCGAGGTGGAGGTGCTCGAGCCGCCGACGCCCGACCAGGGCGCCCGCCGGGTCTGGTCCGATTCCAAAGGGCGGATCTGGGTCAGCGAATGGCACACCGGGCGGCTGACCCGATACGGCCCGCCGGCCGGACGATGGCGGAGCTGGGCGCTGCCGGGATCTGATCCGCATGCGTACGCGGTGTACGTGGATTTTCAGGACAAGGTCTGGGTGAGCGATTTCGGGGCCAACGCGGTGCTGCGGTTCGACCCGGCGACGGAGGAGTTTCGCGCGTTCCCGTCGCCTCGCACCAATGCGTCCGTGCGGCAGATCCTCGGGCGCGAGGGCGAGGTCTGGGCGCCCGAATCCGGCACGGACACTCTGGTCCGGTATCGCATCCGATGAATCGGAATCGATCGCTAAAGAGGGGAAAGGCACGGACGGATGCGTAGGGATTTTGACCGCCTCAGGCGAGGCTTTCTTTCGTCCGCCACGCCTTCGCGTCCACGAGCTTACTGCCGGACTCGTCTTTGATCTGTCGGCTGAATCGGTCGTTATTCAGCGGATCATATTAAGGTGCCGCTGCGCGTACGAGATATAACCTGGCCTCGCCGAATCCGTGATCGTCGTGATCATCGGAGCCGGTGGGGAAATAAGTATACTGTCCCCCAAATTCTCCTGTTCCCCCAAATTCTCGCATTGAAATGCCCGATATCCGATTCTAACCTTGCTAACGTTGCGGGAGACAAACGCCAGGAGGGTCTTGCGCGTTACCGGGGCAGCGCAGACGCCCTGTCGGATCCAAATATAAGGCACATACAGTCGGGGGAGCTCCAATGCGACTGACTTTAATCAGCATCTTATCGGCGTTGTTTTTGTCTCCGACTCTTCTAATGGCGGATGGCGATACCGGGAATAGATACAACTTAGACCGAGAATATCACTCAGATATTAGTGCCTCGACCGCCTACGTGGAGACGTTGGCGCAGGGTCGCGATCGGCACGACACCAGTAGCCGACGAGGTCATGACGCCGTCATCGTCGACGTGCGCACTATCGAAGAATACGTTGGCGGTCATCCTCCGCGCGCTTACAGCATACCGTTTCCACACGTCTACAACCGTCAGCATGATCCGGCCAGGGGAGCTTATATCCCGCAGGATCCGGATGATTTCGTCGCGGCCGTCGATGCGCTGGGTCTTCCAAAGGACACGCTCATCATCACGATGTGCCGAACGGGCTTTCGCAGCGTGCTGGCCGGCAACCTGCTCGCGGGCGCCGGATATACCAATGTGCGTAACATGTGGGAAGGTTTCGTCGGGCGTTTGAAGACGAACACGGAAGGCGACCTGCTGGATCTGGATGGGGACGGAAGCGTTGACGACGATCCTTATGGCGACGACCGGGACGGTTGGTCGAACTTCGCCGGTCTGCCGGTGTCAAAGAAGCTGAAGCACAGGCTGCTTTATGCCCCGTACATGCACATGTACTACAGTGTCGAGGGCGAGCGTTAACGGTCAGACGGACACAGAGCATAGGATCGACCGGGGGCAATCGCCCCCGGCTTTGCTCGCGCAGGGTCTCAGGGCATGCGTTAGTCGGGTGTCATAGAAAAGCCGCTCGCCCAGATTCGCTTATGAAGATAAATACGCGCGCCACCAGGGTACTCGCTGCGTTACCGGCAATTGGAGAACGGGATAATTATGCCCCGAATGCCATGAACCGGCCCGCTTATGGGAACAGGAAAATTACGGGGACAGCGTGCCTATTATCCCGGAGCTCCAGCTCGGGACACAGTATGCTCATCCCTGAGCCGGTCGACGATTGTGCCGGCTTGATAACGCGCCATCGACCGTTCGGGGAGGGACGGCATGGCCCGAGTCCCCGAGGATCTTCCGGCCGGGATACGCGCACCACATCACGCAACGATGTGGCGACGCCGGAAAATGTTCTTCAGAAAAACGGGCCGGCACGATCGTAGACCAATCTCGAAAATGAACATTCCGTCCCCGGGGCTTCGGAATTCACAAGGCCTTCCAGCGCCAGATCACGTCCAGTCGGACCGGCACGGGGCGCTGGGCGGACGCAGCAGCGGCGGAAAACCCGACGCCGTCAATAGGTGCAAGCCCGCGGCTAGCGCGAGCACCAGTGGTTATCGAGATTCGTATCGCACTCGGGACCGCACGCGTCGCCGGTGCCGAGCGGCATGCGCACCTGCGCTTCGTTGTTCTCCTCGTCCGTCTCCTTGACGCGGTTGCTGGGGTCGAGGCGCACCGCCACGGCGCTGCTGAGGGGGGGCGGCTCGTCCGCGCGGCATTCGATCAGCAGGGTGGTGACGTCGGTCTCGCCCGGGTCCAGCTCGGGCACTTCCTTGGGGTAAACGAAGAACGGGGCCCGCTCGGCGCAGATGCTGGTGTCCGGAACCAAGCCCTCCGGCAGGTTGAACCTCGCTTCCAGCTCGACGCGTGAGGACCGGCTTCCGCCACGGTTGGCCACCCGCACCCTCGCGCTCGTCATCGGCCCGTAGGCGAATTCCTCGTGCTCCGGGTGCCAGTTGAGATGGGAGATGCCCTCCACGACCAGGTCGGGGGCGGCGTAGGTGACGGCGACCGTGTTGGTCGAATCGCCGGTGAAGGTCCCGCCCCGTATCCCGCAGAGCTGGACGTGGTGCTCCGCGCCGAGCGTGAAGCGCCTGGGGTCGGCGAAGCTCACATCGCGGCTGCCCTCGGGGGGCAGGTCGGGCTCTACGAGGGTATTGACGGCGCTCTCGGCCGAGGCGCCGTAGTCCGCCGGCGTCCCCGCGGGCGGACAGGCCCCGTCGAAGGGGCCCTCGTTGATGCGAAGCAGGGCGCGGTCGGCACGGTCTAGAAGCTCCACCGGACCTCCACGTCGACGGGGTGGGTGAGCGTCACGGGGCCGCGACTGCCGCGCACGGTAAGCGCGTTGAGCATCGCCGCCCGCGCCGCCTCGCTCAGCTCGGGTCCGATGTGCTCGCCGGCCCGCTCGCCGATCCCTTCGGGAAGGACTTCCTTGCCGATGCCCGACGCCGCCGGCAGGTCCGCATCGCCTTCGGTGGGCCGGCGCTCGCCTTCCGGCGGTAGCCTCACCCGGTCCTGCTCGCGCGTCTGCCGCAGGTCGCCCCCGGGGCGAGACCCCGTCGCCGCCTGCGAAGCGGCCTCGGGGACGAAGCCGCCGTCCTCGCTCTTCGCGGGGGGTCGGGGCGCTGCGGATCCGCCGCCGCCCGGTGCGGCGGGCGGCGACCGCGAGGGGCCGCGCACCCCCTGCTCGGCCGACTTCTTATCGCTTCGTCCGGGCGCTCGCACCGCCTCCTGCGCCGGCGCGGCCGGGCGCGAGCGCACGGCGGCGGGCCCGTTCTGCTTCGACTGGTCCTTCAACGGGGGGCGGGCGACGCCGGAGCCCTTGAGGGTTTTCCCGGGCGCAGGCCGGCCGGTGGGTGATTGCTGCCCCCGGCCGGCCTGCGCGGCAATGCCGGGCCTGGCCGCAGCCACGCCGATGCCCGCGTTGCAGCGCTCGACCTGGTCGCCGGCGAGCTTGCCCCCGCCGCCGCGGTAGCTCGCGACCGGCCCGGCGGCGTCGGCGAGCGCCCTGCACGCGGACACGGCCACCCGATCGCACGGGCCTTCCGCCTCGCAGCGCGTGCCCTTGCACGACCACTTCAGCCCCGCGGCCTCGAGCTTGGCGCGCTTCGCGGGCTCCTTCAGCGTCGCGGTGTAGTCGCAGGTCCGTTTCTGGATGGGACCGGACTCGGTCGCCCGGATCTTCGGCTGGATCTTCAGATCGGCGGCTGCCGCCGGCCTGGGCCCGGCCACCGCCACGACCATCGCGGCCCCGACCACCAGCGCGGCGGCCAACAGGCTCGGATTCGTGTGGATCCCGATTCCCCGCATGCCCTCCACCACCACTTCCTGCCACGCATCCCTACCCCAGAAAGGTTAACACGCGAGGCGGAGGGGTGGAGCCAACGAGCGATTCCACGCCTGATAAAGCGGCGAGTAAAACGGGGTCAGAGAACAGTTTCCGTTAATGTTAGAAACAATTGCTCTCTGAGCTGGTCCCGATTTTCCTCTATACGCCAACGCAGGACCTCCCCCGTGTTCCGCTACGGCGCGAAGCGCTGGCCGTCGTCGGCGAAGGTCGACGGTCCTGCGTATAGCGCGCCGGTGATCCCCGCCGAGGCCCCCTCGCGGCCCGAGGTGCGGCGCATGCGGTGCGACAAGACGAGCTGCTTCACCTTCGCCTCGGCGGCGACGGCGCCGATCGCCGACGGCGGCATGTGCAGGGTGCGCGCCACGCCGCTCGCGCCTTCCGGCACGGCGTGGTGCGCGATCAGCAGGTCGCCACCCGCGGCGAGCGTCTCCAAGGTATGGTAGTTGCCGTTCATGTCTCCGCTGACGACCATCGCCTTGCCGCCGGTGTCGATGCGCCAGGCGAGCGCGGGAGTCGGACCGTGGTGGACGGGGATCGTGG
>JABAHQ010013559.1_pt1 | contig 32013 bp, 32 predicted proteins | sample 7062091 | NCBI WGS metagenome assembly JABAHQ01 (sample SAMN14534359, study PRJNA622989) | marine sediment metagenome | biome: marine biome [ENVO:00000428]; feature: marine pelagic biome [ENVO:01000023]; material: deep marine sediment [ENVO:00002113] | place: India: Gulf of Kutch | collected... | reverse complement strand
CCGGGTCAAGGTCTTCGTCGACACCGCGCCCGTGATGGAGAAGCCGCTGGCCGAGGCCGCCGGCCTCGGCTGGCAGGGCAAGCACACCAACCTGCTGGCGCGCCGGCACGGCTCGTGGCTGTTCCTCGGCGAGGTGTTCACGACGCTCGCGCTGGCCCCGGACGCGCCGGAGGCCGACCACTGCGGCTCGTGCCGGCGCTGCCTCGACGTCTGCCCGACGGACGCCTTCCCGGCGCCCTACCGGCTCGATGCGCGGCGCTGCATCTCGTACCTCACCATCGAGCACAAGGGCCACATCCCGCGCGAGTTCCGCGCCGCCATGGGCAACCGGATCTACGGCTGCGACGACTGCCTGGCCGTGTGCCCCTGGAACAAGTTCGCCGCGCGCACGACGGAGCCGTCGCTCCTGCCGCGCGCCGAGCTCGGCGCGCCGCGCCTGGCCGATCTCGCCCGGCTCGACGAGGCGGCGTTCCGGCGCCTTTTCTCGGGGACCGCGATCAAGCGAACCGGGCGCGACCGGTTCGTGCGCAACGTCCTGATCGCGCTCGGCAACGCGGGCGATCCGGCGCACCTCCCGGTGATCGAAGCGCTGCTCGGCGACGCCTCGCCGCTGGTCCGCGCCATGGCGGTCTGGGCCCTGTCGCGGCTCGCCGATCGGGACGCCTTCGCGCGCGCCCGCGAGCGGCACCTGGCGCACGAGCACGACCCGCAGGTGCGCGCCGAATGGCAGGACAGAGCGGACTGAGGCCCGGAGCGGGCGAGCCCGCCGGCCCTCTGTCACTGCGCGGCCTGCGGCTTCGGCGTGCAGACGAAGCTGGCGCGGATCGGCTGCAGCAGGCCGCAGGGCGTCCACCAGATGTCCCGCTGGTGAAGGGCCACCTCGCCGTCGGGGCAGGCCAGGCGCGCCTCTTCCAGCACCTCCTCCGGCGAATTCGCGACGCCGCTGTAACAGATGGAGACGATGGTCGGCGTCGGGGCCTCGTTCCGCGCCTCGCCCTCGCTCTGCCTCCTCACCTCCTTAACCAAGGACTTCGGCGCCGCGACCGGGTAGGGCCGCGCGCCGCAGGCGGCAAGCGATACGATCAGCACGCCGGCGGCGGCGGCCCGGCAAACGGTCGATCCGGTCGGCATGGTCGTCCCCTCCTTCCCTGGCTCCTTGTATCACAGAGTGAGCCGCTCGTCCGGGTTGAAGGCATGCGCCAAGAGCAGGGTCGCAAGCGCCGTGGTGGCCACAAGGCTCGCCACCAGGCTGCTGTCGACGGTAACCTCACCCCAGTTGATCAAGAAATAGGGCACCACGTTCCCGACGACGGCCACCAGGGCGAAATCACGCCAGACCCTGGGATCGCGCGGCAGTTGCCGCCCGGGCGAGCCCCTCAGCCGGCGGCGCCGTCCGGCGGCGGCGCCTCGCGCCGCGGCAGGCGCGCTTGGCGCTCGAGATCGCCCAGGAGCTGCCCGACGTTGCGGGCGTAGAGCCGCGCCGCCTCGAGCCGCGGCTCGAAGTCCCAGGGCGTGTGCCGTCCACGGGTCAAGGCGTCGAAGGCGAAGCGGCGCCGGCGTTGGCTTCTCGCCACCTCGGCCCTGAGCGCGGCGAAGTCCCAGCGCCCGGCGACCTCCTCGGCCAAGCCGGCCTCGACATCGCGCTGCGCGGGCTCGCCCGCCAGGTTCACGAGCTCGCGCGGATCGGCGTCCAGGTCGAAGAGCTGGGGCGGCGAGTCCTCGCCGACCACGTACTTGTGGCGGCCGCGCCGGACCATGACCAGCGGGCCGGCGGCGCCCTCGCCGAGGTACTCGCCGTGCACCGCATCGGGCCAGCCGGGCGCGGCACCCTGCATGAGCGGCACCAGGCTGTTGCCGGACAGTGGCTCGGGCGGTGCCGGCCCGTCGTCCGCCCGGCCGCGCGCGAGATCGACGAGCGTGGGGTAGAGGTCGAGCAGCGAGACGGTCTCGGCCACGCGGTGCGGCGCGAAGCGGCCCGGCGCGTGCACGACGAGCGGCACCCTGATCGACCATTCGAAGAACGTCATCTTGAACCACATGCCGCGCTCACCCAGCATCTCGCCGTGGTCCGAGGTCAGCACGATAAGGGTATCCTCGGCGAGGCCCGCGTTCGCGAGCGCGGCCAAGAGCGCGCCCACCTTGTCGTCGACGTAGGAGATCGCCCCGTAGTAGGCGCGCCGGGCGTTGCGCACCCGCTGCTCGGTCAGCGCGTAGCGCCCCATCCGGCAGATGTCGTAGATGCGCCGGCTGTGCGGGTCGCGCTGCTCGCGCGGCAGCGCCGGCACCGCGGGCAGGTCGATCTCGTCCGCCGCATAGCGCTCCCAGTACTCGCGCGTGATGGTGAAGGGGTCGTGCGGATGGCTGAAGGAGACGTAGAGCAGGAAGGGCCGGTCGTCCCCGGCGCGGGCGAAGTCGTAGATCCTGCGCACCGCCTGGTGCGCGACCTCGTCGTCGAAGTCGATCTGCATGCTGCGCGCGCACGGCCCCGCCTCCACCACGCTCAGCATGGTGTGGAAGTAGCCCTGCACGGCCCCGGGCTGGTCCCAGTTGGGCGTCCAGCCGAAGTCCGCCGGGTAGATGTCGGTGGTCAGGCGCTCCTCGAAGCCGTGCAGCTGGTCCGGGCCGACGAAGTGCATCTTGCCCGCGACCGCCGTGCGGTAGCCCATGCGGCGCAGGTGGTGGGCAAAGGTGGGCAGCGAGGCCGGGAACTCGGCCGCGTTGTCGTAGGCGCCGATCTGCGACGGCATCAGGCCGGCGAGCATGGAACAGCGCGACGGCACGCACAGCGGCGAGTTGCAGTAGGCGCTGTCGAAGACCACGCCGGCCTCGGCGAGCGCGGCCATGTTCGGCGCCCGGACCACCGGGTGGCCGTGGAACGGCAGGGCGGGGGCGGCCATCTGGTCGGCCTGGATGATGAGGAGGTTGGGGCGTCCTGCGGGCATGGTCGTCATCTCGCCTCGAGGCAACGGGTAATCGCAAAGGCGCTCATCTTGGCACAGCGGCGCCGACATGCTTTGCTCCGAGCGCCACGCGGGCGACCCGAATGCGATCTTGCCGCCGGGCCGGCCGCGGTTAAGGTGCACCGACAGTCATATGCTGCAGATTCGCGCGCTCAGCCGTCCCGGCCTCGAGCCGGTCGACCTGACCCTCGAGACGGGCGAGGCGCTCGCCCTGCTCGGCCCCTCGGGCTCGGGCAAGACGCTGCTCCTGCGCGCCATCGCCGACCTCGACCCCAACGAGGGCCGGGTCAGCCTCGACGGCGCGGACCGGGAGTCCCTGCCCGCGCCGACCTGGCGCCGCCGGGTCACCTATCTCTCGGCCGAGCCCGGCTGGTGGGGCGAACGGGCGGGCGATCACTTTCCCGACCCGCAGGCCGCCAAGGCGCTGCTCGCCTCCCTCGGACTGTCCGAGGGCGTCATGGACCGGCCGATCGCGGAGCTCTCGACCGGCGAGCGGCACCGCCTGGCGCTGGCCCGGGTGCTGGCACAGGCGCCGCGCGTGCTGCTGCTCGACGAGCCGACCTCCGGCCTCGATCAGGACACGACGCGCCGGGTCGAGGCGGCGCTGCGCGAAAAGCTGGCCGCCGGCGCGGCGCTGCTCTTCGCCACCCACGACGAGGCCCTGGCCGAGCGGCTCGGCGACCGCCGGGTGCGGATCAGCCATGGCCGGGTGCGAGGGGACGGCTCATGACCGCGACCTACATCACCCTCGACTTCATCGACCTCGGCCTGGCCGCGCTGCTGCTCGCCTTGAACGGCGCGCTCTCGGTCTGGCTGCGCCTGGCCCTCGAGCGGCAGTTCCTGGTGGCGGCGCTGCGCATGTGCGTCCAGCTCGGGCTGGTGGGCCTGGTGCTGAAGGCGCTGTTCGAGGTGGTCTCGCCGTGGCTGACCGCGCTCGCGGTGCTGGTCATGGTGGCCTTTGCCGGGCGCGAGGTCATGGGCCGGCAGGAGACCCGATTCCGCGGCGTGTGGGCCTACGGCCTGGGCACCTCGGCGGTGCTCTTCGCCGGCACGCTGGTCACGGTGTTTGCGCTCGCCACCCAGATCCAGGCCGAGCCCTGGTACCACCCGCGCTACGCCATCCCGCTGCTCGGCATGATCCTGGGCAACACCATGACCGGCGTCGCGATCGGGCTCAACACGCTGAGCGGCCGGATCAAGCGCGAGCGCGCGGCCATCGAGACCATGCTGGGCCTCGGCGAGACGCGCAGCGTCGCCTTCCGCCCCTTCGTGCGCTCGGCCGCGCGCAACGGCCTGATCCCCATCGTCAACGCCATGGCGGCGGCCGGCGTGGTCTCGCTGCCCGGCATGATGACCGGCCAGATCCTCTCCGGCGTCGAGCCGGTCGAGGCCATCAAGTACCAGGTGCTGATCATGTTTCTCATTGCCGGCGGCACGGGCATCGGCGTGGTCCTGGCGGTGCACGCGGCCGCCCGGCGGCTGAGCGACTCGCGCCACCGCCTGCGCCTCGACCGCCTGGCGGGCGATTAGGAGGCGACGGTCGCCTCGGGCGAGCGCATCGGCCGCGGCGCACAGGTCGGCGAGCTTCTGCCGAGCGATCTCGCGCGCCGGCATGGCCGGCCCGGCACTCCGGCGCGGCGATCAGCCGCGCGGCGTCACTGTGGGCGAGCGTGGCAAGGATCGTGCCAGCGTCAGATAACCCAATTGGACTCCGGCACCTGACTTCTCTAGACTGATCTTATGTGCGATCCGGGATTTGGAGAGTCCCGTGGAGCCGCAGCACACCCACCGAAAACTCACTGCAATCCTCGCCGCCGACGTGGTCGGTTACAGCGGCCTCATGGAGAAGGATGAGGTGGGCACGCTGGCCGCGCTCAAGACGCATCGGCGTGAGCTGATCGAGCCCAAGATCACCGAACACAACGGCCGCATCGTCAAACTGATGGGCGATGGGGCGCTGGTGGAATTCGCCAGCGCTGTCGATGCAGTCCAGTGTGCGAGCGAGATACAGCAAAGCATGCGCAAGCGTAACGCGGACGTGCCCGAGGATCGGCGAATCGAGTTCAGGATCGGCATCAACCTTGGGGACGTCATCATGGACGGTGATGACATTTACGGCGACGGTGTGAATATCGCGGCTCGCCTGGAAGGCCTCGCCGAGCCGGGTGGGATCTGCGTTGCCCGGAGCGTGTTCAATCAGGTCAAGAACAAGGTCGATCTTGGATTCGAGAACCTGGGCGAACAGGAGGTGAAGAACATCACAGAGCCGGTTCGTGTCTATCGGGTCGCGCTCAAGGCGAAGAAACCGCGAGCCGCGGTGCATGGGCAGGAGGCCCTGCCGCTCCCCGACAAGCCGTCGATTGCGGTGCTGCCGTTCCAGAATATGAGCGGCGACCCGGAGCAGGAGTTCTTCGCCGACGGCATGGCGGAGGAGATCATCACGGCGCTCTCACATTATCGGTGGTTCTTCGTCATCGCCCGTAACTCCAGCTTCACCTACAAGGGCCGCGCCATCGACGTGACCCAGTTGGCGAAGGAGCTGGGCGTGCGCTACGTGCTCGAGGGCAGTGTGCGCAAGGCCGGCAACCGGGTGCGGGTGACCGCGCAGCTCATCGACGCCACGACCGGCAGCCACATCTGGGCCGAGCGTTATGACCGGGACCTCGACGATATCTTTGCCTTGCAGGACGAGATCACCGAAACCATTGTGACCTCAATCGAACCGGAGCTTGGTGCGGTCGAGCGCGAGCGGGCGCGCCGAAAACCGCCGGAAAACCTCGGCGCCTGGGATCTGTTCCAACGCGGCCTTTGGCATTTGTTCGACGACGTGAAACGCGATGCCTTGGCCCAAGCAAAACGGCTGTTCGAACGTGCCTGCGAGCTCGACCCGGAGTTCGCCGCGGCCCACGCCGAACTGGCCTGGGCCCACGTGGCCGAGATCGTCCGGGGGCTGACGGATGACCCCAAGGCAAGCTTGGACGCAGCTGCTGACGCGGCAGAGAGGGCGGTCGCGCTTGATCCCAGAGACCCGGCCGCCCGTGTCACCTTGGGCAGAGTCCTAATTTTCAGGCATGCACACGAAAGGGCGATCGCGGAGATGAAAGCCGCACTCGCCCTCAACGCCGGCTTCGACCGCGGGCATTACGGTCTCGGCATGGCTTTATTGTACGGGGGCCGGCCGGAGGAGAGCATCCCGCACTTCGAGAAGGGCATCCGACTGAGCCCGCGAAATCCTCTGTTATGGGCTCACTGGATGATGTTGGGCTTGGCGTACCTCAATTTGGAGGAATATGAGGAAGCGATTGCGTCTTTCGAGAAGGCCATTCAGCAACCGAATGCTGCGTTTATGCCATTCGCTTTTGCCGCCGCCACCCTGGGCCAACTGGGCCGAATCGATGAAGCCCGCTCTATGCTTGCCGAGGCGAAAAGGAGGAATCCGGGAGTCTCGATTGATACGGTCAGGAATACGGTCGGCCTACTTGGGCCGAATTCCGGCGTGGACTGGATCATCGACGGCCTGCGCGAGGCCGGGTTGTCGGAGCAATAGGATAGGGCGTTATCTGGTAATGATCGGGTACGGCAAGCGGCCAGCATCGAACCACAGAAAAGGACATCGACCCGCAGAAAAAGAGAAGCGTCCATGGACCAGATTCGCGTCGCCACGTTCGACGGCCCCGGCGCACGGCCCAAGATCCGGCTCGTGGAGCGGCCCAAGGTGGCCGACAACGCCGCCCTGTTCGAAGTGGCGGCCTGCGGGGTCTGCGGCACCGATCTGCACATCCTGAAGGGCCACTGGCCCAAGCCGCTGCCCTGGCCCTTTACGCTCGGCCACGAGGTGGCGGGCATCATCGTCGAGAAGGGCCCCAAGCTCACCCACGACTACATGGGGCGGCCGCTCGAGGTGGGCTGCAAGATCATGATCCCGCCCTTCATGCCGTGCGGGCAGTGTTACTACTGCGTGCACTACCCGGAGACCGCCAACAAGTGCCTGACGCCGGTCTATTACGGCCGCTATCTGGGCTTCGACAAGGCGCCGCACCTGTGGGGTGGTTGGGCCGAGGCGGAATACCTCGATCTCGATATGCTGCCCGGCACCAAGGTTTACCGCCTGCCCGATGACATGCCGCTGTGGCTGGGCACCCTGGCCGAACCGCTCACCTCGTCGATCCGAGCCTTCAAGCGCGCCCAGGAGATCGGCTGCCTGCGGGTCGGAGACAGCGTCGTGATCCAGGGCTCGGGCCCGATCGGCGTGCTGGCCATCGCCGCCGCCAAGGAGATGGGCGCGGGCCGGGTCGTCATGGCGGGCGCGCCCGAAGAGCCGCGCCTGCGGCTCGGCCGCGCCTTCGGCGCCGAGGCCACGATCGACATCGAGGAGCACGAGAGTGCGCAGGCGCGGGTCGCGGCGGTACGCGACATTGTGGGTGGCTTCGGCGCCGACCTGGTGGTCGACTGCAGCGGTCATCCATCCGCCGGGCCCGAGGGCATCGAGATGCTGCGCGACGGCGGCACCTATATCGAGATGGGTCAGTTCACCGACGCCGGCGCGATCGAGACCAACTGGCATCGGATCTGCGTCAAGGACATCAACATCCTGGGCAGTTGGGCCTTCACGGCCGACGACATCGCGCGCGGCATAGCGGTCCTGCATCGGGCCCGCGAGCGCTATCCCTTCCGCGAGCTTCAGACGCGCTTCCCGTTCAGCGAAGAGGGGATTCAGGCGGCGATCGACGCCGCCAACGCGATGCGCTGCGTCAAGGCGACCATCGTGGTCAAGCCGCAGATCGTCGAGTGAGTCGGTGAACGGCAGCCGGGGCCGCAGGAACTCCGGCGGGTAAACGGGCGGCCTCGGAGAGCGGCTCGGGTCTGGATCGCCTCAGGCGAGTCCGCGGGCCGCGGCGCACAGATTGGCGAGCTTATGCCGCGCGGTCTCGCGCGGCAGCATGGCCAGCCCGCAGTCCGGCGCGGCGATCAGCCGCGCGGCGTCGATGTGGCCGAGCGCGGCGTGCAGCCGGGCGCCGATCTCGTCCACCGTCTCGACGCGGCTGGTCGCGATCGCCACGACGCCGAGAACGACCGCGCTCCGCGCGAAGCGCTCGAGCAGCCTCAGGTCGTTGTGCCGATGCGCGTCCTCTATGGAGACCGCGTCGATGGCCGCCGCGTCGAGCGCCTCGGCGAGCCGGAAGTAGTTCTCCGGCGGCGCCTTGAGGTAGTCGCTCTGGTCCAGGCGTTCGGGATAGCCGCAGCAGACGTGGACCGCGCGGGTTACAGCCGGCGGCACGTTGTAGAAGCAGCGTTCCAGGTGCTCGACGCCGAAGGCGGCCGCCGCGTCGGGATCGCGCGCGAAAACGGGCTCATCCACCTGGATGTGGCGGCAGCCGGCCGCGGCCAAGGCGACAAGCTCGAAGTTGAGCGCTTCGGCGAGCGCGCGGCCGAGCGCCGCCGGATCGCCGTAATGGTCGTCCGCCACGGTGTCGGCGATCGTCAGCGGCCCTGGCACCGTGACCTTGACCGGCCGGTCGGCGGCGTCCTGCGCCACCCGCCACTCGCGCGGCAGGAAATGGTCCTTCGGCGAGATCCTGCCGACGATGGTCGGCAGGCTGGTGGACCAGGCGCCGCCGCGCGCCGCCTTCTCCGTCAGGCGGGCGAAGTCGATACCGTTCAGGCGGCGGCAGTGATAGTGGACGTAGTTCTCGCGCCGCACTTCGCCGTCGGTCGGGATGTCGATGCCGAGCGCGACCTGCTCGCGCACGACCTCGTGCACGGCGTGGTCGAGGGCGGATTCGTCGGCGTCGCCCGTGACGGTCGGCGCGGCGTCGGGGTTCGCGCCGGGCTGTCGGGCGTGATCATCGAACCAGGTTCCGATGGCGACGCCCGCGGGTTTCGGATAGGCCCCGATGGTGGTGGTCAGCACGGGCTCTCTCCGCTCACCGGCACGGCGCCATGATGCCAGGGGCGGGTCCGACGGCTTGACCGCGAACGCCGCCGCCGCGACCCCTGCACGACATCGGCCCCATGCCGTGCTCGCCCGGCGATCGCGCCGGCCGTCTTGGTGCAGAGCTCAAGCCGCCTGCTTGGCGGCAGCGATCATGGTGTCGGCGAGCAGCGTGTAGACCGCGCTCCAGGCTTCCTTCACCTCAGGCGTGAAGTCGTCCTTCAGGCCCTGCTCGAGCGTCCAGAGCAGCGCCTGACCAACGGTGGCGTAGTCCTGGTCCCGGACGCCGTAGCCGGCGTGGCGCCGGCCGAGCTCCTGCACCGCCGGGACCACCGTGTCGAGATCGTCGAGCCCCTTGAGCGCGACCTTCAACGTGCTCATCAGCTTGCGGCCCTGCTCCTTCAGGTCGCTCTTGAACAGGTCCCTGAGCGCCGGCTCGAGCTCGAACAGCCGGGTGTAGAACAGCTCGGCCGCGCTCTCCGCCATGGGCTCGAGCTTGGCGAAGCTGGTCTGCACCAGACGCTTGTGATCCGTGCTGATCGGCCCCTCCTCGCGCGCCGGCGCCGGGCTCGCCTGCGGGCCGGTCGGGCTCTCGGCCGCCGGGTCCCGAGTCGCCGCCGGTCCCGGCATCGGCTCGGCGCTCGCCGCGAGCCGCGCGCCGACCCGCTCGGTCGCGGTCTGCGCGGCCCGGCCGAACTCGTTCAGGCGCTTGGTCTGCGTGTCGAGGGTCTGCAGCAGCTCGGTGATCTCTTTGGTCGCGGTGCTGGTGTTGCGGGAGAGCTGCTTGACCTCGCCGGCCACCACCGCGAANNCGCCGCCTCGATGGTGGCGTTGAGCGCCAGGAGGTTGGTCTGCTTGGCGATCGCTTCGATCTGCTCGGCGACCTGGCCGACCTTATCGATCTGGCCGCAGAGCCGCTCCAGCTCCTCTTCGATGCCCTGGATGGCCTGGGTGACCTCGTTCAGCCGGAGATCGCCGGCCAACTCCCGTGCCGCAGCCTGCGTCGTGTCCGCCATGATCGCCGGCTCCGTCGCTTGCTGTGTCGCGGTCGAAGGCCGAAAAGCCTTCCGGATCAGAGCGGTAACACGGGCCGGGTTAAGGGCGCCTTAACGGTTGCCCGGCGGCGCGCCGGAGGCGGCGGCCGGGCTAGCTGTCCTCGCCGACGCGTAGGCGGGTCTTCCACACGCCGTCGCCCTTGCGGCAGGCGACGGCGCGGCGGGTTTCGCGGCGTTCCCGCCAGCCGCGGAACTCGATGGCGTGGATGTATTCCCGGCACCACTCGCCAGTCGAGATCTTGAAGGTGCGCACCGGCTCGATCGTTCCGCGACTGCCGCTGTCCGGGTTGCGCCATTCGGCCGGGACGCCGCTCACGTGCGTCTCCAGCGCACGCGCTACGGCCGCCTCGAGCATCTCCTGGTCGGCCGCGCGGATCGCCTCGAGCCGAGCGATTTGCCGCTCGACGCCCCGTTCGGCGAAGTAATAGGCACCCGAGAGCCCGACCACGAGCGCCACGACCGCGGCGGCTACGGAGCCGACCAGCGGATGGCGCGCGACGCCATGCCCGGCCCGGCCCCAGCCCCGGCCCGGGCGTCGCGTCACGGCCGGGTCGAGCGCCGCGACGAGACGCACCGGCACCGCCTCGCGCACCGGCTCCTGGTAGGCGGCGCGGGCCATCGCGGCGTCCCGGCGCAAGGCACTCACGGTCTCGGCCAGGGCGGGATCCTCGGCGAGCGCGGCTTCGACCTCACGCGCCTGAGCCTCACCGAGCTCGCCGTCGGCATAGGCGACCAGGCGCTCGTCCGGAAGCCTTGCCGTCATGGCTCGGCACCTCCGGCGCGCGCCCCGCGTCGCTCGGGCCCGGCCCCGTCCAACAGCGCCTTCAGGGTCAGTCGGGCGCGTGCCAAGCGGCTGGTCACCGTGCCGATGGGTAAGTCCAGGATCTCGGACACCTCCCTGTAGGCGAGGCCCTCGACGCAGACCAGCAGAAGGACCGCACGTTGCTCATCCGGCAGGCGGGCAATGTGCTCGCGCACCGCGGCGAACGTCAGACGCGCCTCGACGACGCGCGCACCATCGACCGTGCCGTGGTCGCCCGGATCGAGGTGCTGCAGGTGCTCGACCCGGACCTTATCGGCACGCCGCCAGTTCAGGTAGATGTTCTGCGCGATGCGATACATCCAGCTGTCGAGCCGCGTGCCCGGCTGCCAGGTCTCGATGCGGCTGACCGCGCGCTCACAGGTCGCCTGCACGAGATCGTCTCCCTCATCGATCGAGCCGGTCAGTCCATAGGCGAAGCGACGCAGGCGAGGCAGCAGGGCGAGCATCTCGCAACGGATTGTTTCGTCCACCGATTCCCCCGCCCCGCCCGGACCTTACGTTTGCGCGCTCTCCATGAACGACCGCCTATCCATATAACCGCGGCGGGGCGCGCCGCAGCCGCCCCGTCCGCCAAAGCTTGTCGTGTAAACAACACGCGAAACACAGAATTCTTCCCAAAACTTCGAAACCTTGCGGGCCGAAACCGACCCCTTGGCAAACACAAACATGAGCGAATTCACGGGGAAGATTTGCTGTTCCCGGGTGTTGTCCTCGCAACAAAAGGCGATCGCGCCACTCGGCCGACATCCCNNACGCGCGCTGTCCCTGCTGGCCTCGACGAGCGTGGTGACGCTGGGCCTGGTGACGGCGCCAGCGACGGTGGATCTCGATCCGGCTCAGCCGGTGCTCAACGCGGCCCAGGCGGACGGATCGTGTTTCACGGGCGAGACGCTCGTCCTCATGGCCGACGGCGCAGAGAAACCAATTCGCGACGTCCGGGTCGGCGAGCTGGTCATGGGCGCGGACGGCCAAGCCAACCGGGTGACGGGGATCGAGCGGCCGCGCTTGGGCGATCGCCCGCTGTATTCGATCAACGGCGGCGGCCATTTCGTCACCGCCGAGCACCCCTTCCTGACCGCCGAGGGCTGGAAGGCCATCGATCCGGCCTTGACCGCGGCGCAGTCGCCGGGCCTCGCGCTCGGTTGCCTGGCGCCGGGCGACAACCTCACGGTGTTTCGCGCCACCGGCGCAGCCGTCGCGGCGAGCAACGTGGCGCTGGCGGGTCTGCTGCTGGAAAAGACCCGCCTGCGCCGCCTCGAGGCGCGAGCGGCGGACCCGGCGACGCCGCTGTTCAACCTTCTGCTCGACGGCGACCACGCCTACTTCGCGAACGGCTACCTGGTCCATAACAAGGGCGGCGAAGGCGGCGAAGGCGGCGACGCCGAGGCCGGCGAACATGGTGACGATGTCGCCGAGGCCGGCGAGAGCGACGACGATCACGATGACGATCACGAGAACGAGCACGAGGACGATGACGACGAGGTTGGCCACAGCGGTCCGGGCAGCGCCGCCCCCGACCAGTACTATTCGAGCGACACCCGGAAATAGCGCATCGTCCCATGGCCGCGAGCCGCGACTGCCGCGCCGGATCAAGGCGCGGCGTCCGGCGCCATGGGGTGGGGCCGCGAAGGCCGGGGCGCAGGCACCCGCTGCTGCTTCGCCTGGGGCGATGCGTACCGGCGTCGTTCGTGTAAACTGTGGCTCGGCATGACAGCTGACCCGATTCGACCCGGCGGGACGAGGCCCGAGACCGGTGCGCGCGGCGGCCCGCGGCGGGCACTCTCTCTCCTGGCCTCGACCAGCGTGCTGGCGCTTGGCCTGGTTGCGGCGCCGGTGGCGCTGGACCTCGACCCGGGCCAGGTCGTGCTCACGGCCGCCCAGGCCGACGGGTCGTGCTGCTTCACGGGCGATACACCGGTCCTCATGGCGGACGGTCGCGACAAACCGATCCGCGACGTGCGCGTCGGCGACTTGGTGATGGGCCGCGCGGGCCGGGCCAACCGGGTGGTCGGGGTCGAACGGCCGCGCCTAGGCAAGCGCGTGCTGTACTCGATCAATGGCGGGCCGCACTTCGTCACCGCCGAGCATCCCTTCGCCACGGCGGCCGGCTGGAAGGCCATCGACCCGGCGGCGGGTGCGGGCGAAGCGCCGGAGCTCGAACTGGCCTCCCTGGTGCCGGGGGATTGTCTGCTGTGCCGCCGGACCGGCAACGGTCCGGGCGCCACGGGCAACTTGGCGCTGGCCGAGCCGGCCCTCGAGGCGATCGTCATAGTCGTCCTGGACGCCCGGCCAGGCCATCCGGAGACGCCGCTCTACAACCTGGTGCTCGACGGCGACCACGCCTATTTCGCGCATGGCTACCTGGTCCATAACAAGGATGGGGGCGGCGACGGCGACGGGGGTGAGGGCGGCGACGGGGGTGAGGGCGACGACGGAGGCGAAGCCGGTGACGACGGCGATGACGGAGGCGAAGCCGGTGACGACGGCGACGACGGAGGCGAAGCCGGTGACGACGGCGATGACGGAGGCGAGGCGGGCGAGGACAGCGACTTGGACGAGGCCGGCGAGGCCGGCGAGGTCGGCTCGGCGGGCCCGGGCGCGGTATCGCCGTCGGCGTTCGGCGGCCTTGAGCAGGTCGGGCCCGATCTCAGCCCGGAGGAAGAGGCCGACGCCATAGCAAAAGGCTGGCGATGAGGGCCGGCAGAGGCGCAGCGGCCGGCCGCCTCCTCTTGCTCTGCTTCGTCGTCGGCCTCGGGGTCGCGGCCTGCCAGATGGCGCCTGCCGAGCCCAAACGCCGGATCGCGTCCTATGGCAGGCTGCACCGGAGCGACGTGCCGCTGGCCTGGATGTCGTTGCAGGAGACCCTGGAGACTCGCCCGAGCGAGAAGACCGGGAGCTGGCGCAACGATTCCACCGGCAGCTTCGGCTCGGTCACCCCGCTGCGCACGTACCGGATCGCGACCGGAACCTACTGCCGAGACTACCGCGAAGTGGTCGCGCCGCGCGGGCGCGCGCCGATCGTGCGCACCGGCACGGCCTGCCGCGATCGCGCCGGCGTCTGGCGGCCGGTGGAGCGCTGAAGGCCATGCTGACCTGCATCCCGGACATACTCGAGTGGAGCGAAATCAAGCAGATCCGCACGGCGCTTGCCGCGGCCGAGTTCCATGACGGCAGGAAGAGCGCGGGCTCCAGGGCCAAACGGGTCAAGCACAACCTGCAGATGGAGCGCGCCTCGGACACGGCCAAGCAAGTCAGACGGATGATTGTCAACGGCCTGCGACGCAACCCGACCTTCCAACGCGTGGCGTTTCCGCGGACCATCCGCCCGCCGCTCATCAGCGGCTACCAGGAAGGCATGCATTACGGGCCACACGTCGACGACGCGTTGATGGGCGGCGCCAACAAGGAGCGCACCGACGTCTCGGTCACCGTGTTCCTGAGCGACCCGGCCGACTACGACGGCGGCGAGCTGGTCATGACCAGCCCCTTCGGCGAGCAGGAGGTCAAGCTGCCGTCCGGCGCGGCGGTCGTCTATCCCTCCTCCACCCTGCACCGGGTCGCCCCGGTCACCCGCGGCGAGCGCCTGGCCGCGGTGACCTGGGTACACAGCTACGTGCGCGATCCGGCCAGGCGCGAGATTCTGTACGACATGCACCGGATCCGCCAAGCGCTGGCCGAGCTACGCCCGGACGATGAGGAGGCGGATCTGGCCTTCAAAACCTACGCCAACCTGCTGCGCCTGTGGTGCGAATAGGGGCCCTGCCCGGCCCCGAGCGCCCCGAAAACGCTTCCCCCGACTCGGGGCGGTATCCGAGCATGGCCACGGCTCGCGCCGCTGCCCACGGACTTGGCCCTTGAACGCGATCTTCTTCGCCCTCGTGGTCGTCGCCTTCGCCACGGCGGGCGTCCGGGAAGTCACCTGGACCCCGGGCGGGCCCGACGAGACGTCGCCCATGGACGTCCTGTCGCAGGCCATGGTGAATGCGGCCGGCGACGCGGTGACCCTGGCCATCGGCCTGGTCGGCGTGATGGCGCTGTTCCTCGGCCTGATGAAGGTGGCCGAGGCCGGCGGGCTCCTGCTCATCATCGCGCGCGCCGTGCGCCCGCTCATGGTCCGCCTGTTTCCCGAGGTGCCCGCCGAGCACCCGGCCATGGGCGCGATCATCCTCAACATCTCGGCCAACGTGCTCGGCCTCGGCAACGCGGCGACACCGTTCGGCATCCGCGCCATGCAGGAGCTGGACACGCTCAACCCGGACAAGGGCACGGCGACCAACGCCATGGCGCTGTTCCTGGCGATCAACACCTCCAGCGTGACGCTGCTGCCCACCGGGATCATCGCGCTGCGCGCCGCGGCCGGCTCGAGCGACCCGGCCGGAATCCTGCCCACGACGCTGTTCGCGACCATCTGCTCGACCGCCGTGGCCATCACCGCCGCCAAGTTCTATCAGCGCCTGGCCGGCGCCCCTGCAGCCGCCGGCCCCACCGGCTCCGGGGTTTCGTCCGGCGGGCCGGAGGACGGCGGCGAGCCGCGGCAAGGCCCGGAGCCGCCGGAAGGCGCCGAGGCGTTGCCCGCGCAGGCCGCGCACGCCTACCCCGCCTGGGTCTCGCTGCTGTTGCTCGCCGCGCTCGCGGCCATCGTTCCGCTCACCATCCTCTACGGCAAGGAGATCGCGCCCTGGATCATCCCGGGGCTGATGGTGCTGCTGCTCGGCTTCGGGCTGCTGCGCAAGGTGCGGGTCTACGAGTCCTTCGTCGAGGGCGCCAGGGACGGCTTCCAGGTGGCGCTGCGCATCATCCCCTACCTGGTCGCGATCCTGGTCGCGGTCGGCATGTTCCGGGCGAGCGGCGCGATGCAGGTTTTGATCGAGCCGCTCGGCCGGGTCACCAGCCTGTTCGGCCTACCGCCCGAGGCGCTCTCCATGGCGCTGTTGCGGCCGCTGTCCGGCTCGGGCGCCTACGGCTTCGTGGCCTCGGTCGTGCAGGACCCGGCGATCGGGCCGGACAGCTACACCGGCTACCTGGTCAGCACGCTGCAGGGCTCGACCGAGACCACCTTCTACGTGCTGGCCGTCTACTTCGGCGCGGTGCAGATCCGCCGCGTCCGCCACGCGCTCGCCGCCGGCCTGAGCGCGGACCTGGCCGGCGTGGTCGCCGCGGTGGTGATCTGCTCCTTGCTGTTCGTGTCCTGAGGCGGCGGAGACTGTTTCGCTCTAACCCGCAACGCGCGCCCGCTCGACGAGCACCTGCAAGAGCACGTCGCAGCCCGCGGCCAGGTCCTCGGGCGTCGCGTTCTCCGCCTCGTTGTGGCTGATGCCCTTCTCGCAGGGCACGAAGATCATGGCCGTGGGCGCGATAAGCGCCAGGTTGCAGGCGTCGTGGCCGGCGCCCGAGAAGATGTCGCGGTGCGGCAGCGCGAGCGCCTCCGCGGCCCGGCGCACCGCCGCGACGCAGTCCTCGTGAAAGGCGACCGAGGCGCGCTCGCTGGTCCGCTCGACGGTCGCGCCGAGCCCGGCCCCGGCGGCCACGCGCGCGCACTCCTCGCGCATCTCCCGCTCGACCGCGACGAGCGTCGCGTCGTGGGGATGCCGGCTGTCGATGGTGAAAACGGCCCGGCCCGGGATGGTGTTGGGCGCGCCGGGGCGCACCCGCAGCACCCCGACGGTGATCACGGGCGGCGGGTCGTGCCGGAAGGCGACCCGGTTGAGCGCGTCGATCATGCGCGCGGCGCCGAGCAGCGCATCCCGCCGCCGGGTCATGGGCAGCGTCCCGGCGTGCCCCTCCTCGCCCTCGACGGTCACCTCGAAACAGCGCTGGCCCTGCGCCCCGAGCACGACGCCGATCACCTTGCCCTCGGCCTCGAGCACCGGACCCTGCTCGATGTGCGCCTCGAAGAAGGCGTCCACGGCCGTGCCACCCACGGGCTCGCTGCCCGCGTAGCCGATGCGGGCGAGCTCCCCGCCCATGGTCCGGCCCTCGGTATCGGCGTTGGCCAGCGCCTCCTCGAGCCGATGCAGGCCGGCGAACAGCGCGGAGCCCATCAGGCCGGCGCGGAAGCGCGCGCCCTCCTCGTCGGTCCAGACCACGAGGTCGATCGGCGCCCGGGTCCTGAGCCCGGCGTCGTTCAGGCTGCGCACCGCCTCCAGCCCGGCGAGCACGCCGTAGGCGCCGTCGAACCTGCCGCCCAAGGGCTGGCTGTCCAGGTGGCTGCCGGTCATGACCGGGGGCCGGGTGTCGTCCGCCCCGGGGCGCCGCGCGAAGATGTTGCCCACTCGGTCGACCCGGACCGCGCAGCCCGCCGCCTCGCACCAGCGCACGAGGAGGTCGCGCGCCTGCTTGTCCAGGTCGCTGAGCGCCAGGCGCCCGACCCCGCCGTTCGGCGTGGCGCCGATCCGGCCCATCTCCATTAAGCTGTCCCACAGCCGGGCGCCGTTCGCCCTTACGTTGTACATGCTGCCCCCGAAGCTGCCGCCGCGCCTGCCCGCCCCGCCGCGAAGCGGCCCAGCCTATCGCCACCGGCCGGTCCCCGCCAAGGCCGGCGGCCAGGTGAGCCTCCACCCCTTGCATTGCGAGCCGAGAGGCAAGAGTCTGGGATGTGATATCGCAGGTTACCAACGGCCCCGCCCGAGCGAGCCTCGGCGGGCAGGCAGAACGCGGAGTCCTGTGGTATGCTTGGTCGCAGACCCGGGCGAATCACGGGTTCGAGCAGATAACCATCTCGAAGGGGAGGAGACCATCATGTGGAAACAAATCACGATAGCCACCCTCGCTGCCGCCCTGCTGGCCGGTGTCGCGGGTGCCTCGAGCGCCGCCGAACTGACCAAGCCGGGCGGCTTCCCCGAGCGTCCGCTGACGATCATCGTGCCCTATGGCGCGGGCGGCGGCTCCGATCAGTTGAGCCGCGCCATGGCCGCAGCGCTCGAGAAGGCTGTCGGCGTCGGCGTCCAGGTGGTCAACAAGCCGGGCGGCGGCGGCATGGCCGCGGTGCCCGATTTCATGGCCGCGCCGGCCGACGGCTACACGATCCTGGAGTCGATCGACGATGCGATCTCGAACAACGCCTCGGGCAAGCTGAAGGAGAACCCGGCGGTCGATTGGGTGCCGCTCGCCATGGCGCAGATCACGTTCAGCCAGATCTATGTCCGGCCGGACGACGAGCGCTTCTCGGATTGGGAGTCCTTCGTGGCCCACGCCAAGGCCAACCCGGGCCAGGTCAAGATCGCCAACGTGGGTAACATCGGCTCCATGGAGCGGGTCAACATGCTGAAGATCGAGGAGGCGCTCGGCTTCAAGACCAACCAGATCGCCTTCGACAAGCCGGCGGAGCGCTACGCGGCGCTGCTCGGCGGTCACGTCGATGCGCTGTTCGAACAGCCGGGCGACGTGCGCAGCTTCCTGGACAGCGGCAAGATGAAGCCGATCCTGACCCTGTTCGGCGAGCGGCCCGCGGCCTTCGCCGACGTCCCCACGCTCAAGGACGTGGGTGTGGGCTTCGAGCCGCTGCTCAGGTTCCGCGGCTTCTGGACCCTGCCGGGGGTGCCCGAGGAGCGGCGCGAGTACCTCGAGGCGGCCATGCGCAAGGCCTTCAACTCGGACACGTTCCAGGCCTTCAACCGCAAGAAGTACATGCACCTGATCGACAGCTACCGGGACATGGAGGGCTCCAGGAAGCTGATCAAGGGCGCCATCGACACCTACAAGGCCGTGTACAAGGAGATCGGAATCATCCAGTAACCGAGCCTTGTCGCGGGTTCGCTCGGGCCGCGGGCAGTGCGCCCGCGGCCCGAGACCGTCCTGCCGAGGCACCATAGGCACCGGAGGGGTATGGGCCGTATCATCGCGGAGCTTGCGCTATGGCTGGGACTTGCACTCACCGCCTTTGCGCTCACGTTCAAGTTTGCCGGCGAGGTGGGCACCTATGCCTGGGGCGCGGCAAGCTGGCCGCGCGCGGTCATCCTCCTGATGGCGGTCACGGCGCTCGCCCAGTTCGCGCTTCGCCTGCGCCGGCAGCGCCTGCGCGGCGCCGCGGTGATCCGCCGCGATACTCTGGACGCGGATGCCCAGTCCGACATCCTGCCGCGGCACGCCGGCGCGCGGGCCCGTCTCGCAGCCGCCCTCGGCCTGCCGCTGGTCTACGTCTACCTCATGCCGCTCAGCGGCTTCTACGCGACCACGCCGGTCTTTCTCGCAGGCTACCTGGCGCTGCTCGGCGAGCGGCGCCCGGCGGCGCTGCTCGGCGCGCCGCTCGTCATCTACGCGGCGGTCAACCTGGTGTTCACCAAGCTGTTCTACGTCGCCCTGCCGACCGGAAACTGGCCGGGCTTCTACGATTTCAGCAACTGGTTCCTGGTGACACTGCGCTAGGCGGACGCCGCGATGGAGCATTTCCTGCAGGGCGCGACCGCGCTGTTCACCGACCCGACCGGGCTCGCGATCTTCTTCGGCGGCCTCCTCGGCGGCATGCTGTTCGGCGCCGTGCCGGGGATCAACATGCTGACGCTCGGCGCGGTCATCCTGCCGTTCACCGCCAACATGTCGCCGACGCACGCCATCATGCTCTATTCGGTGATCTACTGCGCCGGGGTCTTCGGCGGCGCGATCACCGCCATCCTGTTCAACATTCCGGGCTCGCCGGAAAACGCGCCCACGGCCTTCGACGGCTATCCGCTGTCGCAGGCGGGCCAGGCAGGCAAGGCGGTAGGCGCCGCGGTCATGTGCTCCGCCATGGGCGGGATCACCTCGGCGCTGCTCATGATGTCGGCCACGCCGCTCATTGCCGAGTGGGCGGTGCGCGCCTTCGGCCCGCCGGAGATCTTCGCGCTCATCTGCTTTGGCCTCTCGGTCGCCGCCTCGGTGGGCGCGGCGGACCTGTGGAAGGGCTGGCTGTCGGTGCTGCTGGGCCTGCTGGTCGCGACCATCGGCAGCGACCCCTCCGACGGGGTGGCGCGGTTCTCCTTCGGCACCTATTACTTGCTCGCCGGGATTCATTTCATCCCGCTCATCCTCGGCCTGTTTGCCGTGGCCGAGGTCTTCGTCCAGGGCGGGCGCATGGTCGGCGGCACGGCCAAGCGGGTGAGGGTCGGGCTCGAATTCCCGTCGCTGGCGGAGTTCTGGCGCCTGCGCTTCACGGTGCTGCGCTCCATGGGGCTCGGCTTCTTCTCCGGCGTGCTGCCCGGCATCGGGGCGACGCTCGCGGCCTTCCTGAGCTACAACGAGGCGGTGCGCTGGTCGAAAACGCCGACGCGATTCGGCAAGGGCGAGCTGGCCGGCGTGGTCGCCTCGGAGACCGCCAACAACTCGGCCACCGGCGCCGCCATGATCCCGCTGCTCGCCCTCGGCCTGCCTGGCGGGGCCTTGACCGCGATGATGATGGGGGTGTTCCAGATCCACGGCATGGAGCCCGGGCCGCTCGTCTTCATCACCTCGGTCAAACTCATTTGGGTGACCTTCGCGGCCATGTTCTTCGCCAACATCTGCATCCTGGTGCTGGGCTGGGTGCAGACCAAGACCGTGGTCCACATCCTACGCGTGCCCTTCCAGCTGCTCGCGCCGGCGATCCTCCTGATCGCCACCGTGGGCGCCTTCGCGCTGCGCAATCTGACGGTCGACGTCTGGGTCATGTACTTGGCGGGCATCGCCGGGTTCCTGCTGCGCCGGACCGGCTATTCGATCCCGGGCATCGTGCTCGGCCTCATCCTCGGCCGGCTCGGCGAATCCAGCTTCGCCAAGTCCATGCAGATTCTGAACTACGACATCCTAAGCCTGTTCGGCCGGCCGATCGCGGCGACCCTTCTTGCCCTGGCCCTTGCGACCGTGCTCTACAATATCTATCAGGCCATCAGGAAGGCTGCGGCCGCTTGATGGCCGAGGGACGAAAGGACAGCCCGCCATGACACAGCAAGCAGTCAGAACCGCGACCCCGCAAGCCGAAGGCGAGGCGGCCGGCGCCGTGGTCGCCGATCTGGTCGCGCGAGCCCGGAGCGCCATGAAGGCCTTCGAAGGCGCGGACCAGGCGCGGGTCGACGAGGCGGTGCGGGCGCTCGCCTGGGCCGTCTACAAACCCGAGCACGCGCGCGAGTTGGCCGAAGTGGCGGTCGCCGACACCGGGCTCGGCAACGTTGCGGACAAGATCACCAAGAACCAGAGGAAGACCTTCGGGTGCCTGCGCGACCTGCTGCGCGTGCGCACGGTCGGCGTCATCGAGGAGGACGCGGCCCACGGCCTGGTGGTCTACGCCAAGCCGGTCGGCGTGGTCGGCGCGATCACGCCGTCGACCAACCCGGCGGCCACGCCGGTCAACAAGGCGATGATGGCGCTCAAGGGGCGCAACGCGATCATCGTCGCGCCCTCGCCCGCCGGTTGGTCGAGCACCGCACGGACGGTCGAATTCGCCCGTGCGGAGCTGGACAAGACCGGCCTGCCGGCCGACCTCGTGCAGATCCTGCCCAAGCCGGTGACCCGCGAGGCGACCAAGGCGCTCATGCACGCGGCCGACCTGGTGGTGGTCACCGGCAGCCAGAACAACGTGCGCGGCGCCTATTCCAGCGGCACGCCGGCGATCGGCGTGGGCACCGGCAACGTGCCGGTGATCGTCGACGCCAGCGCCGACCTCGCCGACGCGGCGCAGAAGATTTGCCAGTCCAAAATCTTCGACAACGCCACCTCGTGCTCCTCGGAAAACGCGCTCGTCATCCTGGACGAGGTCTATGACGCCGCGATCGCGGCGCTGGAACAGGCCGGCGGCTACCTGGCCAGCCGCGAGGAGGCCGAGCGCATGGCGCGGGCGCTGTGGCGCGACGGCAAGCTGAACCGGGAGCTCATTGCCAAGGACGCGGATGTCTTCGCCGCGGGCACGGGGCTCGCGCCGCACGCGCGCGATGCGAAGTTCTTCATGGCCGAGGAGACGGACGTCGGGCCCGATCACCCGTTCTCGGGCGAAAAGCTCTCGCTCGCGCTCGCGGTGTACCGGGCGCGCGACTTCGAGGAGAGCAAGCGCACCGTGCGCGAGATCCTCGACTTCCAGGGCGCCGGCCACTCGGTCGGAATCCACACCAAGGACATGGCTCGCGCCCGCGAGCTGGCCGAGGAGATCGACGTGGTGCGAGTGCTGGTCAACCAGGCGCACGCCTTCGGCAACGGCGGCTCCTTCGACAACGGGCTCAACTTCACCCTGTCCATGGGCTGCGGGACCTGGGGCGGCAATTCGATCTCGGAGAACCTGAACTGGCGCCATTTCGTCAACCTCACCCACCTGGTGACCTTGATTGCCGAGGACCGGCCCTGCGAGGAGGCGCTGTTCGGACCGCACTGGTCCAGGTACGGAAAATAGCCGCCCATGAACTTCGAGGAGCATGCCGCCAAGCCCCTGCTCGCGGCGGCGGCGATCGCGACGCCGGCGGGCGAGGTGGCGGCCAGCCCACGGCAGGCCGAGGCGATCGCGCGGCGCATCGGCCCCTGCGTGCTCAAGGCACAGGTCGCGGCCGGCAAGCGCGGCAGGGCCGGCGGCATCAAGGCCGCGGACACGCCCGAGGCGGCCGCCCAAGCCGCGCACGAGCTGCTTGGCATGGACATCGGCGGCCTTCGGGTGGAGCGCGTCCTCGTCGAGCAACAGATCCCGATCGCCGCCGAGTACTATGCCGCGGCGCTCAACGACCCGGAGAGCAAGGGACCGCTGCTGCTGTTCTCGGCCATGGGCGGGATGGAGGTGGAGGAGCTGGCCGCGGCCCGGCCGGAGGCGCTGCTGCGCCTGCCCGTCGACATCCGGCACGGGCCGGCGCGCGGCAGCATCGAGCAGGCGCTCGCGCGCCTCGACATGGACGGTGCGATGGTCGCAGCCGCCGCCGATGTGCTCGAGAAGCTGTACACGGCCTACCGCGACACCGACGCGGAGCTGCTCGAGATCAACCCGCTCGCGCTCACGCGCGACGGCCGGCTGGTCGCGCTCGACTGCAAGTTCGTGCTCGACGATTCGGCGATCCCGCGCCAGGCCGGGCTCGCCGAACGAGGCGCGCCCGAGGCGCTGAGCGCGCTCGAGGCCGAGGCGCGCGAGCAGGGCTTGCGCTATATCGCGCTCGACGGCTCGGTCGGGGTACTGGCCAACGGCGCCGGCCTCACCATGACCACCATCGACGCGGTGCGGCACTACGGCGGCGAGCCCGCCAACTTCCTGGAGATCGGCGGCGACGCCTACGTGAAGGCCACGCCCGCGCTTAAGCTGGTGCTCGCCAACCCCAACGTGAAGAGCCTGCTCATCAACTTCTGCGGCGCGATCGCCCGCACCGACGTCATGACCGAGGGCGTGCTCAACGCCTGGGACGAGCTCGAGCCCGCGCTGCCGGTCTTCTTCTCGATCCACGGCACCGGCGAGGACGAGGCGGTCGCCATGCTGCGCGCGCGCCTCGGCCTCGAGCCCTTCGACCTGATGGACGACGCCGTCAAGGCCGCGGTGGAGGCCGCCCGATGATCGTGCGCGGTCACGAAACCGTGCTGGTCCAGGGCATCACCGGACGCCAGGGCACGTTCTGGACCGAGCGCATGCAGGCCTACGGCACCCGTATCATCGGCGGGGTCAACCCGAAGAAGGCCGGCATCGAGCACTGCGGCGTACCGGTCTACGGCTCCGCGGCCGAGGCCACGCGCGCAGGCCCGATCGACGCCTCGGTGCTGTTCATCCCACCCATGGGCGCGAAGGACGCCGCGCTCGACGCCATCGAGTCCGGGATCAGGAAGCTGGTCATCCTGAGCGAGCACATCCCGGTGCAGGACGTCATATACCTGCTCGCCGCGGCGCGTGCCGCGGGCGCGCGGGTGCTCGGGCCCAATACCGCCGGCGCGGTGACGCCCGGCGAGTGCTTCCTCGGCTTCATGCCCGCCTTCAACCCGCGCGTCTTCCAGCCGGGCCGCATCGGCGTCATCTCGCGCAGCGGCAGCCTGGGCGCGCTGGTCTGCCTCAACCTGGTGCGGGCCGGCTTCGGCATCTCCGCCTTCATCGGCATCGGCGGCGATCCGATCCTCGGCACCACGATCAAGGAGGCGCTCGTCGAGCTCGACCGCGACGGCCATAGCGACGGGGCGGTCATTGTGGGCGAGATCGGCGGCGCCATGGAGGAGGCCGCGGCCGACTACCTGACGGGCATGGGCAAGCCGGCCGTCGCCTTCATCGCGGGCTCCGCCGCCCCACCCGGCAAACGCATGGGCCATGCCGGCGCGATCGTGCTCGGCGACAAGGGCACCTACGCCGGCAAGCGGGCGGCGCTGGAACGGGCCGGCGCCACCCTCATCGACACCCCGTCGCAGGTCGGGGCGGCGCTCACGGCGCGGATGGGGTAACACGGGCTCGGGGATGGCTCGCGCCCCGCGCGCGTATCACCCGACATGATAGGGTCTGATATAATAGGCTCTGCGGCGTGTTTGCCGTGCCCGGCCGCGCGGAAGCCCCGATGCGATGATGCACCGTCTCGCTCTCTCGCTCGTCCTCTTGGCCGCGCTGGCGAGCGTTTCTGACGCCGCCTTGGCGGAGGCGGGCCGGCTCGCCTTCGTGCAACCCGACGGCACGCTGAAGGTCGGCAACCGCACGATCCGGCTGTACGCCATCCATATCCCGCCCACCGACCGCGTCTGCCGCACCTTCCTGCAACCAGCGCGCTGCGCGCCGCGCGCGGTGCTGCAACTCGAGCGCATGGTCCACGGCTTCGTCTGGTGCGACGCGGTGCATGGCAACCCGGACGGCACGGTGAGCGCGGTCTGTCGGGTCCGCAAGAACGATTCCCGGCTCGGCTCGCGCCGCGACCTGGCGGCCGAGCTGCTGCTGCACGGCTGGGCGGTCGCCCTGCCGGGCGCACCCTTCGAGTACATCACCCTGGAGCGCATCGCCCGCGCCCACGGCCGCGGCGTCTGGGGCTTCCAGGCCGACAGCGTCACGTTCCGCTGAGGGTCTGAGCGCCTGGTGCGGCCTTGCGGGGCGCCCGGACCCTCCGGCGTCCGGGCCGCCCGGTCAGGAACGCGCCCGCCGCGACACGCCGCAGACCTCGCGGACCAAGTCCTCGATCGAGCGCCCCTCGGCCAACGCCTCGTCCCACAGCCGATCGGCCTGCTCGGCCGTCAGGTGGCCGTAGAACGCCATCCAGTGCTCGGTCTCGCGCAGGTCATGCGCCTTGTGCCGCACGAGCCAGTCCTCGTACCGCCACTCCTCGCCCTCGTGGGCCGTGCGCTCGGTCGCCGCGAAGGCGAGCGCCTCGGTGCGCCCGCCCTCGCACAGCTCGACCTCGACGGTGGAGGGTTCGTACTCGACGGACTCGAAGAAATTGATGCGCTCCAGGTCCGCCTCGACCAGGCCCTCGACGATGACACCGGGGACCCAGGCGCCGGGGGCGCGAACGAGCATCGGAAAGGTCTCGTCGCGCAGGCGCACGAGCCGGGCGTCGGCGTGCCATGCCAGCGGAAACGGCTGTCCCGGTGCGGGCCGCCCGATGACCAGCTCCAGCAGATCGACATCGCGCAACAGACCGAAGAAGAAGAAGCGCATGGCATCACTAGTTGGTATCGAACCTGGGCGAAATCCAGCCCCGGGGTGGCGGGTCGCCCGGCGGCCGCGCCGCCCGTCGCACCACGCGCGGCAACCGACCGTCGCGCCGTCTTAGCAAGAGCGAAGCACCATGCGCCCGCGCCACTGGATGCGCCGCACCCGCGCGCGGAACTTCCGTGGGCCGGTGTCATTCGCCTATTTACGCCGCGTGCCGGGACCGGACTCACGCGCATCGGTATGAGGCGGTGCGGCGAACGCTGGGGGCGCGCGGCGCGACGTCTGGCCGCGGACACGGCGGCCGCGACTCGCCGCGGCCCAAAACCGCGCGGTCGGCCGGGAGCGGACGCAGGCAAATGCATGAGCTGCCGGCGGCGTGGCGGGCGCCCGCGCTGTCGCAGTAATGGCGGCGAGGGCCGTTGGCCCCCGCCGTTTCGCGACCTCTCCGGGTCGCCCAGTCAAAACGCGCGGCTTTGCGGCAGCGCGTATGCTCGAGGACCGCGCTTGGCGCGGTCCCCGACGAAACCTTACGTCTTGGCGGCCTTCTTCCTGGTCGTTTTGCGCTTGGCCGTTTTCTTCTTGGCGGCCTTGCGCTTCGGCGCCTTCTTCTTGGCGGCCTTGCGCTTGGGCGCCTTCTTCTTGGCGGCCTTCTTCTTGGCGGCCTTGCGCTTGGGCGCCTTCTTCTTGGCAGCCTTGCGCTTGGGCGCCTTCTTTTTGGCGGCCTTGCGCTTCGCCGTCTTCTTCTTGGCCGTCTTCCGTTTGGCGGTCTTCTTCGCTGCGGACTTTGTGGTTCGCGTCGTGCGAGCAGCGGCTATCGTCTTCTTTGCCGGCTCGGTCTCTTCGGTCGCCTCCGGCTCCTGCTCCGAAATGTTCTTCTCGGGCATTGCCAACCTCGTCGCTAGTGGATGTTCGCTGGAATTGATCAACGGTTCATGTTTTTCCAAAACGAACCTGATCTACACGTCGTACCTTCGCGAGTAACTCGACTGCGAAGCTACTACGGTTCGCAGACATCGAATCGCTTACACTGTTATCATGGATTCGTGCAAACAGAAAATGTATGCGCGACGATCTTTTGTTTGTCACCGTGTCGCATTGGCCGCACGGCCGATACCGCCGCAAGCATGCGAGGACCCGCGAGCGCATGGCAATTCGACGCACCGCGTGTTGCTTTCAAGCGAGAGCCACGCCAAGCCGAGCGCGACCGCGAACAACGAAGCCGCCAGCGACCCGGCACGCATGTCACAGGACATTCGGCACGGATATTCGGCGCGAGCGCCGCAACGAACGAGAGCAGCATGCTCCGGCGGCGAGCCTGGGCCACGCCGAAATGAGTGACTCCGTGAGGATGGCGGGTCTCGGTGATATGCGCTGCGTCTTGTGCGATGCGCTTCGCCTGCGCGCGGCCCGTCTAATGGTCGGCGCCGCCCGGAATCACCGTGAGCAGGCTTTCGGTCAACTCGCGCCGGCCGAAGGGCTTGGCCAGATAATCCTTTACGCCCATATCGTTAACCTCGTTCTTGCGCAGGACGAGGCCGGATTGAATGATGACCGGCGTCGTCACCCCGGCACGGCGCAGTCGGTTCAGAACCTCGTAGCCGTCGATGTCCGGCAGGCCTATATCGAGAAGTATGATGTCGTACTCGGCGCCGCGCATGAGCTCGAGGGCCGCCTCGCCCGAGTCCGCGGTATCGCAGCCATGACCCTCTGATTTCAGGATCATCTCGACGCTCCGGGCCGTCTTCGAATCGTCCTCGATCTGCAAAACCCGCATGGTCCACTCCGCGGTTGGCCTGCACCGGCTCCTTTGCGCCGTTTGCTGCCAGCCCCTGATCCTATGGGGCAAGACTTAAGAATTTAGAAAGCGCGTTGGTTCCCCTTGTGCCAAAATGGTTAGCGTTTCTTAACCAATCGAAATCGGGGCCTCACCTGCGGCGCCCTCGTCCAGCCACATCGGCCGTGCTCGCCGCCCGCCCCCGTTGCGCGGCGTGGCGCCGGGCCTCTCCGTTGCCCCTGCCGGCCGGCGACGTGAACGACCACGCCGGCCGCGCTCAAGGCATTGCGAAGCGTGCGCGGCGGCGCCTCGATCACCAAGTCGTCGAGATCGAACAGCGGACAAACGACCTCGAGCGGGCGAGCCTCGAACTTCGTTTGGTCGACCGGGAGAACGCGCCGCTCGCTGCGCTCCAGCATCCTGCGTTTGGCCCAGCTGGCGGCCGAGTTGATCTCCGCCGGGCCGTCCGCGGTCAATCCGCTCGCCTCGATCAAAGGCCTTCGTAGCGTGAAACCGGCCAAGAAAGGCGGCGGCTTACGGGCCGAATGTGGCGCCCTCCCGGACGCCGTAATCGCCGGGGCAGAGCACGACTCTCAAGTCGGGCGTCTGGCCGAGCGCAAGGGCGACGCCGAGGCAGTTGGTCAGCCCCGTGGCGGCAGGCGCGACCGCTGCCAGTCGCTCGGCCGCGAACTCGGTCCAACAGGCCGGGCCGAGCTCGAGGCGGAACTGCGCCCGCATGCACGTCTCGATGCGCGCTGGGCCGAAGCCTCGGCGGAGCGTCCTGCAACAGCCGGGCGCTGCCGTCGAGCGCCCGCGTGCGTGTTGAGGTCGCTGACCGGCGCGAGCCGCGGCCCGAGATCGAGATTGCGGCGGTGGGCTCAGGCCTTGCCGTGCCCCGTTTGCGGCGCGCGGCGTCACCGCGCCGGCCTTCACTGCGCCCGCTTGAGGCCGGTGATCATGGCCATGACGAGGTTCTCGCGGTGCACCAGGCTGGACAGGGCGACCCCCCCGATGTGCAGCAGGACGAGCACGAACATCACCTCCGCCAGGGCCTCGTGCAGGTCCTCCCAGGCCTCGCCCGCTTCGTCCTCCTCGTCTCCGTCGCGCCCACCCCTCTCGTCGGTCTCGGCGCGCCCGCGCTCGTCTCGCTCCTCCCGCTCGTCGTCCTCCTCCGCGTCGCGCTCGACCTCGCTGACCCGCACGACGTCGCTCGGGCCGCCCGCCTCGGCCACGGCGCTCGGCGCCGCGCCGCGCGCCAGCGGCCCGGCGTTTTCCTCGGCGGCATAGAGCTCCAGCCCGGTCCACACCGTGGCGAGCAGGCCCGCGAAGAGGACGAGCGCCATGGCCCCGCCGGCCGGCGAGTGGCCGAGATAGCGCTTGGCGCGGAACGCGGCCAGCCGAGTGAGGTAGGCCCAGACCTGCCACGGCGGATAGAGGAAGTCCGTGAACCGGGCATGCGTTGGCCCGATGAAGCCCCACAGGATGCGCAGCACGACCAGCACGCCGACGGCGTAACCGGCCCAGACATGCAGCGTGAGCGTGTCGTCCTCGGTGAAATAGGCGATGAAGAAGGCGGCGGCGACCGTCCAATGGCACACGCGCACGAAGGGGTCCCAGATGCGCACCATGGGTTTGGCGGCTGCGGTCTCGGGCACGGTCGCGGGGTCGGGCGGCATGAGGCTCGGACTCTTCAGGCGATCACGGCATCGAGACGGCCCGCTTGACGGGGCAGGCCGGAGATAGCCGAAGTCGAGAGGCCCGGCCATGATGCAGATCAAGCGCCCCGGGGGTGGCGCGGGCCAAGGCGCCCCGCGCACAGCGGGGCATTGGCCGAGGTTCGCTGCGAGCCGGCCGGCGCTTGGCCGGGTCAACGGCCGATGGGGCTTGGCGTCCCCTAGGGGAGTCGAACCCCTGTTTCCGGCGTGAGAGGCCGGCGTCCTAGGCCACTAGACGAAGGGGACGCGAGACGAGAGCCCGAGCGGCCATACAGAGGACCTTCAGATAGCGAATGCGGCCGGGCCTGACAAGGGGGCGGCGGCGCGGGGTGCGGGCTTGTGGCGGCGGCGCAGGGCCGCCCGGGCCCACCGGGCTCCGGCGAACCGGCGAGCGATGATGCAGGCCCTGCGCCTTTCGCCCTCAGGCGCTCTGCCGCGTGTCGCCCCCCGCGCCGGAGAGCTCGCGGGCCGCCGCCAGGACCCGGTCGACCTCCTCGGCTCGCGTGTCGAACGAGGCGATCAGCCGCACCTGCGAGTTTTCCTTCGGGCCCCAGCGGTAGAAGTGCACGCCGCGCTCCGTGAGCCCCTGGATCATGGCCTCGGGCAGGCGGGCGAAGATCTCGTTGGCCTCGACCGGGTGCGACAGCCTCACGCCGGGGAATTGCGCCAGGCCCTCGGCGAGGCGCCTCGCCATGGCGTTGGCGTGGCGTGCGTTCCGGAGCCAGAGGTCATCCGTGAGGTAGGCGTCGAGCTGGGCCGAGAGGAATCGCATCTTGGAGAGCAGGTGGCCGCCGCGCTTGCGCCGGAACGGCAGGTTCGCGGCCAGGGCGGGCTTGAACAGGATCACCGCCTCGGCGGCGAGCGCGCCGTTCTTGGTGGCGCCGAAGGAGAGCGCCTCGACCCCGGCCTTCCAGGTCAGCTCCGCCGGGCTGCAGCCGAGCGACACCAGCGCGTTGGCGAAGCGCGCGCCGTCGACGTGCAGGCCGAGCCCGTGGGCGCGCGTCACCTCGGCGATCGCGCCCAGCTCGTCGGGCGTGTAGACCGTGCCGGCCTCGCTCGCGTTGCTCAGGCTGACCGCCGCCGGCTGCACGTGGTGCACCACGCCGGCGCCCGCGGCCTCGATCGCCGCGCCGAGGTCGGCGGCCGCGAGCTTGCCGTGGGCGCCGCCGAGCGTGACCAGCTTGGCGCCGCCCGTATAGAACTCCGGCGCGCCGCATTCATCCTCGTGGATGTGCGCGTGCTCGTGGCAGAAGATCGCACCATACGGCGGCGTCATGAGCGACAGGCAGAGCCCGTTGGCCGCCGTGCCCGTCGCCACCGGAAAGACCGCGGCCTTTGCCTCGAAGATCTCCTGCAGGCGCGCCTCGACCCGCCGAGTGAGGTCGTCGTTGCCGTAGGGCATGGCCCAGCCGCGACCGGCGGCCTCGAGCGCCGCGAGGATCTCGGGCGCGGCGCCGCCGGCATTGTCGGAGCACAGGTTCACCATGGCGCGGCCTTTCTAGCAGAGCGCGACGGGCGGCGTCACGGCCGCGGCACCACGGTGACGCGGGAGAGCACCTGGCCGCTCTCGGGGTCGAGGACGATGACCTGCTGGCAGCCGCGCGCGGCCGGGCCGTCGCTGCGCAGGATCAGGCGCCCCTCCTCGGCGCGGGCCTCGGCCAGCGTGCAGCCCTCGGGCAGCGCCAGCGCGGTCTCGGCGGCGCCGCGCGGCGCCGGTTCCTCGGTCTCGGACAGGCGCGTCGCCAGCCCGTAGACAAGCAGGCTCACGCCGGCCACGATGAGAAGGCCCATGAAGATGACCAGAGTCTTGAGCGCCCTCATGTTTTAAGGTCCGGATATCCTTGGCGAGCGGCTCGGCAAGCGGAGGACCGGGTGCCATGACGGCGGCCGGCACGGCGAAGACCTACAGGATCACGACGCGCGAGGCCGAGGCGGGCGAGCGCGTCGACCGGCTGCTGGCCGCGCGGATTCCCGCGCTCTCGCGCAGCCGCCTCAAAGGCCTCATCGAGGCGGGCCGCCTGAGCGCCGGCGGGCAAACGATAGACGAGCCCTCATACCGGGTCAAACCGGGCCAGAGCCTGGTGCTGGCGGTTCCCGGGGCCGCCGCGGCGCGCCCGCGAGCGCAGGCCGTGCCGCTCGACATCCTCTACGAGGACCGCCACCTCATCGTGCTCGACAAGCCGGCAGGGCTGGTCGTCCACCCGGCGCCCGGCAACCCGGACCGCACCCTGGTCAACGCGCTCATCGCCCACTGCGGCGCGGAGCTCGCCGGCATCGGCGGCGAGCGCCGGCCGGGCATCGTGCACCGCCTGGACAAGGACACCAGCGGCCTCATGGTCGCGGCCAAGACGCAGGAGGCGCACGACGGGCTGGTCCGGCTGTTCGCCGGGCGCCAGGTCGAGCGCGCCTACGAGGCCGTGGTCTGGGGCGTCCCGCAGCCCGGGGCCGGCGAGATCACCGGCCCGATCGGGCGCAGCCCGCGCAACCGCAAGAGGATGGCGGTCCTCAAGCGGGGCGGCAAGCCGGCGCGCACCCGCTACCGGGTGCTCGAAACCCTGGCCGGCGGCCTGGCCAGCCGGGTCGAATGCCGCCTGCTCAGTGGCCGCACGCACCAGATCCGCGTCCACCTGAGCGCCCGCGGCCACCCGGTGCTCGGCGACCCGCTCTATGGCCGGGCCGGCGCCGGGCGTATCCGCAGTCTTCCGGGCGCCGCCCAGGCCGCGCTCAAGGCCCTGGGACGCCAGGCCCTGCACGCCAAGGTCCTGGGGTTCCGCCACCCGGTGACCGCCGAGGCGCTCCACTTCGAGAGGGAAATGCCTGGAGATATGAAGGGGTTGATCGACTCCTTAGAGAGGGTATAAGATAAGTCGAAATACGACTGATTTGGTCAGCTTTCCTTGATGTTGCCCAGATCCGGTGTTATAAGGATGGCTATCAGGATTTGCTCAAATGAAGTCGTCATCGGCACGGCTGGCGGAACCGGACCGCCGGCGCCGTCGGCTTGACGGCTGAAGGATGCGGCGAATGGCACAACCCAAGCTTCCCGTCCCGATCTCCGAGGGCAACCTGTCCCGCTACCTGCAGGAGATCCGCAAGTTCCCCATGCTGGAGGCGGACGAGGAGTACATGCTGGCCAAGCGCTGGCGCGAGCACGGCGACACCGAGGCGGCGCACAAGCTGGTGACCTCCCACCTGCGCCTGGTGGCCAAGATCGCCATGGGCTATCGCGGCTA
>JABAHQ010003458.1_pt1 | contig 32119 bp, 23 predicted proteins | sample 7062091 | NCBI WGS metagenome assembly JABAHQ01 (sample SAMN14534359, study PRJNA622989) | marine sediment metagenome | biome: marine biome [ENVO:00000428]; feature: marine pelagic biome [ENVO:01000023]; material: deep marine sediment [ENVO:00002113] | place: India: Gulf of Kutch | collected... | reverse complement strand
GGAAGGACGGGAGGACTCCCCACGCCGGGGCCGCTCGCCTACCCGCCCGGTTCTTCTTCCGAGGCTCGCTATGCGACGCGGTGCCTCTGGCTCCTCGCGGGGCACCCACTTCGAGCGGCACCGCGTCGATTGCCCCGGCGTGGGGAGTCCTCCCGCCCTTCCTTCGGGTCTTCCGGTCTCCCTGCCTCCGCGCCGGGTCGTTCCCCATGGGGAAACACGCCGCCCTCCGTCGGGATCTCGGGCCTCTCCCATGGGGGCATGCAGAATCCTCATGGCGGCGAGCAGAAATAGGCATTTGCGTCATGGTTGTGGGGCCGCGAGGGTTGGGCGCCATCGACGTGCAGGCGCCCGACCGGAGTGGCTCGAATGGTCATGGATTTTCTGAGGCGCTCGGTCCGGAGAGCCGCAGCCGAGCGGGGACTCTACCTGTCGGTCACGACGCTTCTGGCCCTCGGCATCGGGGCCTCCACGACCGTCTTCTCGGTCGTGGACGCCACGGTCCTCCGGCCCCTCCCCTTCCCGGAGCCGGAGGAGCTCGTCTTCCTCACGGCGACCCTCGAGGGCTCCGACGGGGAGATCCAGAACTTCCTGGTATCGCCCGCCAACTACGTGGTCATGCGGGACCGGAGCACGGCGTTCCGGGCCGTGGAAGCGATCCGTGCCTCCGCGTTCGACCTGTTGGCCGACGGCGAGCCCGTCCAGGTCTCGGGGGCGGAGGTCACGCCGGGCTTCTTCGAGGCGCTCCGAGCCACCCCCGTCGCGGGGCGCCTCCTGACGGAGACGGATGTGGACGACGCGGTCGCCGTCCTCGGCGAGGGTGCCTGGGCGCGTCACTTCGGCCGGGATCCCGGCGTGGTCGGTCGGACGGTCGACCTGGGAAGCGTGCCCACCCGGATCGTCGGCGTGCTCCCCGATCATCTGGCCCTGCCCCGTGAGACGGAGGTCTGGCGCACGTTCCGTCCGGAGGACGTACGGGAGAGGGACCAGCACGGAGGTGGACTCCAGGTGATCGGGCGGCTCGCCTCGGACGTCGCCCTCTCCACCGCCCAGGCCGACATGGATCGGATCGCCGGCCGGCTCCGGGAGCTGTATCCCCGGGGAAACAGCGAAAGGGGGATCGAGGTCCAGGACCTGAAGGACTCCTTCGTCGAGGACACCGAAGGGGCCCTCCGCGCCCTCCTGGCTTCCGTGCTGATCTTCATGGCGATCGCCTGCGCCAACGTCTCCGGCCTCCTCCTCCTCCGGGTTCGACGTCGGGCGTCGGACACGGCTCTGAGATTGGCCCTGGGAGCTCCCAGGAGCAGGCTGCTGGCCGGAGCGCTCCTGGAAGGGGTCGGCATGTCGGCGGTGGGCACGGGCGCGGGGCTCGCCCTCGCGGCCGTTGCCGTTCCTCGCCTGCACGGGGTCCTCACCGTCGTGCCCCCGGGAGCGGACCCGAGCGCTCTCGATCCCCGGGTCCTCGCCGCGGCCGCGATCCTCGGTGCGGGGACGGCCGTCGCCTTCGCCCTGGGTCCGGCGCTGGTGGCCGCCGCCCAGGCTCCCGACGCCTTCCTCGGCCGGGGCCGGGGCGGCACCGCGTCCAGGGGCCAGCGACGGCTGCAACAAGCCACCGTGGGTCTGCAGGTCGCGCTCGGCGTGCTCCTCGTGGTCACGGCCACCGCCACCCTGGGTCGCTTTCTCGACCTCACCGGGACCCGGCCCGGCTATTCGGGTACGGACGCGGTGGTCCTGCGGGTGGGAGCCTCGTCGGCGCGCTATCCGGGATTCGCGGAGCGGAGTGCGTTCTTCTTCGGGCTGAGCGAGAGGTTCCGCTCGATTCCGGGGGTCACGGCGGTGGGCGCGACGGACGTGCTACCGGTCGCCGGCCTGGACGTCTTCTACGCCTTCTCCGTGGAAGCCCGGCCCCCGGCGGATCCCAACCACTTCGAGGTGGCCCGGGGGCGTCTGGTCACGCCGGGCTACTTCCGGGCGCTCGGGATCCCCTTGCTCAAGGGCCGGGGCGTCGACGGGCGCGACCGGATGGATGCCCGTCCCGTGGTGGTGGTCAGCCGACACCTGGCCGAGCGGTACTGGCCCGGCGAGGATCCGATCGGCAAGCGGCTCAAGCGTCGGACGTACGACTCGCCGTTTCCCTGGCTCACCGTCGTGGGGGTGGTCGACGACGTACAGGACGGCGGGCCCGGCACCGAGATCGGCGCGGCCTTCTACCTCCCGTACCTCCAGCACGACATCCGCTTCGGACGGGAGATGAGCTTCGTTCTCCGGTCCGCGCGCCCGGCGGGCGACGTGGTCGGCGACGCCCGGAGGGTCCTTGCGGAGCACGATCCCGAGACGCCGCTGATCCGAGCCGCCACCGTCGCGGAGCTCCAGGGCGAGACGATCGCGGACGAGCGGGCGTCGATGCGTCTCCTCACGGGGTTCGCGCTGGGCGCACTCCTCCTGATGGCGTTCGGCCTGTACGCGGTCCTGGCCCGCGCCGTCCACGAGCGAACCCGGGAGATCGGCCTTCGCATCGCCCTCGGCGCCGGGCCCCGGGACGTGGTCGGGACGGTTGTGGGCACCGGGCTCGCCGTGGTCGCGACCGGCCTCGCGGTCGGGCTCGTGGCGGCGCCGTCGGTGATCCGGGCCAGCCGGGGCTTCCTGGGGGCCGAGCTCGACGCGCCGGTGTCGGCCTACCTCCTCTCCGCCGGGCTCACCCTGGGCACCGGGCTCGTCGCCGCACTCCTGCCCGCGCTCCGGGCCCAGGGAGTGGACCCCGTCGTCTGTCTCCGGAGCGACGGCCGTCCCAGGACCCCGTGGCGGGGCGTGGGAGGCCCGCTGTCATGAGCTCGGGATCGCCTCCCTCACGGAACGGCCCGCAGCCTGGGGCTCCCGGTCTGCCCGCCCGAGTCCAACGCCCCCTCTCCCAGCTCCTCCCGGAGGACCTCCACCAGGGCGGTGAGGGTGGGCTCGTCCCGGCGGGATTCCGCGACCGCGGCGAACCAGGAACGGGAGAGGCCCTCCTCCGTCACCCGCAGCGGCACCAGCTCCTCCGCCGCCTTCTGGGTCTCGAGGATCCAACGAGGGAGGACGGCCACCCCGTACCCCGCCCTCGCCATCTCCACGACGGCGGCCGTGACGAGCAGCTCCATCACCCGCCGGGGCCGGACCCCCTCCGGCTCCAGGACCACCGTCTCGAAGATCCCTCGTCCCGGCTCGGTGTAGTGGCAGAGGAGTGTCTCGTCCCTCACCAGCTCCGCCGTGAGGTACGACTCTGCGGAGAGGGGGTGGTCCGGCGCGACGATCGCGATCAGCTCGTCGCTGAAGATCTCGGTGAGGTGCACGTTCGACGCGCGCGGCGGACGGCCGTAGACCAGGGCCAGGTCGATCGCCTCCCGATCCAGCGCGCCGTAGGGGTCCCGGGTGACCTCCGGCACCAGCTCGAGCTCGACCTTCGGATAGGTCTCGGCGAAGCGCCGCGCAACCCACGGGACCCAGTGGTAGCACATGTAGCACTGGGTCGCCATGCGAAGGGTGCCCGCGTATCCCCGGGCGATGAGCTCCACGTCGTGCTCCGCCCTCTCGAGCTCGTCGATGACCCGCTCGGCGGAGTCGAGGACCCTGCGTCCCTCCCGGGTGAGCGTCATCCCCTTGTGGTGCCGCTCGAAGAGGGCGGTGCCCATTCGCGCTTCCAGCTTCGCCAGGCGTCGGCTGAGGGCCGGCTGGGAGATGAAGAGCCTCCGCGCGGCGCGGGTTAGTGTTCCCTCCTCGTGGATCGCCCGGACCATCTCCAGGTGCTTGACCTTCAGGATCATCGGGTGGCTCCTCCCGTTCGTGGCTTTCGGGGACGGGTTCCCGAGAGGGCGAGCGGCCTTGCGCCGCGACTCCGGAATCGAACCAATCTGGCCCGCGCTGGGGTCATCTGTCGAATGCATGAGCTCGATGCGCATCATGCAGTGAAAGCATCTTCGATCGTGCCCGGGGCCGGAAGAAGCGCCCGCTTTCCCCCGCACTCGGAGGAGCGATGACAGGTTCGCGTACGCCCTGGAAGACCCTGGATCCCCGGACGGACGAGGAATGGGCCGCCCTCCGCCGCCTCGGCCATCGGATGGTCGACTGCGTGGTGGACCTTCACCGGAGCATCGGAGAGCGCCCGGCCTGGCGACCGGTGCCGAGGGAGGTGCGGAACCGCCTGCGGGGGGCGCTCCCTCCGGGCGGGCGAGATCCGGAGGAGGTGTTCGACCTGTTTCGGCGCGACATCCTCCCCTACTACCTGGGCAACATCCATCCGCGCTCCTGGGGCTGGGTCAACGGCTCCGGGACGACGGTCGGGGCCTTCGCCGACATGCTGGCGGCCGCCATGAATCCGAACTGCGCCGGGGCGGAGCAGAGCGCCCGGTACGTCGAGCTCCAGGTCGTGGACACGCTCAAGGAGGCCATGGGCTGGCCCGAGGCGGGGAGCGGGCTCCTCACATCCGGCGGCTCGGTGGCGAACCTGGTCGGGATCGCGGCGGCTCGGGACGGGGCGGCCCCGGAGCGAGAGCTCCGCGCGACCGGGCTTCGCGAGCACCCCGGACAGCTCGTGCTGTACGCGTCCGACGCCGTCCACAACTCCGTGGACCGGGCGGCGAGCCTCCTGGGGATCGGCTCGGCGCACCTGCGCAAGATTCCGGTCGACGAGGAGTGCCGCATCGACCTGGCCGCCCTCTCGGCCGCCGTGGAGGAGGACCGCGCCGGAGGCCGCTGTCCGTTCTGCGTCGTCGCGACGGTGGGCACGGTGGACCAGGGAGCGATCGACCCCGTGGACTCCCTGGCCGACTTCTGCGCCCGGGAGGGGCTCTGGCTTCACGTGGACGGCGCCTTCGGGGCCGCCGTCGCCTTCTCCGACGAGCTCGGCTCGCTGGTGGCGGGGATCGAGCGGGCGGACTCCCTGGCGTTCGACCTCCACAAGTGGATGCACGTACCGATCGAAGCCGGGTGCGTCCTCGTGCGCGAGAGCGAGGATCACCGGCGCCCCTTCACGGCCCCGGCGTCGTACCTGGCCGTGCTGGACAGGGGAATCACGCCGGGAGGTCCCTGGCTCGCCGAGTTCGGGCCCCAGCTCACCCGCGGGTTCCGGGCCCTCAAGTGCTGGTTCGGACTCCAGGTGGACGGGACCGAGAAGCTCGGCCGTCTGGTGGAGCAGAACGTCGCGCAGGCTCGAGAGCTGGAGAATCTGATTCGGGGGCATCCCCGGCTCGAGCTCCTGGCACACGGCCCCCTGGTGGTCCTCTGCTTCCGCTACCGGCCGGACGAGGGCGCAGGAGCGTGGGACGCCGAGCGCCTGGACCGCTTCAACTCGGAGCTCCTGGCGGATCTGCAGGAGTCGGGGGTCGCGGCGGTCTCCAGCACCCGGGTGGACGGGCGCTTCGCCCTTCGTCTGGCGATCACGAATCATCGCACCCGGCCGGAGGACCTGGCCCTCTTCGTCGACGAGGTCGTCGGCCTGGGGGAACGGCGGGCCGGAGCGGATCGCCATTGGCCGGGAGGCGCGCCGCCGGTGGACGGCTCTCCCGCCGGAGATCCGCCGTGAGCCGACGTCCGTTCTACTGGGTAGACGCCTTCACCGCCGACCCTCTCCGGAGAAATCCGTGCGCGGTCGTCCTCGACTCCGAGGGCATCGACCCGGAGACGATGAAGCGGATCGCGCCGGAGATGAACCTCTCCGAAACCGCCCTCGTCTTCTCGTCCGAGGTCGCCGACTTCGGGGCCCCTACTTCACCCCGGCCGAGGAGATTCCCCTGGGAAGGCTCGACGCCCTCCGACGGGCGCACATGGATGTCGCGAGGTATCGGACGCTGAAGGAGTCGGGCGACTTCTTCAGCCCCCATCTCTTCGTGACCGAGGGCGCCAGCCCGGAGGGGGATGCCTTCGCCGGGCACTTCGGAGTCCCGCCGGACACGGCCGAGGATTCGTTCACGGGCTCCGCGACGGGAGGGGAAGCGGTCACGCTCGTGCGCGGCGCCATCGATGGATCGATCTCGGACCCGGGGTCCTCGGGAAGCTGAGCCGACACGGCTCCCTCGGCGTGGTGCGCCTCTGGGCCGAGTACCTCTCGATCCTCCACACCGGGGGGGGGCCGGCGTAGCGGGTTGCGGCGGGAGGTTCCCCGCGCTATGGCTTCGCATTCCGTCCTTCACCCCGGAGGATCCCGTGCGACGCGACGCCCCGAGCCTTCAGCGCACCTTCATTTTCCTCGCTGTCGTTCTCGCCGCGCCCGCGGCGGCCCAGGAGGTCACCCTGGTGGCCGGGGGCGACGTGGAGTGGTCCCGTGCCACCAAGCCTCCCGACGTCTTCCTGGATCCCGAGGAGCAGGAGGAGGGCGGATGGCTCCCGGTCCCCTACGTGAACGCGCCCCGGCAGCGGGCACACCTGGAGGGGCTCGGCCGGATCCTGGAGACACCGGAGAGCCACCACGTCCGGGCGATCCACTACGGTCTGGAGTTCGAGGACCCGGCGGAGATGGCCCGCTATCCCTTCGAGGGGATCGGGCCGGTCTTCCGGGAGGCCGACGTGGCCTTTGTGAACCTGGAGACCCCTCTCTCGGATCGGGCCCGGTGGCGGGGGGCGTTCCGAACGCCCACGGCGTTCGTCGGGGGGCTCCGCTGGGCAGGGATCGACGTGGTCTCCACGGCCAACAACCACGCCCTCGACGCCGAGGGAGAGGGACTTCGGGACACCCGGGAGGCCCTCTGGCGGGCGGGGATCGGCGCGGTGGGCACGGGCCGTGATCTGGCCGAGGCCCGGAGGCCCTTCGTGGTGGAGCGTAGCGGCCTCCGGATCGCCTTCCTCGCATACGCGGCGTTCGTGAACGGGGGTCCCTCGGGCTTCGCCCTCCACGACCGGGCGGGGGTGGCGCCGATGGACCCGATCCTCGTGGAAGAGGACGTTCGTCGGGTCCGGGACCAGGTGGATCTGGTCGTCGTCTCCTTCCACTGGAATATCGAGAACAGCCAGGAGACCCACGCCGACGCCCGAGCCTTCGCCCATCGGGTCGTGGACTCGGGGGCCGACCTGATCCTGGGCCACCATCCCCACGTGCCCCGGGGCGTCGAGATCTACCGGGAGCGGCCGATCTTCTACTCCCTGGGAAACCTGATCTTCGGCCACAACCACACCTACTGGATGGACAACACCCTCGCCCGCCTCACCCTGACGCCGGAGGGCGTCTCCCGGGTCGAGGTGCTGCCGGTGGCGGGGCGGGGGAACGAGCTCTCCCGGCCCCGTCTCCTGGAGGGTGCCGAGGCCCGGGCGCTGCTGGAGGACATCCGGGCGCGGAGCGCCGCCCTGGACACGCCCCTGGAAATCGTGGGGGACGTGGGGGTGGTCCGGATCCGGTAGGGGACGGGAGCGCACCGACGGGCCCGGTGGGTGGGCCCGGGTCCGTTCACACCGTGGCCCTGCCTTTGAGCGTGCGGACGACGAGGACGGCGCCGATCACGGCCACGGTCCCCAGGAGAGCGATCGTGAGCAGCACCCATCGGAGCATCGGGACCGCCGCCGCCTCCGCGTGGTCGATCGTGCGCTGGGCGATGCTGTCCACGGACGCCAGGGTCGCGATCCGCTCGCTCCGGAGCGCCGCCACGACCGCGGCCCGCTCCTCGGCCAGGGCGGCCAGGGTCTCGGCCCGTTGCCGGTCCAGGGCCGCCATCTCCACGCGCTTCCGCGCCGAGAGATCCTCCATGACCCGGTCCAGCGTGGCGGGCGCATCGCTCAGGAGGTCGCCCATCGCCCTGGTCGTGGCGATCAGGCTGGAGAGGATCGAGTCCACCTTCGGGGCCGCCAGGGCGTCGTCGGCCATCAGCTCGGCGTTCCAGCGAACCTGCTTCATCAGCCCCTCGTTGATGTAGCCGAGCCGGTGCAAGACGCTGAGCAGGGATCGGTCCACGCTGGCCACCGTTCCGAATAGGCTCGACTCGTGGAGGCCGAGGACGGACCAGTCGCTGGCCAGGAGCGACCGGCGGCGCATCTCCACGCCCCGGATCGGGTGCCGGGCGGCCCAGTCGTGGAGGGCCCGGAGTGATTCGGCCGGGACCTCTCCGGACGCCACGGTGCGGCCTGCGGTCCGTCGTGCGTCGGCCACCATCGCTTCCGTCGCGGCCTGGACCACCGGCTGCAGCGGGCCGAAGGCTTCGCGCCCGTCCCCGTCCTGGAAGTAGTCGGCCTGCTGCACGGTGAACGCCCACAGGTCGACGACGGCGACGAGGGGCTCGTTCCTGAGCGAGGCCTCCTGCACCAGGGGGATCGAGGTGGTCTTCCAGAGGAGCGTGCGATGTCGCAGGTCAGGGTCGCCGGTGAGGGCGGCGACGCTGTCGGCGGTGGCCTCGATCGACGAGCTCAGCCGGCGCCCGGTCTCGTAGACCCGGAGCTGGAGCTGGGTGCTCGTGACCGCGGCGTCCTCGATCGAGGCGAGGCCCACCGACTGCTCGGGAACGGTGGCGCATCCCCCCGCGAGAAGACCCAGACAAGGAGCGAGCAAGGGACGGACGGGAAGACGGCGAAGCTTCATGGCGATCGGGGGTGCCGGGGAACCGGGGTCGCGAGCGGAGTACGGACGGCCGCAGCCCGTCCTACCGTGATCGGGGAGAGGCGGCGGCGACGCCCTCGGAGGGGGAAGAGGAAGGTAGGAGGCGGCTTCCCGGGGCGGCAAGAGCGCCGGTCAGAAACCGCCGTCCTCGAGGACGACATCGTCGAACCAGGCCGTCGCCCGGCGGCCCGTGTCGTCGGTGTCCACCATGAGAGCGACGGCGGATACGGGGTCGGGCTCTTCCCCGAAGGCCGTCCGGTAGTCTGCGCGTACGTCCCGCTCCTCGGAGACCCAGCGTCCCGCCTTCTCGTCTCCGCTCTCGAGGACGAGGGTCGCCACCTCGTCCGCGTAGGGGTTCCGGTACCGCGAGCCGACGGGCTCGGTGGCCGCCCACACGTAGGAGACGGCGGCCTGCGCAGACGCGAGGCCTCCCGACCCGAACACGACGAAGACCCGGGCCGCGTAGTCGTCCCCCGCCCGTGTCCGCTCCTGGTCGTTGGCCGCCAGGCTTCCTGCGACCTTCCAGCGCCACGAGATGCGGAGTTCGTCCCCTGCCCCGGGCGCCACCGGGCGGGTGAGGGCGGAGGCGGAGCGGCGGCTGGAGGCCCGCAGCACCGGGTTTCCGCCATCGTCCACGACCTCGTACTCGGTGCTCCGCTCGTCCAGGGACTCCTCGATCCAGCGATCCTCCCAGCCGGGTCCGAAGCGCTCGGCGAGGAGCACCGCCGGAGCCGGGCGCTCCGTCTCCTTCGGCTCCGGGGCCGGGGGCGCAGGCCCCGCGGAAACGCCCAGGCAGAGGGCCACGACGCCCGCCGGGCACCCCCTCCCGATCCGCCGCCTCACCACGCCGCCCGCAGCACCGCCTCCAGCTCCTCGACGGTGGGATCGAGCCCCGGGGGCCCCCGCTCCGTGGCCGGATCATCGCTCACATAGGCGGCGATCGCCGGCAGGTCGGCATCCCGCACCGGGCCGAGATCCCGGAGACGCGTGGGGAGGGCGAGGGCGTCCCGGAGGCTCGTCGCCGCGCCGACGATCGCCGCCCGCAGGGCTTCGGGCGAGCGCGCTCCGGGGTCGATCCCCAGCCCCACGGCCAGGAGCACCCGGCGGGCGTCGACCTCGCGGAAGACGTACGAGAGGACGTGGGGGACGAGGACGCCGTGAGCGACCCCCTGCTGGACGTCGTACCGCCGGGAGATCCCGTGTCCGAAGGCGTGGACGATCCCGATCTTCCGCTGGAGCTGCACGAGGATGATGCCCTCGACGGCCCGCTCGACCGGCGTCGGCTCGTCGAGGCGGGGCAGCGCCGGGCGCAGGAGGCGGAGCCCGTGGATCGCCGTGGCGTCGCTGACGGGATTCGCGTCCCGTGCGTAGAGGGTCTCGATTCCCTTGTCGAACCCGTTCATCGCGGATCCGCGCAGCGGTCCGGGGGGCGTGGTCTCGAAGAGGTCCGGGTCGTAGACCGCGGCGGTGGGCATGACGGACCCTCCGACGCGGACCGGGCTCCCGGTGGGAGACTCGTCGGCCGGGAGCACCTCGATCGAGCCGCCCGCCGACAGGTCCGCCCCGGCCAGGGTGGTCGGGATCACGACGAGCTCCGTGGCGCCCGGGGCGGCGGGCGGCTCGATCGGTCTCCGGCGGGCGGCCTCCCGGAGATCGTCGAGGGAGCGGCCGTCCGTGTCGAAGACGCTCATCTGGCGGGCGACGTCGAGGCTGCTCCCGCCGCCGATCCCGATCAGCACGTCCGCTTCGTCCCGGCGCATTCGCTCGATTCCGGCGAAGACCGACCCGGCGGACTTCGCCGGGGTGGTCCCGTCGAAGACGCCGACGAGCCGGTCCCCCAGGCCGCGCCGCACGGGATCGATCAGCGCGTCGTTGGCGCCCACCCGGGCGCCGCAGACCACCAGGGCCCGCTCGAGGCCGCGCGCCGCCAGGAGGTCGCCCAGCCGGCCCACGGCGCGCCGGCCGTAGACGATCTCGCAGCCGAGGTGGTCGTGGACGAAGGCGTCGCTCACGGGACCGCGCCCGAGCGCTCGGCCCGCCACTTCTCCATCAGGCCGGCCCGGTCCACCTCCCGGCCCCTCAGGTAGACGGTCGATATCGTGCGGGTGTTCGCGATCTCGTCGAGGGGATTCGCGTCGAGGACGAGGAAGTCGGCGCTCCTGCCGGGCGCCACCATCCCGAGCTCCGGCGCGCCGAGGAACTCGGCCGAGTTTCGCGTGGCCGCCACGATCGCCTCTCCGGGGCTCAGACCGGCCTCGACCATGATCGCCATCTCCATGTGGGAGCTCCATCCGAAGTACGGGCCCCCGCTGTTCCCGCCCACGTCGCTCCCCAGGCCGAAGCGGACGCCGGCCGCCTCGAGCTTCGCGACGCTCCGGGGGACCGGGCCGGCCCTCCACTCCGCCGGCGCGCTCCCGGGCGTCTCCGGCCTTTCCAGGAGGGCGATCTGCTCGTCGGAGAAGGTCTCCCTCAGCAGCGGCTCGTCGATCCACGCGGGGCGCGGCCCGTAGATCCGGTTGCGGGCCGACCAGTTGGTCATGAGGACGAAGACGTCGGGGTGGTCCTCGAAGAGCCCGACGAGCTCTTCGTCGGGCTCCCGCTCCCGCCACGGCGGGTGGGCGAAGCCGTCCACGCCGGCCCGGATCAACGCCTTCGAGTCGGCGAGGGTGAAGGTGTGGGCCAGCACCCGGATGCCGTAGCGGTGCGCTTCCTCGATTGCGGCGGCCGCCACCGGGAGGGGGAGCTTGGCCAAGGTGCCTCCCCGGTCGTCGACCCAGACCTTCACGTAGTCGACCTCGTAGGATGCCATCTCCCGGATCGCCCAGCGGGCCTGCTTCTCGGTGGAGATCCCGTAGGGCGCGTACCGCATGGGAGGGCCCGGGCCCGCGTTCGGCATGGCAAGCCCCTGGCCGCCCGTGAAGAAGCGGGCCGCGTTGGGAGGGGGGTCCGCGCGGAGGGCGTTCCGAAGGGCGTATCCCAGCTCCCTCCGGTCGGTGCCCAGGCTCAGGATCGCCACCACCCCGTGGTAGGCGAGGCGCTGCAGGTGGTCGAGGACGTTCTGCTCCGTGTAGTTCTCGACTTCGTTGGTGAGCCCCTTCCGGTAGCCGAGGTGGCCGTGGAGCTCCACGAGCCCCGGCATCACGGTCTTTCCGGTCAGGTCGACCCGCGCCGCTCCGGGGGGCGGCTGGACCTCGCCCCGGCGACCGACCCGGGTGAATCGGTCCCCCTCGACGAGGAACGCGGAGCGCTCGATCACCTCCACGTCGTCGCCGGGGTCGCCGACATTTCCCGTGATCAGCCGGGCTCCCTCGAAGAGGGTGACCTGGGCCGACAGGGGGGCAGACGGGCCCGCCCAGGCCAGGGCGCTCGCCACCAGGAAGAGGCGGGGAAGGTGTTCGGTGGTGAGCATCGGTCCCTCCCGGGTCGAAGGACGAGGAGTTCGGGACCCGGTCAATCTACGCACCGGCGGCGTCGGCGCCTGAAGCGCCCGCCCCTCGGTCGGGATGGCCGGACCCCCACGGGCTCCTTACGATGGGGGACACCACCGGGATCCGCGGCCCCGGAACCGAGGGAGGGAGCATGAGAGGGAACGGCGCATCGCATCGACGTCTTCGGGTCCTCTGTGGGGCTCTCGCGACGATCGCCGCCGCGTCGCTGTTCGGATGCGGCGGGGAGATCGACCGGTACGACCTCGTCATCCGCGGAGGGCGGGTGGTGGACGGGACCGGAAACCCCTGGTTCCAGGCCGACGTGGCCGTGCACGACGGCCGGATCGTCGCCGTCGGCGATCTCGGCGACGCCGATGCGGATCAGCTGATCGACGCATCCGGCCTCACCGTGGTTCCCGGATTCATCGACATGCACGCCCACTCCGACTACACGCTGCTCGTCGACGGCAACGCCGAGAGCAAGGTCCGGCAGGGCGTCACCACCGAGATCCTGGGAGAGCACCGCTCGGCGGGACCTCAGGTCGGACCGGCCCGTGCCCAGCTGGAGCGAAGCCTCGAGGGGGTTCCCCTGGAGCCGGATTGGACCACCCTCGGGGAGTACTTCTCCAGGCTGGAGGAGTCGGGGATCTCGGTCAACGTCGCGTCCTACGTCGGCACCGGCCAGGTCCGCATGGCGGTGATGGGGGCGGAGGATCGCGAGCCTTCGGATGCCGAGCTCTCGCAGATGGAATCCCTGGTCGAGGAGGCGATGCGGGACGGGGCGCTCGGCGTCTCCTCGGCGCTCTCCTACGTTCCGAACACCTTCATGTCCAGCGAGGAGATCGTCCGCCTGGCCCGGGTGGCGGCACGGCACGGCGGGATCTACGCGACCCACCTCCGGCGACAGGACGTGGAGATCGAAGCGGGGATCCGCGAGGCGATCGAGATCGGCCGGAGGACCGGACTCCCGGTCCACATCTTCCACTTCAAGATCAAGCACCCGGAGATGTGGGGACGCTTCGCCTCCTACACGAGCCTGGTGGACGAGGCGCGAGCCGAAGGGGTCAACGTCACCGCCGACCTCTATCCCTACATCGCCGGTGTCACGGGGCTCGCGGCGTCCCTGCCCCCTCGCTTCCTCGAGGGGGGCACCGAGGCGATGCTCGAGCGGATCCGGGATCCACGGGTCCGGGAGGAGATCCGGCGCGACATCGCCCGGGGGCTGCCGGGATGGGAGAACGAGGTGGCCGAGGCGGGAGGCTGGGACCGCATGGTGGTCTCCGCCGTGCAGCGGCCCGAGAACGAGGAGTACGAGGGCGTGAGCCTGGCCCGGGTGGCCGAGACGATGGGCGAGGACCCGGTGGACGCCATGTGCGAGCTCCTCCTCTCGGAGGGCGGGAACGTGCGCATGATCCAGCACGCCGCCGCCGAGGAGGATCTGGAGCACGCGATCACCCTGCCCTGGACCGCGATCGGATCGGACGGGATCGCCATGAGCCCGGACGGATTCCCCTGGCTGGGGAAGCCGCATCCCCGATACTACGGCACCTACTCCCGGGTGCTCGAGCGGTACGTGGTGGAGAAGGGGCTGCTCTCGTTCTCGGACGCGATCCGGAAGATGACGAGCCTGCCCGCGCAGATCCTCGGAATTCGCGACCGGGGCCTGCTGAGGCCCGGGATGAGAGCCGACATCGTGGTTCTGGACCCGGACGGGGTGGTCGACCGCGCCACCTTCGAGGATCCCCAGCTCTATCCCCTGGGGATCGAGTACGTCTTCGTGGACGGCGTCGCGGTCGTGAGCGGTGGGGGCCACACCGACGCCCGACCCGGACGCGTCCTGAGGGGGACGGGCGGGCGCTGACCCCTACCTGGAGATCATGCCTCCGTGCCCGGCTCCGGCGACTCGGGCTCCCGCCTCCCGGAGAGGACCGCGCTGGCCGTCTCGTAGGCGGCTTCGATCCGTTCACGGTCGGCCTCCTCCTCCAGCGCCTCGGTCGCCGCCCGCTTCACCATCTCCGCGTGACGGATCAGGGCCCGACGCAGGCCGGGGTGGCGCGCCTTCACCCCCACCTCGGTGAGGATCTCCAGGAGCTCCAGGGGGAGGTGGGGATCCCCGGTGCCGTAGTGCCGGATCCGGTCGAAGGCCGCGTGAAGCAGCTCCGGGATCGTGGGGGTGGGCACGACGAGACGGAGGGCGCCCTCCTCGTCGTGGTACGCGGAGGTCGGCAGCTGGCGCTCCGCCAGGAGGGAGAGGGAGAGGCCGAGACGACGGGTCGCCTCTCCGGCGGTGAAGGGGTCGTTGATGCCGGGGGACAGTGCCCGAACCGCCACCTCCGCGAGCTGGCTGACACCGCGCTCCACGTCCCGGGTGGAGACCCTTCCCGACGCGAGGACCAGGGCGCCGGCGATCTTCTCCTCCACCTCCTCGTCGACCGACTCCGGCGGGGCGGCGCGGGCGAGGGCCCGGCCCTCCACGACGAACGAGCCCCGGTCGTGAAGAAGCTCGATCACCAGGTTCCTCTCCGCCGCCAGGGAGACGAGACCGGCGGTGTCGATCTCCTGCACGTACCCGCTCTTCTTCGCCTCCACGATTCGGGCTTCCTCTCGGAATCCTTCGGGCAGCGCTTCGTCCCGGAGAGCCGGCGTCCGGGCGCCGTCCTCCTCGTCCTGGGCGGGGAAGGTCTGCCGGATCGCGGAGTCCAGCTCGGAGCCGGCCGTGGAGATCACGCTCGACGCCTGGATCGAGGACGCCGCGTGGTGGACGAAGAAGATCAGCACCGCCACGCCGGCCAGGCCGAAGAGGAGGGCGAGGCCGACGGAGATCTGGGGCACCGTGGTCGTGCCCGGATCCATGGGCACGTACCGCAGGACCAGGAGGCAGTAGACGAAGGTGGCGATGAAGGTGCCCAGCACCACCTGGTTGCCCCGGTCCCGCAGAAAGCCTCGCAGGAGACGGGGGCCGAACTGGGAGGACGCCAGGGAGAGAGCCACCAGGAGGATCGAGAAGGTCACGCCCGCCACGGTGATCATCGATCCGGCCACCGTGGAGAGGATCGCCCGGGCTCCGTCCGGCTGTCCCGCGCCGTGGAGCCAGGCCACCGTCCTTCCCCCCCGGGCCAGGAGGAACCGGTCCAGGACGAGGGCTCCCTGGGAGGCCACGGCGGCCCCGACGGTCATGAGGGAGGGAATGAACCAGTAGCTGGCGCGGAGCGAGTCCCAGAGGCGGAGGAGTCGGGCTTTCACGGCAGCGCCTCCGCCAGGATCAGCGCCGTGTGCCGGGCCTCGCGCCCGGATCCGTGGGCGATCTGGGCCCGGCAGCTCGTCCCGTCGGCACAGAGCGCGGTGTCCGGCCCGGCCTCCCGCACGGCCGGCAGGAGGTCGAGCTCTCCCATGGCCAGGGACGCCTCGTAGTGCTCGGCCTCGTAGCCGAAGGCACCGGCCATCCCGCAGCACGTGGACTCCACGGCCTCCACCTCCAGGCCCGGTATCCATCGGAGCACCTCGAGCTGTGCGTCCAGCGCGCCGAAGGACTTCTGGTGGCAGTGGCCGTGGACCAGGGCCCGGGGCGCCTCCACGGAACCCAGCTCCAGGGAGAGGCGCCCCGCCTTCCCCTCCCGGGCCAGGTACTCCTCGAAGAGGAACGCCCGCTCGGGAATGCGCCCCACCTCCCGGTCGGGGAGGAGCACCTCCAGCTCGTCCCGCAGGGTGAGGATGCACGACGGCTCGAGGCCCACCACGGGAACCCCCTTCGCGGCCAGGGGACGGAGCACGGAGGCCAGCCGGGACGCCTCTTCCCGGGCCCGCTCGACGAGCCCCGCGGTCAGGAAGGTGCGTCCACAGCAGAGGGGCCGCTGTCCCCGGTCCTCGGGTCCCACGACCCGCACGCTCCGGCCGGCGTCCCGGAGGACCCGAACCGCCGCCCGGGGAATCTCGGGCTCGAACCAGCGGGTGAACGTGTCCACGAAGAGGGCGACCGGGGGAAGCCCCTCGTCCTCGCCCTGCCGGGGCCGGCCGACACCCGCTCTCTCCCCCGGCCGGCTCCCGAACCAGTCCCGGCGGAACTCGGGCAGGCGCCTGCGGGCGGAGAAGCCGAGGGCCTTCTCGCCGATCCAGCGAAGGGGAGGGAGGCGGTTGCGGAGGTTGGCCAGGGGGGCGAGGCGGGCCGCCCAGGGCGCGTAGCGGGGGAGGAAGGCCACGAGCCGCGCCCGAAGGGGGAGGCCGTGGCGCTTCCGGTAGTGGTGGAGGAACTCGATCTTCATCCGCGCCACGTCCACCCCGGTGGGACACTCGCTCCGGCACGCCTTGCACGAGACGCAGAGGTCCAGGACCTCCCGGACCCCGTCCGACGTGAACGCCCCCTCGCCGAGCTGGCCGGAGATCGCGAGACGGAGGGTATTGGCCCGTCCCCGCACCACGTCCTTCTCCTCCCGGGTCGCCCGGTAGGACGGACACATGACCCCCGGCTCCGTCTTCCGACAGGCGCCGTTGTTGTTGCACATCTCCACGGCGCCCCCGAGGCCTCCCCACTCGGACCAGTCCAGCACCGGCATCACCCGGTCCGCGGAATAGCCGGGGCCGTAGCGGAAGAGCGTCCGATCGACCATGGGGAGGGGATCGACGATCTTCCCGGGATTGAACACGCCCCGGGGATCGAAGGTCTCCTTCACCTCCCGGAACGCGTCGGCGATCCGGTCGCCCAGGAGGGGACGGTGGAACTCGGAGCGGATGATCCCGTCTCCGTGCTCGCCGGAGTGGGTCCCGCCCAGCGCCCGGGCCAGCTCGAACGCCTCCCCGGCCACGGCTCGCATCGTGCCCACGTCCCGGGGATCCTTGATGTTCAGGGCGGGCCGCACGTGGAGGCAGCCCACCGACGCGTGGCCGTACCAGAGGCCCTCGACGGCGTGGCGCTGGAAGATCTCCTCGAGGCGCTCCACGTACTCCGCCAGGTACTCGACGGGCACCGCGCAGTCCTCGATGAAGGCGATCGGCTTCCGGCCGCCCTTCACGGACATCGCGATGTTCAGGCCCGCCTTCCGGACCGCCCACACCGCCGCCTGGAGCTCGGGCTCCGTGGCCTCCACCACCGGCGATCCCTCGCCGCCCTCGCCGATCAGCTCCCGGAGGCCGTCCATCCCTCGGCCGACCGCGACCGGATCGTCGGCGGAGAATTCCACCACGAGGAGCGCCCCCGGATCTCCCGCGACGAAGCGCTCGACCCGCGGTCGGAAGGCGGGGTTCCTGCGGGCCAGCTCCAGGAGGCGGCGGTCCACCAGCTCCACCGCGCTGGGGTCGAGCTCCATGAGCTCGGGCACGAAGGCCGCGGCGGCCACCGCGTCGGTGAAATGGCAGATCCCCAGGGATCGATGGGAGGGAAGGGGGGCCAGCTCCAGGTGGAGCCGCGTGAAGAGGGCGAGAGTCCCCTCGGAGCCGACGAGGAGGCGGGCCAGGTTGAAGGGGCCGTCCGAGAGACGGTCCAGGCGATATCCGGCTACGTCGCGGGGGATCCGGGGGAAGCGTCGGACGATCTCCTCGGCCTCTCGGCCGTGGAGGTCACGAAGCCGCTCCACGATGCGCGCCATCTCGGCGGAGGGGGACCGGCCGTCTACGGTGAGGCCGTCGCCCTCGCCCTCGACGGGTCCCAGCCGAACGCGCCGGCCCGAGGCCAGGACGGCCTCCGCGGCGCGGACGTTGTCCACCATCATCCCGTAGCGGATCGAGCGGGCCCCGGCGGAGTTGTTGCCCGCCATCCCGCCCAGGGTGGCCCGGCTCCCGGTGGCGGGATCGACGGGGAAGTGGAGGCCCCGGGGCCGGAGCCGGCGGTTCATGGCGTCCAGGACCAGGCCGGGCTGGACCACGGCGGTGCCGGCTTCCGGATCGACGCCGACCACCTGGCGGAGATGGCGGCTCGTGTCCACCACCAGCCCCCGTCCGATCGCCTGGCCGCCCTGGGAGGTCCCCGCTCCCCGGGGCACCACGGGCAACTCGTGCTCGGCGGCCACCTCCACGGTTCGCGCCAGGTCCTCTTCGGTCCGGGGGATCACCACCGCCAGGGGCTCGATCTGGTAGATGGAGGCGTCGGTGGCGTAGAGGCCACGGGTGAAGCGGTCCAGGTGGAGCTCGCCTTGAAGCTCCCGCCGGAGGCGCCGCACCGCGGGGTGGTCGTGTGCGAGGGCGTCTGAGAAGGGCATCGGCCGGCAATATGTCGGCGGCGGGGCCCGGCGGCCAGCCGGCCCGGGAGCGGGCCCAGTTGTCCGCGGGGACTCCGGGCCAAAGATTGCGCCAGCCAGCGATCACCAGGAGCCGCCATGCCCCGACGCCCCGGCCGACACTTCCTCCAGCTCCCGGGCCCGTCCAACGTGCCGGACCGGATCCTACAGGCGATCGGCCGGCCCACGATCGACCATCGGGGTCCCGGGTTCGGGCGGATGACGCGGAGGATCCTGGACGGTCTCGAGGAGGTCTTCGGGACCGACCACGAGGTGTTCGTCTTCCCCTCATCGGCCAGCGGAGCGTGGGAGGCGGCCCTGACCAACACCCTGGAGACGGACGACCGGATCCTGCTCCTGGCCAACGGCTTCTTCGCCGAGAAGTGGGGCCGCGTGGCCCGTGGGCTGGGCCTGGAGGTGGAGGGCCTCGAGGGGGATTGGAGCCTCCCTCCCGACCCGGTCTCGGTGGAGGAGCGCCTGGCCGCCGACCCCGAGAGGCAGATCCGGGCGGTGCTCCTCGTCCACAGCGAGACGTCCACGGGGGTCCGCGCCGACGTGGCCGGGGTTCGCCGGGCGATCGACGCGGCCGATCATCCCGCGCTCTTCATGGTGGACGCCGTCTCTTCCCTGGGGGCGATGGAGTACCGCCACGACGCGTGGGGGGTGGACGTGACGGTGTCCGGCTCCCAGAAGGGGCTCATGCTCCCCCCCGGGCTGGGGTTCACGGCGGTGAGCCCCCGGGCGGCGGATGCGGCCGCCCGGGGCGGACAGCCCCGCTCGTACTGGGACTGGGGGGCGATGCGGGAAAGGAACCGGGACGGCTTCTTTCCCTACACGCCGGCCACCAACCTCCTCTTCGGGCTGGACGAGGCCCTGGAGATGCTGCGTGAAGAAGGGATGGAGCGGGTCTTCCGACGCCACCAGCGCTTCGCCGAGGCGACACGCCGCGCGGTGCGGGCGTGGGGGCTCGAGACGGTCTGCGCCCGGGAGGGCGCCCACTCGAGCACCGTCACCTCGGTGCTCGTCCCCGAGGGCTCGGACGCCGAGGCCTTTCGGGCCCTGGCCCTGGATCGCTTGGGCATCTCCCTGGGGAAGGGCCTCGGGCGCCTGGAGGGACGGGCGTTCCGGATCGGACACCTCGGCGACCTCAACGAGCCGTGGCTCCTCGGGGCCCTGGCCGCCGTGGAGATGGGGCTCGGCCTGGCGGGCGTGCCCCACGATGCGGGGGGAGTCCAGGCGGCGATCGACCACCTGAGGGACACATCGGACGGGGGAGGGGATCCATGAGACGGGGAGCGGCCCTGGCGATCACGGCCGCCGTCGCGGCGGCCCTGGCGTGCGGCGGGGGAAGCGGGGATCGGCGCGGGGACGGGGAGGCGCTCGAGCTGACCTTCGGACACGTGGGGGAGCCGGGTTCCCTCTTCGCCCGCTCCGCCGAGGAGTTCGCCCGTCGGGCCGATGAGCGCCTCGAGGGGCGGGCACGGGTCACCGTCTTCGGGTCGAGCCAGCTCGGGGGCGACGAGGCCCTCCTCCAGAAGCTCAAGCTCGGCACCGTGGACTTCGCCCTCCCCTCCACCGTCATGTCGTCGATGGTGGACGCCTTCGGGCTCTTCGAGATGCCGTACCTGGTCCGGGATCGGGCCCACATGCGGGCGATCGAGGAGGCGGTGGTCTGGCCCGAGCTGGTGCCCCGGGCCGAGGAGCAGGGCTACCGGATCATCGCCGTGTGGGAGAACGGCTTCCGCCACGTGACGAACAGCGTGCGGCCGATCGAGGCGCCCGCGGACCTCCGGGGAATCAAGCTGCGCACGCCCCGGGGACGCTGGCGGGTGAAGCTCTTCCAGGCGTTCGGGGCCAACCCGTCTCCCATGGCCCTCTCCGAGGTCTTCATCGCCCTCCAGACCGGGGTCATGGACGGCCAGGAGAACCCCCTGGCCCAGATCTGGGCGACCCGGCTCCACGAGGTCCAGGACTATCTCTCCCTTACCGGCCACGTGTACACACCGGCGTACGTGACGGTGGGGGCTCGGCACTGGGGGAGCCTCCCCGAGGACGTGCGCCGGATCCTCGAGGAGGAGGCCCGGGCGACCCGGGCCTTCGTCCACGAGACCGCGGCCCGGATGGATCGGGAGCTCCTGGCCCGGCTCGACTCGGCGGGGATGGACGTGAACGAGGCGGACCGGGAGGCGTTCCTGGACGCCGCGGGCCCGATCTACGAGGAGTTCGCCGGGTCGGTGCCCGAGGGGGAGGCGCTGGTCGAGGGGGCCCGGTCCGCCGAGGCCGGAGAGGCCGAGGCCGCGCCGGACGCCGCCGAGCCCGCCGCCTCCACGTCCGGGGAGGCCGACGCCGGGACGCCCTCCGGCGGGACCCCGTGAGGGAGAGCCTCGACCAGATCCGCCGCGGCCTCGAGCGCTTCCTGGAGGCCGTGGTCCTCTTCCTCATCGCGGCCCTGGCCGCTGTGGTGGTGGTGGGCGTGGGATTCCGGAAGATCGGCCAGGCCCTGGTCTGGTACGACGAGGTGGCCTCGATCCTCCTGGCGTGGCTCACCTACTACGGCGCCTCCCTGGCGGCCCTGAAGCGGGCCCACATCGGCTTTCCCACGGTCATGGCGGCGCTGCCCGACCGGGTGCGCATGCCTCTCTTCCTCGTCGGCGAGGTCGTCATCCTGACGTTCTTCGCCGTGGCAGCGTGGGCGGGCTGGCGGGTCCTGGTGATCCTCGAGGGGACGGCCCTGGTCAGCCTTCCCTGGGTGCCGGCCCGGGTGGCCCAGTCGGTGATCCCGATCGGGGCCGTCCTCTACATCGTGGCTCAGCTCCTGAGCGCGCCCGAGGCCCTCCGCCGCCCCCCCGAGGAGGGGGAGGGATTCGTCCTCTCCGACGAGGCGAGAGAAGCCGCCGAATGACCCTCGGGCTCCTCTTCCTCGCTCTCCTGGCGCTGGTGGTGATCGACGTGCCGATCGCCGTGGCGCTGGGAGTGGTGGCGGCGATCGCGATGGTGGCCTCGGGCGGGGTGTCGGTCCTGCCCAACGTGGGTCTCGTGCTCTTCGACGGGGCCACGGACTTCCCCCTGATCGCCATCCCCCTCTTCATCCTGGCCGGGGCGATCATGAACGCCTCGGGGATCTCCAGGCGGCTCATCGCCTTCGCCTCCGCCCTCTTCGGCTTCATCCGGGGCGGCCTCTCCATGGTGACGATCGGCGCCTCCCTCTTCTTCGCCGAGATCTCGGGCTCGGCGGTGGCCGACGTGGCGGCCCTGGGCTCGGTGCTCATCCCCGCCATGCGGGAGAAGGGCTACCCCCGGGCCTTCGCCGCCGCCGTGACCTCGTCGTCGGCGACCCTGGCCGTGATCATCCCCCCCTCGATCCCCATGATCATATACGGGGTCATGTCCGGGAGCTCGATCGTGGAGCTCTTCGTGGCGGGGATCATCCCCGGGGTGATCGGCGGCGGGCTCATGATGGGCGTCGCCTTCTACCTGGCGCTCCGCCACGACTACCCGGTGGAGGAGGCGTTCCGGCTCCGGCGCCTCGGGCGGACCTTCCGCCAGTCCCTCTGGGCGCTGACGCTGCCGGTGATCATCCTGGGGGGGATCTTCACGGGGTGGGTGACGGCCACCGAGGGGGCCGGGCTGGCCGTGGTGGCTGCGCTCCTGGTGGGAGGGGTGGTTTACCGGGAGCTGGACTGGGCCGAGCTGCGGGCCGCGGCCCTGGACGGGGGCGTGCAGACGGCCCTGGTCATGCTCCTGGTGGCCACCTCGGCGCTCCTGGGGGACTACCTGACCGAGATGCAGGTGCCCCAGCGGGTGGCCGCCGGGATCATGTCCCTGACCGAGAGCCGGCTCTTCATCCTGGCCCTCCTCAACCTCTTCTTCCTGGTGATCGGGCTCTTCCTGCACTCCGCCGCGGCGATCATCCTCGTGGTACCCATCGTCATGCCCCTGGTCCGGGCCGCCGGGATCGACCCGGTCCATTTCGGGATCGTGGTCACCCTGAACCTGGGGATCGGACAGCAGACGCCCCCGGTGGCCAGCGTGCTGGTGACCGCGTGCTCGGTGGCGAAGGCCGACATCTGGGAGGTGAGCAAGACGAACCTGTGGTTCGTGGCGGTGCTGGTGACGGTGCTTCTGCTGGTGACGTACGTGCCCTTCGTGCCGCTGGTGCTGGTGGAGCTGTTCTACCGGTAGGGGTTTCGGAAGGGCGAGCCCTCTCCCCCTGGGCCGCTCGCCTCAGCTGCCGGGATCTTCCTTCGGGGCTCGCTATGCGACGCGGCGCCGAGACTTCGTCCCTAGGCACGCCGCCGGGCTGCGCCGCGTCGAATGCCCCGGGGAGAGGGCTCACCCTTCCTCACGACGGACTTGGCCGCGACGCCGCGTCGAATGTCCCGGGGGGAGAGGGCTCGCCCTTCCTCACGAGCGGGAGTGCCGCTCCCACCGGCGATCACCTCGATCGGACGGACCTCCGGCGCCTGCCCGCGGCCCATTCCGCTTGCCGCCGCCTCCCCGGCGCCCGTAGCGTGGGGCCTACCCCGAGTCCTTGAGTCCAAGTGCGAAGGACCTCGACCTCCATGGAGGACGCATGAGCGACCAGAGCGGGCCGGCGCAGAAGATCACCTACACCTCGGCGCATGTGGACATGGAGGCGTTCCACGGCGCATTCGACGACGCTCTCGACCGCCTGCGGGAGGCCCTAGGCGGGGATCATCCCTCCGTGGTGGACGGCGAGGAGATCGCGGGCGACGCGTGGATCACCGACGTGACGCCGATCGACACGTCGGTGACACTGGGCCGCTTCGCCGCGGCGGGGGCGGAGGACGTGGATCGGGCGGTGCGGGTGGCCGCTCGCGTCCAGGAGGCGTGGGACGCCCGGGGCTGGCGGGAGCGGATCGGGGTGCTGCGCAGGGCCGCCGGCCTCATCCGGGAGCGGAAGTACGACCTGGCGGCCCTCATGAGCCTGGAGGTGGGGAAGAGCCGGCTCGAGGCGATGGGAGACGCCGAGGAGGCGGCGGACCTGATCGACTACTACTGCGATCAGATGGAGGCGGCCGACGGCTTCGTCCGGACGATGGACCGGATCACCGACGTGGAGCGAAACACCGACCACCTGCGCCCCTTCGGGGTCTTCGCGTGCATCGCCCCCTTCAACTTCCCCCTGGCCCTCTCGGCGGGCATGTCGTCTGCGGCCCTGGTGGCGGGCAACGCCGTGGTCTACAAGCCCGCGGAGCAGGCGCCCTGGACGGGCCAGCGGCTCTACCAGGTCTACCGGGACGCGGGGATTCCCGCCGGCGTCTTCCACCTCCTCCACGGCGACGGCTCGGTGGGCGAGGCCCTCTGGCGCCACGACGGCGTGGACGGGGTCGTCTTCACCGGCTCCCGGGAGGTGGGCCACCGGATCCACCGGCACTTCTCCGAGTCGTGGATCAAGCCCTGCCTCCTGGAGCTGGGCGGGAAGAACGCGGCGATCGTCACCGACACGGCGGACCTGGAGGCCGCCGCCGAGGGCGTGGCCCGGGGGGCGTGGGGGCTGCAGAACCAGAAGTGCAGTGCCACCTCCCGGGTCTACGCCCACCCGGATGTCCGGGACCCGTTCGTGGAGCTCCTCCTGGAGCGGACCGGGGAGCTGGAGATCGGCGACCCCACGGAGCGGGACGTGAACTTCGGGCCGGTGATCGAGGAGTCGTCGGTGCGGCGCTACCAGGAGGCGGTGGAGCGGGCCCGGAAGGAGGGCGAGGTCGTCACCGGCGGCCGGCGCCTCACGGACGGGCCCCTGGCCCGGGGTCACTACGTGGCGCCCACCGTGGCGACCCTCCCCCTGGAGAGCCCCCTCTTCCGGGACGAGCTCTTCGTCCCCTTCCTGGCGGTGGGCGAGGTGGAGAGCCTGGACCGGGCGATCGAGGAGACCAACGCAGCGGACTACGGCCTCACGGCGGGGATCTTCACCGGCCGATCCGACGAGGTGGAGCGCTTCTTCCGGGAGGTGGAGGCCGGGGTCTGCTACGTGAACAAGCACACGGGCGCTACCACCGGCGCCTGGCCCGGCGCCCAGCCGTTCTGCGGCTGGAAGGCCTCGGGCTCCACCGGGAAGGGCGGCTGCGGCCCCTACTACGTCGCCCAGTTCATGCGGGAGCAGAGCCGGACCGTGATCGGGGACCTCCCTTGAGCGAAGGGGGAGCCGAGCCCACGGGGACCCCGGATCGGCTGGACGCTCCCCACATCGCGGTCGAGCCTCCGGGCCCCCGGGCCCGGGAGGTGATCGAGCGGGACCGGGGGGCCGCGTCCTCCTGCTACATCAAGGCGTACCCCCTGGTGGTGGCCCGGGGCCGGGGCGCGGTGGTGGAGGACGTGGACGGGAACCGCTACCTGGACTTCATGGCGGGGATCGGCGTGGCCTCCACCGGACACGCCCACCCCCGGGTGGTGGAGGCGATCCGGGAGGCCTCGGGCCGCTTCCTCCACATCTGCGGCACCGACTTCTACTACCCGGAGCTGGCGGAGCTGCTGGAGCGGCTGGCGGCGCTGGCGCCGGGGCCGACGCCCAAGCGGGTCTTCCTGACCAACTCCGGCACCGAGGCCGTGGACGGCGCCCTGAAGCTGGCCCGCTATGCCACCGGGCGCACCGAGGTGGTGGCGTTCGACGGCGCCTTCCACGGCCGCACGTACGGGGGGATGAGCCTCACGTCGTCGAAGGCGAAGCAGCGCCGCGGCTTCGGCCCCTTCGTGCCCGGGATCCACCACGTCCCCTACGCCTACTGCTACCGCTGTGCCTACGGGAAGACCTACCCCTCCTGCGGGCTCCACTGCGTCTCGGCGATCGAGGAGACCCTCTTCGCCCACCGGGTGGACCCCCGGGACGTGGCGGCGGTCTTCGTCGAGCCCGTCCAGGGAGAGGGGGGCTTCATCGTCCCGCCGCCCGACTACCTCGGGGCGCTTCGCTCCCTCTGCGACCGCCACGGGATCCTCCTGGTGGCCGACGAGGTCCAGAGCGGGATGGGCCGCACCGGGCGGCTGTTGGCCTGCGAGCACGCCGGGGTGGAGCCCGACATCCTCCTCACGGCCAAGGGGCTGGCCTCCGGGATGCCGCTGGGGGCGATCGTGTTCCGGGAGCCCCAGGACCGCTGGGGCAGCGGCGCCCACGGCTCGACCTTCGGAGGCAACCCGGTCTGCTGCGCCGCGGCCCTGGCCACGCTGGAGCTGGTCGAGGAGGAGCTGGCCGACCGGGCGGCCCGGGTGGGGGAGCGCCTCCTGGCCGGCCTCGAGGAGTTGGCGGCGCGTCACGGGGTCGTGGGAGACGTCCGGGGGATCGGGCTGATGGCGGGGATCGAGATCGTGGCGGTGAGCGGTGCCGGCGACGGCGGCGGAGCGGAGGGCGGCGCGCCTCCACCCGACGGGCGGCTGGCCCGGAAGGTTGTGCGCCGGGCGTTCCAGAAGGGGCTCCTCCTCCTCGAGGCCGGCGAGAGCACGGTGCGCCTCCTGCCGCCGCTGGTGGTGAACGAGGACCAGGTGGATCGAGCCTTGGAGATCCTGGACGGGATCCTGGAGGAGCTCGCTTGAGGGAGGTCGCACCCGGCGCCTCCACGACGGAGGCCCTGCCCCGGGCCCTCTCCCTCCGGGACCTGGTCCTCTTCAACGTGGTGGCGGTGCTCAGCCTCCGCTGGCTCGCCACGTCGGCCGCCAGCGGTCCCTCGGCGCTCACCCTCTGGCTCCTGGCCGCCCTCCTCTTCTTCCTGCCCCAGGGCGTGGCGGTGGCGGACCTGGCCAGCCGCTTCCCCCGGGAGGGGGGGATCTACTTCTGGACGAAGCGGGCCTACGGCGAAGGCCACGGCTTCCTCTGCGGATGGTGCTACTGGACGAACAACGTCCTCTATCCCGCGAACCTCCTCATGTCCACCGCCGTCATCGCCACCTACGTGGTGGGCGGGGGGGGCACGGCGCTGGAGTCGGATTGGACCTACGTCCTTGTGGCCACCCTCCTCATGTTGTGGACCGCGGTGATCCTGAACGTCGTGGGGATGAGCACGGGGAAGTGGCTCCAGAACGTGGGGGCCCTCGGGGCCTACGTGCCCGGCGTGGTGCTCGTGGTCCTGGGCGTCTGGGCCGCCCTCTCCGGGGCGCCCGCGGCCAACTCCTTCGCCGTCGCGGACCTGGTGCCGGACTTCTCGAACCTCCCGGAGCTGAACCTCTGGGCCTCGATCGCCTTCGCCTTCGCGGGGCTGGAGCTGTGCGCCAGCATGGGCGAGGAGGCCGCCGACGCGGACCGGTCCCTGCCGCGGTCGATCTACGCGGCCCTTCCCCTGATCGCTTTCCTCTACCTGGCCGGCACCGCCTCGGTGCTCTGGCTCGTTCCCCACGGCGAGCTGAACATCGTCTCGGGCTTCCTCCAGGCGATCCACGCCGGCGCCGGCGACGTGGGCGTGACCCTGGTGTGGCTGGCGCCGGTGGCGGCGGCGATGTACGTGATCGGCAATCTCGGGGGCGTGGGCGCCTGGCTGGCCGGCCCCGCACGGGTGGCCTTCGTGATCGGCCTGGACCGGTACTTCCCCCCGGCGTTCGGGCGGGTCCATCCGAAGTGGAAGACCCCCTACGTGGCGATCCTCGTCCAGGGCGTCCTGGCCACCTTCTTCCTCGTCCTCTCGGTCCTGGGCCAGGGCACCACGGTGGAGCGGGCGTACCTCGTCCTCCTGGACACCATGATCCTGATCTACTTCATCCCCTACCTCTACCTCTTCGGGGCCTACCTGCGCCTCACGCCGGCGGCGGAGGGGCGCGCCCTGGAGAGGGACGGTCCCTCCCCGTCCCTGAAGCGCCGGGCGGTGGCCGGGAGCGGCCTCCTCCTCACCCTCCTGGCGATGACGATGGCGGTGATCCCGCCGGCGGAGTCCACGGCGTGGGTCTTCTGGCTGAAGGTGGTGGGCGGCGCCGGGGCGATCGTGGGGCTGGGAGGGGTCCTGTACTGGCGGGGGCGTCGGCGGAGCGGTGGCGCCGACGGTGGTGGGAGCGGGCACGAGAGCGCGGATCCGGCGGCGTCCACCTCGGTCGTGGGAGGAGGAGGCGGATGAGGCTACTCCAGGGGGACCCGGCGTCGCTCGACCTCGATCCCCCGGCGGGCGAGCTCCTCGACGTAGCGCTCCGGATCGACGGAGCGCTCCCGGACCGAGACGCCGGGCTCGATCTCGCCCCGGGCGGCCATGGCGGCCACGATCGCCGCGTCGAAGCCGGTGCAGCGCTGCATGGCGGTGAGCCCCGTCTCCGGGTCGTGGAAGGTCATGAGGTCCACCTCGGCCCGGACCGGGCGCCCTCCGTCACGCCCGGCGCAGTGGACCCGGACCACAACCACGTCCGCGATCGGCCCCTCGCCCACGAGGCGGGGCTCCAGCACCGCCTCGGTGACGCGCCGGGGGACCACCTCGGTCCCCTCCACCTCCACGGGATCGAGGCCGAAGAGCCCCAGCTCCTTCAGGGTGCGCATCCGGTCCAGGTGTCCGGGGTAGCGCACGATCCGACTCGTGAACTCCCGGATCCGGCCCCGGAGGCTCCACGGCAGCGTGGAGCCGGTGCCCGAGGCGTAGAAGGCGTCCAGCTCCCCCAGGGGCTCGGGAAACCGCACGGTGTGGCGGCCCTCCAGGGACTCGAACGCCACCGGCTCCCCGTCCCGGAGGGCCCAGCACGGGCCGTCGTACTCGTTGGTGAGGCCCCGGACGTCGAAGGTGAGCCGGTAGCGGAGGGGAGGCTCCGGATCCACGGGGAGGCCCCCGTCCCACAGCTCCACCGTCTCCGGCTCCTCCACCATGTCCACGGCGAGCGTGGTGAGGGTGGTCGCCATCCCGGGCGCCTGGCCGCAGTCGGGGACCAGGGCCACCCCCGACTCCCGGGCCGACGAGTCGAGCTCGAGCTGGGCCCGCACCGTCTCCGGATGCCCTCCCAGGTCGCAGGCGTGGACGGCGGCGTCCACGGCGGCCCGGCTCGCCTCCAGGAGGAAGCGGTAGGGGACCGCGAAGACCGCCGCGTCGGCGCCCCGGAGTACGCGCCGGATCTCGGCGGCGTCCCCGGCATCGGAGGAAACTGTCGTCATCTCCGGCCCGCCGCCCCCCAGCCAGGACCCGAGACGTTCCTCCAGCCGCGCGGCCCGGCCGGGATCCGCGTCGGCGAGGACGAGCTGGGCGGCGCCGCCGAAGCGGGCCAGGTCCAGGGCGGCCGCCGTGCCCTGTCGGCCGCATCCGAGCACCACATACCGGCCGCCGGATCGGCCTCCACGGGCCGCCCTCTCGTCGTCGATGCCAACCTCATCCGCAGTCATGGGAGCGAGATCCTATCATGAGCCACGATCCGCCGCAAAGAGTCGATGCGCTCACGGGCAACGCCGGTCGCCGGGGCTCCGGTCCGGTCGCGGGCGTCCCCGGCTTCGTGATGGCCGGGGCCCGCCTCGCCGGAGCCCTATTCGGGGCGCTTCTCCTGATCGGACTCCGTCCGGCCGCCGGGACCCCGGCGTCGGCGGTGGCGCTGGCTGCCCTCTCCGCCGCGCCGCAGACGACGGACACCGTACCCCCCCTCCGGGGCTACCCGCCCTCGGCCGCCGCCGCCCAGCTCCGGGTCGAGGAGCGGATGGCCGGGCTCCTTTCCCGGGACAGCACGGCCCGGTACTTTCGCCACTTCACCGCCGAGCCCCACCTGGCGGGCTCCGAGCGGAACCGGGAGCTGGCCGAATACCTGGCCGACCGCTTCAGGGAGTACGGGCTCGAGGACGTGCGGCTCCTCCGCTACGACGTCTACCTCCCCTGGCCCGAGAAGGTGCGGGTGGAGATGCTGGAGCCCCATCCCTACACCCTGAGCCTCCACGAGCGGGGATTCCTCGTCGACGAGGAATCGCGCCGGAAGCTCCAGCCCGCCTACCTGGGGATGTCGGCGTCCGGGGACACGGTGGGGGAGCTGGTCTACGCCAACGGTGGGAATCCCTCCGACTACGACTGGCTCGAGTCCCGGGGGATCGATCTGGAGGGCAAGATTGCCCTGGTCCGCTACTCGGTGCCGTACAGCTACCGGGGCTACAAGGCGCTGGTGGCCGAGCGCCGGGGCCTGGCGGCCCTCCTCATCTACTCCGACCCGGAGGGGGACGGATACGTGCGGGGGCCCACCTTCCCGAACGGCCCGTGGGGTCCCCCCGATCACATCCAGCGGGGCTCGATCACCTACGACTTCCTGGTGCCCGGCGATCCCCTGACCCCGGGCTGGCCCTCCACCGAGGGCGCCCGGCGGATCCCGGTCTCGGAGGCCCGCTCGGTGCCGGGGATCATGGCGGTGCCCGTCTCCCACGCCGAGGCCGAGCGGCTCTTCCGGGCCCTGGACGGACCCGTGACCCCGGAGGCGTGGCAAGGAGGTTTGTCCCTGGAGTACCGGGCCGGGCCGGGCCCGACGAGGCTCCGCGTGCGGGTGCGGATGGACGACCGGGTGCGCCCGATCTGGGTGACCGAGGGGCGGATCCGGGGCTCCGAGGAGCCGGACCGGACCGTGGTCCTGGGCAACCACCGGGACGCCTGGGTCTACGGCGCGGTGGACCCCAGCAGCGGTACCGCCACCCAGCTCGAGCTGGCCCGGGTCCTGGGCCGGCTCAAGGCCGAGGGGATTCGGCCCCGCCGGACCCTCGTTCTCGCCAGCTGGGACGCCGAGGAGTGGCACCTCACCGGCTCCACCGAGTGGGGCGAAGAGCTCGCCGACGAGCTCCGGGCCGGCGCGGTCGCCTACCTGAACGTGGACGGCTCCACCAGCGGCTCGAGCTTTCAGGCCGGCGGCGTGCCCAGCCTGAACCGTCTGGTCGCCCAGGTGGCCCGGGACGTGGAGGACCCCGCCTCGGGGGGGAGCCTCCTCGAAGCGTGGCGGGCGGACCGAGCAGGGGAGGCCGGGGCAGGGGTGATCGGCGGACGGGCCGCCGGGGAGGAGGGGGCCCGGGACCCGGTGGACTTCGTCGGGAACGAGCTGGGAAGCGGCTCGGATTACACCGTCTTCCTGAACTACCTGGGCGTGCCGATCATGGACCTCTCCTTCGACGGGCCCTACGGCGTCTACCACTCCAAGTACGACAACCGCTACTGGATGGAGAACTTCGGGGACCCGGGCTACCGCTACATGACGGCCATGGCCGACGTGTGGGGACGGATGGCGCTCCGGCTCGCCAACGCACCGGTCCACCCCTTCGATTTCCGGCTCTACGCCGAGCGGGTGGCGGGCTTCGTGGACGAACTCGCCCGAGAGCCCGGCGTGGACCGGAGCCTCGACCTGACGCCGGTGCGGGAGGCGGTGGCCGCGTGGGCGGAGGCGGCCTCGCGGCTGGAGGAGTCGGTGGCGGCGGCCCTGGAGGAGGAGGAGCTCGGCGGCACCGCCGGCGCCACGGACCGCTTCCGGGCCCTCAACGACCGTCTCCTCTCCGTGGAGCGGCTCTTCCTCCTGGAGGAGGGGATCCCGGACCGACCCTGGTACCGGCACGCCCTCTACGCCCCGCGCTACACCTACCTCCCGGTGATGCTGCCCGGGGTGACCGAGGCGGTGGAGGAGGGCGACTGGGAGCGGGCGAGGAGCCAGGCGGCGCTCCTGGCCGAGCGGCTTCGGGCGGTGGCGGGGGCGCTGGAGGAAGCGGCGGGGCTCGTTCCCTGAGGAGCGGCGAAGGGACCGGCCGTCAGAGCCCCTCCGGCGGCGGGAGCCCGACCCGCCGGAGGAGAGCCTGGTATCGCGGTTCGTCGGCCAGGGGGCGGTACAGCGCCCCGTGGTTGAGGAAGATCGCCCAGATGCTGCGCTCCTCCACCATGATCTCCGCCGCGTCGAGCATGGCGTCGGGCCCCGCCCACGCCCAAACAAAGGAGAGGTCCGCGGCGTCCGCGCCGGTTCTGGCCAACACGTCGTCGAGGAGCTCACGCCACTCCCGACCCCAGGCCCGGACCTCCTCGTCCTCACCCCACACGTCCAGGGGCGACGACAGGCTCCCCCACAGGGGGTACTCGGCCCACAGCGAACGGACCCGCTCGGGGTCCGAGTATCCCAGCGTCCGGGCCCACTGAGCCCACACGTCCAGGGCCTCGTCGACGCGGCCCTCAACGGCGAGCTGCTCGCCGTAGCTCCGGAGCCAGAAGGGAGCCGGCGTGGAGCTATGGGCCACCTGCTCCAGGAAGGGCAACGCCGCGTCGACGCTGTCCATCCCCAGGAGGATCGACGCGTTCGCATAGGCGACGACGGGAGAGAGGGGGTCGAGCTCCCGGGCCCTCCGCACGTCCAGGACCGCGGCTGCATAGCGACCGCGAGAAAAGTGGAGCATGCTCCGCCANNGCACGGTCGGCGTCCCAGTCCGCCAGGTAGGCCACCCACCCGGCGGTGGCCAGGACCTCGGGCTCCGTGGGGCTGAGCTCCAGGGCCCGCCGCGCCGCCTCCCGGGCCCGTGCGAACGAGGAGAGCCTGTCCGCGGTTCGCTCGTAGAGCGGCGTGAGGACCCAGGCGTCGGCGAGGCCGCTGTAGGCCAAGGCGAACTCCGGGTCCGCCTCCACGGCGCGCTGGAAGTAGTCCACGGCCCCCCGGAGCGCCTCCGGGTCGCTCCGCTGTCCCCATCGGTGGCGGCCGAGGAGGTAGAGCTCGTAGGCGTCCACGTCCTCGGTGAGCCCGCGCTCCCGCTGGCTCCGCCCCTCGACGCCCAGGGTGACCCGAAGCTCGTCGGCGATCGCCCGAGCGACCGAGTCCTGGAGGGCGAAGACGTCGGCCAGATCTCCCTCGTAGGTGTCGGACCAGAGGTGGAAGCCGTCGGAGGCCTGGACGAGCTGGGCCGTGATCCGGACCCGGTCCCGCTGCTTACGGACGCTGCCCTCCACCACCGCCTCCACCCCCAGGGTCTCGCCGACCTCCCGGACGTCCACGTCCTGCCCCTTGAAGGCGAATGCCGAGGTCCGGGCCGCCACCTTGAGCGCCTCCACCCT
>JABAHQ010000440.1_pt3 | contig 32264 bp, 34 predicted proteins | sample 7062091 | NCBI WGS metagenome assembly JABAHQ01 (sample SAMN14534359, study PRJNA622989) | marine sediment metagenome | biome: marine biome [ENVO:00000428]; feature: marine pelagic biome [ENVO:01000023]; material: deep marine sediment [ENVO:00002113] | place: India: Gulf of Kutch | collected... | reverse complement strand
CAAGGCGGCCGAGGAAGAAGCCGAGCGCAAGGCGGCCGAGGAGGAAGCCGAGCGCAAGGCCGCCGAGCAGGCATCGAGCCCGGACACGCTCGAGGACGGCTACTTCAGCGCGATCGACCCGGACCGGCTCAGCCGGCTTGTCATCGAGGACGGGCCGGGGGAGCGCACCGCGCCTGACGCGGGGCTCGAGCAACAATCTTTTGAAATCAATGTGCCCGGCGAGGCGGAGCCCTCAGACGAGGAGAGTCTCGAGATCAGCCTGCCGGGAGACGAGCGCCCCGAGCCGCCGGTGCTGGAGTCGGCCGAGCCGCCGCCCGAGCGCCGCGCCCGGCGCAAGTCGCCGGGCGCCTCGCCCGCTCCCACGGCGCCGCTCACGCCCAACCCATTCGGCGGCGCGCTCCGCGAGCCCCGGGCCACGCCGGTCGCCGAGCCGCGCAGGACGGGCGCCGGGCGGCTCGGCGCGCACGCGCTCCCCGGGCGCGGGCGCAGGTGGCTCGCGCGGTCGCTCGCCGCCGCGGTGGTGCTCGCCGCCGGGGCGACCGTGCTGTCCGTCGAGCCGTTGCGTGAGCGAGTGGTCGGGTGGCTCGACGCGGGGGTCGAGCAGGTGCGCCGGCTCGGGCTCGGGATCGAGAAGGGCTTCGGGCCGGCGCCCGGGGAGGACATGGTGCCGCCCCCGCCGATCCCCGTGGAGCCCGGACGCCGGTTCCGCGACGAGCTGAGCGCCGGCGGCCAGGGGCCGGAGATGGTCACCCTGCCCGGCAGCCGCTTCACGATGGGCGCCGCGGCGGATCTCCCCTACGAGGCCGAGCAGCCCCCGCACCGGGTCCTAGTGGGGGACTTCGCCATATCCCGCGCGGAGGTCACCTTCGCCGACTATGATCGCTTCGCGCGCGCCACCGACCGGCGTCTCCCCGACGACAAGGGCTGGGGACGCGGGGACCGGCCGGTGGTGAACGTGAGCTGGGAGGATGCGGTCGCCTATACCCGCTGGCTCTCGACCCAGACCGGCGCGCTCTATCGCCTGCCCACAGAGGCCGAATGGGAGTACGCCGCGCGCGCGGGGACTCGGAGCTTCTTCTGGTGGGGGAGCACGCTGGGCCGCAACCGCGCAAACTGCCTCAACTGCGGCACGCGGTGGGACGGGCGCACCACCGCGCCTGTGGCCCGCCTGGCCGCCAACGCCTTCGGGCTCCACAACACCGCGGGCAACGTCCGGGAGTGGGTGCAGGACTGCTACCGCGCCGGGTACGGCGGCGCGTCGCCCTCCGGCGGCGAGTGCTCGGCCCGCGTCGTGCGCGGCGGAGACTTCACCAGCCCGGGGGCGGGATTGCGCACGAGCCGGCGTGGCGGCGAGGCGCCGCAGGCGCGCCTGGCCACGGTCGGCTTCCGCGTCGCCCGCGGGCGCTGAGCCCGGCGTCCCCCCTCTTCCCCGGGGGCCGACGGCAGGTTAGCCTGAGAGGCCGCCTGCCGCGCGTCCACCCCAGGTCCCCGAGGATTCCGTGCCATGGCCCGAGTGCTCGGCGTGGGTATCGCCACGCTGGACATCGTCAATGTCGTCGACGGCTACCCCGCCGAGGACTCCGAGGTTCGCGCGCTCCACCAGCGCGTCGCCTGCGGCGGCAATGCCGCCAACCTCCTGCTCGTGCTCTCCCAGCTCGGTCACCGCTGCGCGTGGGCGGGCACGCTCGCCGATGAGCCCGACGCGCGGCGTATCGTGGAGGACCTCGAGCGCAACGGCATCGACCGGGGCCCGGTGCGCGTGGCGGGCGGCAAGGTCCCGACCTCCTACGTGACGGTGAACCGCCGCAACGGCTCGCGCACCATCGTCCATTATCGCGACCTGCCCGAGTACACGGCGGATGACTTCGCCCGTCTGGAGCTCGGCGCCTTCGACTGGCTGCATTTCGAGGGGCGCAACGTCGCCGAGACGCTGCGGATGCTCGAGCGCGCACGCGCCGAGCATCCCGGCATCCCGCGCTCGGTCGAGATCGAGAAGCCGCGCGAGGGCATTGACGCGCTCCTGCCGTTCGCCGACGTGGTTCTGCTCTCGCGCGCCTTCGCTCGCGCCCGCGGCCTCGAGGAGCCCGAGCGGTTCCTGGCGGCCATGCGCGAGCAGGCGCCGGCCGCAAAGCTGGTCTGCGCCTGGGGCGAGGAGGGCGCGCACGCCCTCGGGCACGACGGCCGCCGATACGCGAGCCCCGCCTTTCCGCCACCGCGAGTCGTCGATACGCTGGGCGCCGGGGACACGTTCAATGCCGGGGTCCTCGACGCCCTGCTGCGGGGCGAGCATCTGTCGACGGCGCTGGTGGCCGGCTGCCGGCTCGCGGGCCGGAAGCTCTCACAGCACGGGCTCGACAGGCTGGGGGTGTCGTGACGGCGGTGACCGATTAGCGCAGGTGTCGGCGCACGCCATGTTTCCGCGTCCCGCGCCGGGCTCGATTCGGCGCTGTCGCTCGCTCGAGATTTCGCCTATGGAAGTCGTGTGCCGGCTCGAGGATCTGCCCGACCCGGGCAGCCTGGGCGTCGACCTCGCCGACGGACGCGAGATCTTCGTTGTGCGGCGCGAGGGGTCCGTGTTCGCCTATGAGAACCATTGCCCCCACACCGGCGGCCCGCTCGATTGGCTGCCTCACCAGTTCCTGAGCGCCGATCGCGGCCTCATCCAGTGCGCCACCCATGATGCGCTGTTTCGCATCGACGACGGCCGTTGCCTGGCCGGTCCCTGCGCGAGCGAGCGCCTGACACCGGTCGCCGTGGCCGTGCGCGATGGCCGCGTGATCGTCGAAGGCTAGCGCGGGGCGCGGCGTCGGTGATCGCGCGGCTCACCCGCCTGTTTCCCCTGTGGGCGCTGCTGTTCGCCGCCGCGGCCTATGTCTGGCCTGCGGCGTTTCGGCCGTTGGCCCCCGCGGTCGTGCCGCTGCTCGGCGTGGTGATGCTGGGGATGGGGGTGTCCCTGACGCCCGCCGATTTCGCGCGGGTGCTGCAGCGGCCCGGGGCGGTCTCGCTCGGCGTCGGCCTGCAGTTTCTGGTGATGCCGCTGGTGGCCTATCTCGTGGCGCATGCGATCGGGCTGCCCGCGCAGCTCGTCGCCGGGCTGGTGCTGGTCGGCAGTTGCCCGGGCGGGACGGCGTCGAACGTCGTGTGTTATCTCGCCCGCGGCGACGTCGCGCTGTCGATCACCCTGACCACCGTCTCGACGCTGCTCGCCGTGGTGGCGACACCGGCGCTGACCTGGCTCTACGTGGGTCGGCTGGTGCCGGTGCCCGTGGCGGATATGCTGCTCACCATCGTGCTGATCGTGATCGCGCCCGTGCTCGCGGGGGTGGCGGTCAATCGCCTGTGGGGCCGGCGGCTGCGGGCGCTCAAGGAGTTGTTCCCGCTGATCTCGGTGATCGCCATCGTGGTGATCATCGCTATCGTGGTCGCGCTCAACCGCGAGGCGCTGACCCGCATCGGGCCGCCGCTCGCGGCGGCCGTGATCGCGCACAATATCGCCGGGCTGGCCTGCGGGTACTGGCTGCCGCGCGCCTTCGGCGCCGAATCGCGCCTGGCCCGCACCTTGGCCATCGAGGTGGGCATGCAGAACTCGGGGCTGGGCGTGGCGCTCGCCCAGCAGTTCTTCAGCACCCAGGCCGCCGTGCCGGGCGCCCTGTTCTCGATCTGGCACAATCTCTCCGGCTCGGTCCTCGCCGGGGTGTGGGCGCGCGACGCCGGCCGCGGCTCCGCCGCCCGCGACCGGGTCGCAAGTGAGTAACGGATGGCCGGTGCCGCACGCCGGCGCGCCCGGGGAGCGTCGCACCGCGGTATGAAAGGTACGCGGTCAAGATGAACGCGGTCATCGAGACTCAGGGGCTCACTCGCCGCTTCGGTCGGCTCCTCGCCGTCGATGCGCTCACCTTCGCCGTCGAGCGGGGCCGCATGTGCGCGCTGCTCGGCGGCAACGGTGCGGGTAAGACCACGACCCTCTCGATGCTGCTCGGCCTGCTCGCGCCGAGCGCCGGTCGCATCCGGGTGCTGGGCGAGGACGTGATTCACCACCGTTACCGCGTGCTGGGGCGCATGAACTTCTCCTCGCCCTACGTCGATTTGCCGCAGCGCTTGACCGTCGCGGAAAACCTGCGGGTCTATGCGCACCTCTACGGGGTCCGGGGGGTGCGCGCGCGGCTCGCGACGCTAGCGGCGGAGCTCGACCTCGAGCCCTTCATGAGCCGCGCCTACCGCACCCTCTCGGCCGGCCAGAAGACGCGGGTCGCGCTCGCCAAGGCGCTGCTCAACGAGCCCGAGGTGCTGTGCCTCGACGAGCCCACGGCCTCGCTCGACCCCGACTCGGCCGACCGCCTGCGCGGCTATCTGTTGGACTATCAGCGCCGGATCGGCGCGACGGTGCTGCTCGCCTCTCACAACATGCCGGAGGTCGAGCGCTTGTGCGATCGGGTGCTGATGCTGCGCGCGGGCCGCCTGGTCGACGAGGACACGCCCGCCGGTCTGATCCGCCGCTACGGCCGCGACACGCTCGAGCAGGTCTTCCTCGACATCGCGCGCGAGCGCGACGCCGACAGAGAACCCGCCGGCAGGGCCCTGCCGTGAGGGGCTTCGCGTCCCGGCGGGTCGCGGCGATGGTCCTGCGCTATCTATACCTGTTGCGCGGTTCCTGGCCCCGCATCCTGGAGCTTGCCTATTGGCCCACGGTGCAGATGATCCTGTGGGGATTCATCACCCAGTTCTTCCAGACCAACAGCTCGTGGGTCGCCGAGGCGAGCGGGGTGCTGATCGCGGCGGTGCTGTTGTGGGACGTCCTCTTCCGCGGGCAGCTGGGTGTTTCCGTCGTGTTCATGGAGGAGCTTTACTCGCGCAATCTCGGCCATCTCTTCGTCAGCCCCCTTCGCCCTTACGAGCTGGTGGCGGCGTTGATGGCGATCAGTCTCACCCGCACCCTGATCGGCGTCGGGGCCGCGGCGTTTCTCGCCATTCCCTTCTACGGGTACTCCATATTCGATCTGGGCCTGCCGTTGCTCGGTTTCTTCGCCAATCTGCTGGTGATGGGCTGGAGCATCGGCCTGCTCGTCTCCTCGCTCCTGCTGCGCTACGGGCTCGGCGCCGAGAGCCTCGCGTGGGTCGCTATCTTCGCGGTCGCGCCGGTGAGCGGCATCTATTATCCCATCGATGTGCTGCCGCAGTGGCTCCAGCCGCTCGCGCTCGCGCTGCCGGCGAGTCACGTCTTCGAGGGCATGCGCGCGGTGCTCTTCGAGCAGGCATTTCGGGCGGATTACATGGCGCGGGCGGTCGGCCTCAACGCGCTCTACCTCGCCGCGAGCGCCGCCGTGTTCCTCCTCGCCTTTCGTTACGCCCGGCGGGAAGGCCTGCTGTTGAACGTGGGCGAGTGACCGGGCATGGAACCCAGAGGACGCGGAGGCGCAGAGCACGCAGAGGGATCGAAACCAAATGGCTTGGACGAAGCCGCAGTCCGAGGCGTCGAGATCCTGCTGAAGGCCTCGGATCCTCGCCCGGGACGAGCGGGCCAGTCGAGACGGTTCGAGTCGGGCGCGAAACGCGACAGTGAGCTCGAGCGCGCACGGGCCGCGCGACGCCCCGCCCGTGTGCCGCCGATCGAGACCGAGCGAGCGCGCTCATCGGTATGGCACGAAAGCGTGATGGCGGCCCCTCGTAGGCGGCGACCGGGAACGAACGAGCCGTCTCCGTGGGCGCCCCAAACGCCTCCGCCGCGCGCCACCCGCCAGGCCCGCGCCAAAGCGCCGGCTGCTACGCGCGCTTGCCTTCCAAGGTGGGCGTCTTGTCGGTGCGGGTCTCCAGCTTCAAATAGGTGAGCAGCCGGACCGTGCCTTCGGCGTGGAGCGTCTCGTGGACCGCGCGGACCGCGTCGAGGATCGTCGCGAGCTCGCCCTCCGCGTTGGTGCCGGCGGCATGGGTCTCGAGCACGAGATCGTGACGGCCGAGCACCTCGATGGCGCGCTCGACTTCCTCGCGCACCGAAACCGAGGACCCGATGGGGACGGCCTGGATTTCCGCTGTTGCACGCATGGCGGGATGATCCTCGTGGGTGAGGGCCGCGTTCGCCGACTCGACCGCAGGCTACCGGCTCGCCGGCGTCGGCACAAAGCGCGGGCGGCGACCGGGGCGCGCGCCCCGGCGAGCCTCGGACGCAGCGCCGGCATCGTTGATGCAGGTCATGGCGGCGGTCGTCGGCCCGCCGCAGGATAATTTAAATTGTCTTGGTCTATCTGCGCGAACGCGGAGGGAGTGGCTCATGGGGACGGAAGCAGACCCTGTCGTCGGGCGCTGGTACTCGCACCTCGACAAGGGCCAGGAGTTCAAGGTCGTTGCCCTCGACGAGACGGCCCGGACCGTGGAGATCCAGTATTTCGACGGCGACATCGAGGAGCTCGACCTCGACAGCTGGTACGGGTTGGACATCGAGACCATCGAGCCGCCCGAGGACTGGACGGGATCGGTGGACGACGTCGAGCGCGATGACCTGGGCTACACCGACGACGGGATGCGGCGCGGAGGCTGGACCGCGCCGCTGGACGAGTTCAACGTCGAGACGGAGACCGAGCGGAAACGCAGGGAGCGGGAGGGTGAGCTCCCCGAGGACGAGTGGGGCGAGGGCCGGCCCGAGGAGGAACCGTGGAAGGGCGAGGAGTAAGACGCGGTCGGTGAGCCGAGCAGGCATGTGGTCCCGCCGACGAATCCGAGGCGCGGCCCCGCCAGGCCGAGGGGCGTGCGCATCGGGGCGGACATTGTAAGCGGACACCGGCGTCCCGGCCGCCTGCGCGGCTCCCGCGCCCGCGGCGCTGTCGTCCGACGTTTATCGAAGTTGCATGCAGCGCTGGTGCAGGGCGCGCGCGAGCGATTCGATCCATTCGCGTTTCTCGATTTTCTCGCGCCACTCCCGCGGTATGGCCTCGGCGCCGAGGTAGGCGCCGCTCGCCGCGCAGGCCATCGCCCCCATGGTGTCGCGATCGCCCCCGTGGAGCACGGCGCAGTAGAGGCACTCGCGAAAGTCCTCGGGGTGGGTGAGCACGCTATAGAGCGCGAACGGCAGGGACTCGTGCACGGCGATCCCGCGCCCGAGCCGCGCGCAAGCCTCGGGCGGCGGCGTGCGCTCGCGCAGGCAGCGCTCGACCTCGCGCAGCGCCTCGGCCATCGGGGCGGTGCGCGCGTAGATGATCAGCTCGGCGATCAGCTCGGCGGCGTCGAGGCGGCCGGGCGCGATGGCGGTGAGGCGCCCGATCGCCTTGGCGAGCACCGCGGCGCCGTCGATGCCGACCGGGTGGGCGTGCGTGACGAGCGCCGAGCGCCGGGCGTGCTCGTAGAGATCGCGCACGTGGTGGAGGCAGAGCCCCAGCGGCGCGACGCGCATGGCGGCGCCGTTGCCCAGCGAGCCCTCCCCGCCGTAGAGCTCGCGCGCGGCCTGCTCGTAGCGCACGCCGGTCTCGGCGACCACGGCGAAGATGCGCGGCGGCCCCGGGCCGTAGCCGCGCCAGGGCTCGGACTCGAAGTGCCTGCGAAATCCCTCCCCCAGGCGCTGGGGATCGACCGCGCCGTCGGCGGCCAGGGACTCGGCGAGCGCGAGCATCATCGCCGTGTCGTCGGTGTAGCGCAGCGTCGCCTCCGACGCGATTCGGGCCTCGAGCCGCTCGCGCTCGGGCCAGCGGAAGGCCAGCTCGCCGATGGCGTCGCCTGCCGCGGTGCCGAGCAGTCCGCCGAGGTATTTCCCGCCGAGCTCCATGTCCGGCCTCACGGTCGGGGGGGCGTGCCGGTGCTCTTCGCAATCATAAGCAATCCGCCGCGGCGGGCGAACGGGGTCAATCCCCGCCGCCGGTCTGCGATGCGTCCGGCGGCTGCGGGTTGGACGCCAGCCGATGCGCCCAGCGCGTCGTCTCCGGCAGCCGGTAGCGCGTCGTGCACCCCATGACGAAGTCGATCGCCGTCTCCAGGCTGACGCGGTGCCCGATGGACACGTAGATCGGACGCACGCCTTTGCGAGTGCGAAGCACCGCGCCCACGGCTTCGCCCCGATGCACCAGAGCGCGCCACGCGCCCCGGCGGTCGGGCACCGGCGCGTGCTCGCCGACCAGGCGCTTCTTCGCCACCCCGATGGTCGGCCGATCGAGCAGCAGGCCGAGGTGACAGGCCAGCCCGAAGCGCCGCGGGTGAGCCAGGCCGTGCGCGTCGCACAGCAGCAGGTCCGGCAGCTCGCGCAGCTCGGTGATCGCCTCGATGACCGCCGGGATCTCGCGGAAGGACAGCAGGCCGGGCACGTACGGGAAGGTGGTGGCCGTGCGCGCGAGAGCCGAGGCCACCAGCTCGAGGCTGGGGTAGGCGAGCACCGCGACCCCGGCCCGGGTGATCGTGCGCCCGGCCTCGAAGCCCACGTCCACCCCGGCGACGCGGCGCACGGCGCCCAGCCTGTCCTCGGTGATGACCTGCTCGCGCAGCGTCTGCTGAATCGCGATCGCCTGCTGGGGCGTGACGTCCCAGGCGTGCACGCTGCGGATGGTCATGACCCCTCAGTGGGGTTTCGCGGGCTCGGGCGCAAGCGAGCGCGCCCGAGCGCGCCCCCGCCCGCGCGGCGGCGACGCGAGGGGCTCGGGAGAAGGGTCCTCAGGGGAAGGCCGGGATCGTCGGCTCGCGCCCGTGGTCGCCTGCCTCGGGATGGTGCTTCTTGATCAGCCTCTGGACCTCCTCCACCCGCTCGGGCGGCACATCGACCATCAACAGGATGCGCCCGGCCTCGAGGTCTTTCTCGAACGCGCGCAGGCGGGTGTTCGGCACGGAGCTGCCGATCATGCTCGAGACCCATGCCCCGATCGCCGCGCCCGCCAGCGCCACGGCCAGCACCAGGGCGCCGCCGGTCGCGAGCCCGAGGGGCTGCACGAGCATCGCCGCGGCCCCGGCCACCACGCCGGTGGCGCCGCCGACGATGAGCCCCAGCTCGAGGCCGTGCACGAAGTCGCTGGTCTGGAGCACATTGGCCTCGGGCAAGCCCTCGAGACCCGTGCCTTCCTTGGCGAGGACGTGCATGTGCCGCGCCTCGATCCGAGCAAGCAAGAGCTCGTCGACCGCTTGGCGGGCGGTACGGACATCGGGGAGGGTGAAATACAGTCGCCGCTTCATGGGGCACCTCCTTCCCCCGCGGGGGAGGCGGCAACGGGGAAGGTGCCGGTGTCGAGTTTCCGGCGTCTATGGCGGAAGTATAGCTCAGCGATCGGGCTTTAAAGGGGCGTTGCCCGCGGGTGCGCTGGGAGCCGGGGTGCGCTCGCTCAGCGGTCGAGGTCGTCGAGCAGGGACCAGTCGGGACGCCCGCGCAGCTCCTGGTCGGCGAGGTCCTCGCGATCGATGTCCATCGAGCCCGACCAGTCCTCCGGGGGCTCGACGGGCTCGATGTCCAGCTCGTACCAGCCCTCCAGGTCGAGCTCCTCCAGCGTGCCGTCGAAATATTGGACCTCGACCGTTTCCTTGTCCTCGTCGTACGCCACGACCTCGAAGCTGTGCCCGGAGGTGGACTCGTACCAGTCGCCCACTCTGGGTTCGTACTGCGCCGCCATATGCACTACCTCCATCGCCGAGACATCACCCCAGGGCGGCGGATGCGTCGCCCACGGTCGCGGGCGTGTTTCCGGGGGCCTGTGCGAACGGGGACGCCGCGCGCAGGGGGTCGATTTCGTGACGCGCCGGGTCATGCAAACGCTATGCCCCATTCGGGGACGGGCAGGCATTGATCGCGCCCGGTGCGCGCAGTTAAGTGTAGTTATAGGCGTCGTGGACAGGGCTGACAAGGCGCGGGCCTCAACGGTGACTCGCCGATGATGGAGCTTTTCCTTACTACCTTCACCGTGTTTTTCGTGGTGGTGGACCCGGTCGGGCTGGCGCCGATCTTCGCCGGGCTCACGCCGGGGATGAGCGATGCGCTGCGCGCCCGCGCGGCGCTCAAGGCGGTGGCGCTCTCGGCGGCCATCCTGCTGTGCTTCGTGGTGGCCGGTGATCCGGTGCTCGCCTATCTGGGTGTGGAGCTCGCCGCCTTCCGCATCGCCGGCGGGCTGCTGTTGCTGCTGTTGGCGATCGATATGGTGTTCGCCCGCCAGTCGGGGCTGCGCTCGACGACCGAGAGCGAGCGCCATGAGGCGGAGTATCGCGGGGACATCTCGGTGTTCCCGCTCGCCTTCCCGTTGATCGCCGGTCCCGGGGCGCTCACCACCGTGCTGCTGGTGGTGGCGGGACGACGGGACGAGCCCGTGACGATGGCGATCGTGCTGGCGGTCATCGCCATCGTCCTGGGCATGGCGCTCGCGGCGCTGCTGCTCGCGCGGCCCATCACCCGCATGCTGGGAGAGACAGGGGCGAACGTGGTGAGCCGTCTGCTCGGGCTGGCGCTGGCGGCGTTGGCCGTGCAGTACGTGATCGACGGGGTGCGCGTGGCGTTCCTGGGCGCGGGCGGCGCCTCGCCGCCCTGAGGCCGGGGTCGCCGCCTACAGGATCTCGGCCCGGCGCACGCCGCCGTCGCGGTCGAGATCGAGGCGCACGCGCCCCCAGCACGCCACGCGTCCCGCGGGGCAGCCCGAGCCTTCCATGAGCACCTCTTCGAAATGCACCGATGCGGTCAGGCTTCGCTCGTCCCGCGTCACGACCTCGTAGCGCAGCGTGTCGTTGTCGATCCAGCCGTTTTGGGTGGTGAGCTCGGAGAGCTCCCGGCAGGTGCGCAGGTACTCGGTGATGCCCATGCTCCGATTCGGCCATGACAGGTGTCGCGTGCTGATGCCGCGATTATACGGGCGTCGTGCGGCCGCGGCCAAAGCCCTTGAGCCCGCGGGGGCCTTGAGTCAGCATGACCGGCCCGCTGGCATCTGGCCATCGTGATGGACCTGCTGATCGAATCCCGGCGCCGCCGCGTCTACCACGTCGCCGGCGGCGTCCAGGCGCCGGCCTCCTACCTGGTCGTCGACCCGAATATCGGCGGGATCCTGGTCAACGCCCCCGCATTCAGCGCGGGTCTGCTCGCCAAGCTCCAGGAGCGGGCGGCGCTGCGTTATATCTTCCTGCCGAGCCATCTCGGCGCGCGCGATCTCGATGCCTGGCGCGCGGCCACCGGCGCCGAGGCGTTGGCCCACGGCGCGGAGCGCGGACTGATATCGGGCACGATCGACGTCGCCCTCGCCGCGGGGAGCAAGCTCAGCCGCACGATCGATTTCCTGGCGCTTCCCGGCCGGACACCGGGCACCTGCGCGATGCGGCTCAGGCACCGGCCGGCGGTCGTGCTCTTCGGGCCCGCGTTGTCGCCGGGCCCTTCCGGCTGGCCGACCCTGGTCCCGGCCGCCGACGATCATTCTTGGGAGAACCGCGTCATCGGGGCGCTCGGGCTCCGCGGCCTGCGCTACGACTACGCCCTCACCGATCGCTTCGAGCCCGGGCGCACGCGTCTCGGCCCCGGCGCCGACCGGGCCGTCGCGTCGGAGCTGGCCGCCGCGCTGGCCTGAGCACGCTCGGAACTGTGACCGCTGTCACGGCGCGGCCTCGCCGTGCGCCGCTAGCGTAAAGGCTCACGTCAGGCGTCCATCGCCGCGCCGGTCGCGCGCCCGCGAGGCCAGAGGGAGGGCCATGAGCGCCAAGCCGGATCCGGTCGACCCCGTCACGCTGCGGGACCTCGTGCCGCTCAATACGCTCTCGGAGGAGCGCCTGCAGGAGGTCGCGGCGCTCGCCACGCCCGAGCGGCTGCCGGCGGGCGAGACGGTCTTCCGCACCGGCGAGGCCGATCACCAAACCGTATTCCTGGTCTTCGGGGAGGTCGAGCTCACCGGCTCGGACGGCGCCTCGCGCACCGTCTGGCACGGCATGGAGGAGGCGCGCCACCCGTTGGCCGATCATCAGCCCCGCGACGCCACGGCGGTGACGGTCACCGACGTTCACCTGCTGCGCATCGACAACAGCATGCTCGACTACGTGGTGGCGTGGGATCAGATCGCGGCGCTGCACACACGCCCCCCGGAGCCGGCCCGCGCGCCGGCGGGATCGGTCAAGAAGATCTTCGAGGCCCTGCCGCTCAAGCACGTCCCCCCCGCCAACGTGCGGGCGCTCGTCGACCGCGTCGAGTCGGTCCCGGTGCGTGCGGGCGAGACAGTCGTCAATCAGGGCGAGGAGGGCGATTACTACTACTTCATCGACGAGGGCCGCGCGGAGGTGAGCCGTCAGGTCAGGCTCGCCGAGCTCGAGGCCGGCGCGGCGTTCGGGGAAGAGGCCCTGGTGTGCCGCGGGCGGCGCAACGCCTCGGTGACCATGTTGACCGACGGGCGGCTGCTGCGGGTCTCCAAGGAGGACTTCGACCGTCTGCTGCAGGGTCCGTTGCTCAACTGGATCGGGGGCGAGGAGGCTCGGGCCGTGGTCAACTCGGGCGCCCGCTGGCTCGACGTGCGCCACACCCGCGAGTTCAACCACACGCACCTGCCGAAGGCGATCAACCTGCCGCTCGACGAGCTGCGCGAAGGGATGGGCGTGCTCGATCGGAAGATGCATTACATCTGCTACTGCCAGACGGGACAGCGCAGCTCCGCGGCGGCGTTTCTGCTCAAGCAGCAGGGCTACAGCGTGAGCGTGCTCAAGGGCGGGCTCCGGGCCCTGCCCCTCGTGCGCAGAGCCACTTGAGGGCCGCGGCGCCCGCCGAATCGATTCCGGTCGATTCCGGGCGACTACACGAAAACGGTCAGCACGCCGGTGTAGCCGTACAGCCGATCGTGCGAGATCTCCCCGTTGCAGAAGAAGCCGGCCGTCGGCATCTCGCCCAGCACCTCGTTGATCAGCCTCAGCTCCTCCGACTCCTCGCCGAAGAGGCTCGGCCCGCGACCGAGGCACGAGTAGTACAACGCGCCGCGCGGAGGTCCGGGCAGGCGATGCTTGACGTCGTTGAGCATGCGCAGCATGTCCTCGCGCGCGCCGTTGCCGTCACGGCGGCAGAACATCATCCGCTGGCCGGGCGCGACCAGATCGCCGATGCCGAGCAGGCGGCGCTCGGTGTCGACGCCGACGAGGTTGCGAACCAGATAGTCGCCGGTGTCGGAGCCGGTAATCGGCAGGCCGGCGAAGATGTAGCCCGCGATGCGGTTGGGATCGCGGGCGAGAAGCTCGCCGATATCCTCGTAGAACACGTCCAGGGCGGGGCGGCCGTCCAAGGTCTCGACGACATTGCGCTCGGCGCCGGTGATCTCGTGGATGGGCCCGATGGGCGTGCAGCCCTGCGTGAGGCCGCTGACCACCGGCACCGCATTAGAGAAGAGCACGCCGGACAGCCCGCCTTCGGTGAGCTCGTCGGCCACCTGCGGGTGCGCGCGACCGCGGGCCGAGGCCACCCCGCCGGAGAGAAAGCCGGGCAGGGTCTCGGCCAGGTCCGAGACGAGCTTCGGCAGCCCGGCGCTGCGGGGGTCGCCGTGCACGATCGCGAAGTGCGCGTCGCGGCGGGCGGGCCAGTCGGCCACGTAAGGGGCGAGCTCCTCGACCTCCTTGCGCAGCGCGGGGAAGAGGCGAAACGCGCCCTCGGGCAGGGCGCCGACCAGGATGCTGAGCGCCGGGACCTCGTGATACTCGCGGCCGCGGCCGCTCACGCCCACGCCCACGGTGCCCGCCCAGTGCTCGACGCCGGTTCGACTGCGCAAGTAATGCACGATGGTCGGGAACTCGTCGGTCCACGTATCGCCCACGTAGACAAAGCCGAGATTGGCTCCGCTCGGCAGGTTCCCGAGCTGCTCGAGGGCCCGGTCGGCGGCCTCGCGCCAGAGACCGTCGCTGGCGTGGCCCGAGACGAAGCTTTCCATCGGAGCGGCCTCCGCTGAGTCCCTCGGCCGCGGCCCTCCTCAGAGGGCGGCGAGCGGATCGATGTCGTTGTCCTCGACCGGCAGCCCCCAGCTTACCTCAAACCCGCGCCGGCTCGGGACGAGGCGGGCATGATGGCGCGTCCCGATCTCGTTGGCCAGCCCGAGCACCTCGGCCGGGTCGACCGGCTTCCCACCGCGGGTGAGGTGGCGGACCTCGAGATCCGTGTCGGTCGCGCGCACGAGCAACGGCACGGGCAACCCGAGGGGGAGCAGATGGGCGTGGACGATCCACTCGACGGGGGTCGGCGGCCGGCCCGGGGCGCGGCGCGCATCGACACGGAAATGCCCGCCGCCGCCCGGTTGCTCGAGCAGCTCCTCGAGCCAGCGCGGGAGGAATCCCGCGTGGACGATGATCGTGCGCCCGGCGAACTGCTCGAAGAACCGGCGCCTGAGGTGCGCCGGGTCGGGCCTACGGGCGCCGAGCAGCCTGTGCGCGAGCGAAGGCATCGCGCCGCCACCCGCCGCGATCCGAACGCGTGGCCGTGCCGGTCACTTGCCCCCCAGCGCCCTTGTCTCGTCCATCATCCTCTCGATGATGGGCTGGAGAATGATCTCCATGGCGAATCCCATCTTGCCGGCGGGCACCACGATCGTGTTCGGCCGCGACATGAAGGAATTGGGCAGCATGTTCAGCAGATAGGGGAAGTCGACCCCGAGCTGCTTCGGCGCGCTGAAGCGGACCACCACGAAGCTCTCGTCGGGCGTGGGGATGTCGCGCGCGATGAACGGGTTCGAGGTATCGACGGTCGGAACGCGCTGGAAGTTGATATGGCTGCGCGAGAACTGCGGCGTGATGTAGTTCACGTAGTCGGGCATGCGCCGCAGGATCGTATCCACGATGGCCTCCGGGGTGTAGCCCCGCTCGGAGCTGTCGCGGTGAATCTTCTGAATCCACTCGAGGTTCACGAGCGGCACGACGCCCACCAGCAGGTCGACGTGCTGCGCGACATCGACCTCGTCGGTGGCCACACCGCCGTGCAAGCCCTCGTAGAAGAGCAGGTCGGTCTCCGGGCCGATCTTCTCCCACGGCGTGAACTCACCGGGGTTCAATCCCCACGGCTCGGCCTCCTCCTCGCTGTGCAGATAGAAGCGCCGTTCGCACGCCCCGGTCTCGCCGTACGTGCGGAAGGTCTCCTCCAGCTTGTCGAAGAGGTTGGCCTCGGGCCCGAAGTGGCTGACGTTGCGCCCATCGGCGGCCGCCTGCTGGATGACCTGCTTCATCTCCTGGCGGTCGTAACGGTGGAAGCTGTCGCCCTCGATCACCGCCGGATTGATGCCCTCGCGGCGAAACATGTGCTCGAAGGCGCGCTTGACGGTCGTGGTGCCGGCGCCGGAAGAGCCGGTGACCGCGACGATGGGGTGCTTCTTGGACATGGGGTACTCCTCGGCTCCGATGAACGGCCCCGCTCGCCTGATCCACCGGCGGGTCGAGGCCCGCCGCCCCGCCGACGCCAGCCGGTGCGCCGGCAAAACGAAGCATTCTATCGGAATCGCCGGGGGCTGCCTAGGCAGCCCTCAGGCACGCCTGCGATAGGCGAGATCCCAGACCGGGTGGCCCCGCGCCTCCCCGCGCGCCTCGAAACGCGTGACGGGGCGCTCGGCGGGCCGGGGCGCGCACCGTCCCGGCCCTTCGAGGTTCTCGAGCGCGTCGGTCGCCTCCAGGACCTCCAGCATGTGCCGCGCGTAGTCCGGCCAGTCGGTCGCCAGGCGCAGCGTGCCCCCGGGCCTGAGCGCGCGCGCCAGCAGCGCCGCGAACCCGGGCTGGATGAGCCGGCGCTTGTGGTGGCGCTTCTTGGGCCAGGGGTCGGGAAAGAAGACGTGGATCGCATCCAGGCTGGCGGGCGGGACGGCCGCTCCCAGGAGCTCGACGGCGTCGGCCAGGCACACGCGCACATTGTCGATCCCGCGCGCCTCGAGCTCGAGCAGCAGCCGCCCGATGCCGGGGCGATAGACCTCGACGCCCAGATAGTCGTTCTCCGGGTGGCGCTCGGCGGCGGCGGCGAGCGCCTCGCCGCCGCCGAAGCCGATCTCGAGCACGCGCGGCGCGCGGCGCCCGAACGCCGCATCCAGGTCGAGCCCTCCGGGGCCGACGTCGATCCCGTAGCGCGGCCACAGCTCCTCGAGCGCGCGGCGCTGCGCGCTCGTCAGCCGCCCCTCGCGCCGCACGAAGCTCCGTACCCGCCTTCGGTGCGCTTCCTCGTTCATCCGCGCCCGGTGGTCCTCGTCAGCGGTAGGCATGCAACGCAAAGGACGCAAAGAACAATGGCAGGTAACAGGGGACAGGTTACAGAACGACGTGCGGGCGCTCGACTACGAACGGTCAGCTGCTTTCTGCTGTTACCTGTTATCTGTGACCTGCCCCCTGCCTTTAAAAAAACGTCCCCTCTATAGGAGAGGAGGCGCTGCCGAAGCGTTTCTTGGGGATGCGCCCGGCGAGGTAGGCCTCGCGGCCGGCCTCGACCGCCTTGCGCATGGCCGAGGCCATCAGCACCGGGTCGCGGGCGCCGGCGATGGCGGTGTTCATCAGCACCCCGTCACAGCCGAGCTCCATGGCCACCGCGGTGTCGGAGGCGGTGCCCACGCCGGCGTCGACCAGGATCGGCACGCCCGCGTTCTCGACGATCGTGAGGATGTTGTAGGGGTTGCGGATCCCGAGCCCGGAGCCGATCGGTGCGGCCAGCGGCATCACGGCCACGCAGCCCATCTCCTCGAAGCGCCGCGCGGCCACCGGATCGTCGGTGGTGTAGACCATGACCTTGAAACCGTCGTTGATGAGGGTCTCGGCCGCGCGCAGGGTTTCCGGGATATCCGGATAGAGCGTCTTCTCGTCGCCCAGCACCTCGAGCTTGACCAAGTCGTGGCCGTCGAGCAGCTCGCGGGCGAGGCGGCAGGTGCGCACGGCGTCATCCGCCGTGTAGCAGGCGGCGGTGTTCGGCAAGATCGTGTACCGATCCGGCGGGATGACGTCGAGCAGGTTCGGCTCGTCGGGCTTTTGACCGATGTTGCTGCGGCGGATGGCGATGGTCACGATCTGGGCGCCGCTCGCCTCGATCGCCTGCCGCGTCTGCTCGAGGTCCCGGTATTTGCCGGTGCCCACCAGCAGGCGTGAGCTGTAGCGCGCCCCGGCGACGACGAACGTATCGCCCGGGGAGTCGGTCTGGCTCTGGATGGCTGTCGACATTCGTGATCGATCCTATGCGCGGGAGGTCGGGTGTGCGGCGCGGGCGGGTCAACCGCCGCCGATGGCGTGGACGATCTCGATTCGGTCGCCCGCGCGCAGCTCGTGGTGCCCGAGAGCGCTGCGCGGGACGAGCTCCTCGTTCACCTCCATCGCCAGGCGCCGCCCGCCGAGGCCCAGCAGCTCCACGAGCTGGGCGGCGTTGGTGCCTTCGGGCACCTGCTGCGTCTCACCGTTGACGATGATCTCCATGCCGGCCAAGCTAAACTGCTGATCCCTTCCCGGCAACCGGCGGTCGCCGGGGCACCCTACTACCGATATTGTACTAGAACGCGCGGAGGCAGGGGACGGCCGCCGCGCGTGAAGAATCGCACCCGAGCGGCATGGAGACCTGGAGCGAAGACATCATCTCGGTGGAGCGCGCGCGGACGCTCCCGGGGCTTTTCCGGGAGCGCGTGCGTCGCTCGCCCGAGGCGGTGGCCTACCGGGCCTATGACCGCCGCCAGGAGGCTTGGCGCGATTACACCTGGCGGGAGATGGCGCGCACCGTGGCGCGCTGGCAGGCGGCGCTGGCGGGAGAGGCGCTCGATCGGGGCGCGCGCGTGGCGCTCGCCGTGCGCAACGGGCCCGAGTGGGTCGCCTTCGATCAGGCGGCGCTCGGGCTCGGACTGGTGGTGGTCCCTCTCTACGTCGACGATCGGCCCGACAACGCCGCCTACATCCTGCGCGAGACGGGCGCCGCGCTGTTGTTGCTCCAGGACACCTCGCAATGGGAGGACCTGAGGCCGCCGGCCGGGGAGCTCGAGCACCTCAGGCGGGTGGTCGTCCTCAACTCGCGTGGGCCCGCGGCGTTCGACGACGAGCGCGTGCGCACGGCTGGCGACTGGCTGCCCGCCGCGGATGGCGAACCGCGCGCCGAGGAGGGGCGTCCCGAGGATCTGGCGACCATCGTCTACACCTCGGGCACCGCAGGGCGCCCCAAGGGGGTGATGCTCTCCCACCACAACATCGTCTCCAACGCCCACGCGGCCCTGACTATGCTCGACGTCTATCAGCAAGACGTCGCCTTGTCGTTGCTGCCGCTCTCGCACACCTTCGAGCGCACCTGCGGCTATTACCTCACCATGATGGCGGGTTGCACGGTGGCCTACGCGCGCTCGATCCCGCAGCTCGCCGAGGACATGCAGGTCATCCGCCCCACCGTGCTGATCGCCGTCCCGCGGGTGTTCGAGCGCGTCTACGCGCGACTCGAGCAGCAGCTCGAGAGACGCTCGCTGGCGGCGCGGGTCTTGTTTCGAGCCGGCGTGGCGGTGGGCTGGCGGCGGTTCGAGGCGCAACAGGGCCGCGCGCGCCGCTCCCCGGTCCTCGTCCTGTGGTCGCTGCTCGATCGGCTGGTGGCGCGCAAGCTGCGCGAGCGCTTCGGGGGGCGTCTGCGCCTGGCCATCTCCGGCGGAGCGGCGCTCAACCCCGACGTGGCGCGCACCTTTCTCGGGCTCGGCATCACGGTGCTGCAGGGCTACGGGCTGACCGAGGCCGCTCCGATTGTGAGCGCCAACACGCTGCACGACAACCGTCCCGCCAGCGTGGGCGTGCCGGTGCGCGGGGTGCGCGTGCGGCTGGGCGAGAACGACGAGCTCCTGGTCCGCAGCCCGGGGGTGATGCTCGGTTATTGGAACGACCACAACGCGACCAAGCGCGCGATCGATCCGGAGGGCTGGCTGCACACCGGCGACAAGGCGCGCACCGAGGAGGGCCATATCTACATCACCGGCCGGCTCAAGGACATCCTGGTGCTCTCTAACGGGGAGAAGGTCGCGCCCGTTGAAATGGAGCTCGCCATCACGCTCGATCCGCTGTTCGATCACGCCATGGTTGTCGGCGAGGGGCGACCCTTCCTCGGCGCGTTGCTGGTCATCAACTCCGAGAAGTGGTTCGGTCTCGCCCGGGAGATCGGGCTCGACCCGTTCAAGCCGGCGAGCCTGCGCGACGCCAAGCTGCAGCAGCTCGTCGTCAAGCGTCTGCGCGGGCTGCTGCGCGATTTCCCCGGGTACGCCAAGATCCGCCGCGTGACGCTGCTGCTCGATGAGTGGAGCGTCGACAACGGGCTGCTCACCCCCACGCTCAAGCTCAAGCGTGAGCAGGTGCTCGAGCGCTATCGCCGGGAGACCGAGCGTCTGTACGCCGAACTCCACGGGGGCGCGCGCCGTGCCGGGGCCTGAGCGCCGGCGCGCTTTACAGGGCGTGCGACCCCGGACACAATAACCTCGCCCCATCCGCGGGGCGCCCTGCGGGCGTAACTCAGTTGGTAGAGTTCCAGCTTCCCAAGCTGGCTGTCGCGGGTTCGAGTCCCGTCGCCCGCTCCAGTTGACCCCTCGCGCGAGCGGTACGCGCCGGCCTCAGGCCGGACCGCCGAGGCCCCGCCGCGCCGGCAGCAGGCGCTCGCGCGCGAGATGCGCCTGGATCGACGGCGGATCCAGCCGGCCGAGGTCCTTGGCGATCTCCCGGATTCCGAGCCCCGCCTTGGCCAGGGTGTCGAGCTCGCGGCGCAGCAGGCCGAGCATGCGCTTCTGCGCGACGAGCACGACCTGCCCGGCCTGCTCCTCGCGCGCCAGGCGTGCGGCGCGCGCGGCCACGTTCTTGGCGAAGCGGCGCTCGAGCTCCTCGCGATGCCGACTGCGGTGGTCGTCGTAGCGGTGACCGGGGATCCCCTTGCCCGTGCCGCGCACCGGGCTGCGGTTCTGTCCGCTGTGGCGGTTCGCCCATAGATCCCGCGTCCCTCCGTCGAGCTCGTCGTTGCGCAGGTGCTCGCGCTCGACGAGGGTGGGACCCGACTCCATCTCGGGGAACTCGGCGGGCTCCAAGGCCAGGAGCCGCGCCTGGGCACCGTTGACGACCACGACGCAGTACTCACTCATGGGCAACCTCCTGCTCGGTGGATCGGGATGGCTCCAAGAAGGGGATGGGTCCGGCCGCGGACGGCCGTCGGACGTGCCTCCGCCGCGACGGGGCCGCGCGACGGATGCCGGTCGAGTGGGTGCGGGCTGCACCGATCCGTATCCCCCGGGGTAGGGGGCACCGGCTGCGGCGGTCCGGGGATGGGCACCGCCGTGTCCGGCACCCTTACCCCCTAGCCTAGCCGGGCGGCAGGGGAAGACAAGACCGGTAGGCGGTCGCGAGGCCGGACCCTATACTGGCCGACGTCACGCGGCGGCCGGTGAACGGAGGGGTGTGAATGGCCAAGATTCTGAAAATTGTCGGGATCGTGCTGGGCGGCGCGGTTGTGCTCGTCATAGTGGCGGCGGTGCTCGCCGCCCTGCTGATCGACCCCAACGACTATCGCGACGACATCGAGGCCCTGGTCGAGCGCCGGACCGGCCGCAGCCTGGCGATCGAGGGCGAGCTCGACGTCTCGGTGTTTCCCTGGCTGGGGCTGGAGATCGGAGAGGTGAGCCTGGGCAACGCCGCGGGCTTCGAGGGGCCGTTCGTGCGGGTGGCGGCCGCCCAGGCGCGGGTGCGCCTGCTGCCGCTGATCGGCGGCGAGGTCCGCATGGGCACCCTGGTGCTCGAGGGGCTCCGGCTCGACCTCGCGGTCGACGCCAAGGGCCGCGCCAACTGGGCCGACCTCGGCGCACGCGGCGAGGCGGCGCCGGCCGAGGAGAAGGAACCGGCTCCGGCGGGGCGCGGCGCCGCCGGGCTCGCCGCGCTCGGGGGCGTGCGGGTGAGCGACGCCGCCATCCGCTACACCGACCGCCAGGCGGGGCGCGCCTACCGTGTGGAGGAGCTCGACCTGCGCACCGGCCGGCTGCGCCCCGGCGAGCCCTTCGACCTGCGCCTGGCCACCGGTTATGCGGTCGAGCAGCCGTCGCTCGACGGGCGGCTCGAGGTCGAGGCCGAGGTCGAGGTCGACCGAGCGCTGCGGCGCGTGAAGGTCCGGGATCTGCAGCTCGAGGCGCGCGCCCAGGGCGAGGCGCTGCCCGAGGCGTTGACCGCCCGTCTCGAGACCCCGGCGCTCGACGTGGACCTCGAGGCGCAGACGGCGCAGCTGCGCCAGGCAGTGCTCGAGGCCGAGGGGGTGAGCGTGCGCACGAGCCTCGAGGGCAAGGGCCTCCTCGAGCGGCCCACCCTCACCGGGCCGGTGACCGTCGAGCGCTTCAGCCCGCGGGCGCTGCTCGAGCGCCTCGGCCAGCCGCTCCCCCAGACCTCGGATCCCGACGTCCTCGACCGCGCCTCGGCCCGCTTCGACCTCACCGCGAGCCCGGCCGCCGCTCGGCTCGAGGACCTGGAGCTCACCCTGGACCAGACCACCGTGAAGGGATCGTTCGCGGTGCCCGACATCGCGGGGCCGAGCCTCGCGTTCGATCTGCACGCCGACCGTCTCGACCTCGACGCCTACCTGCCACCGCAGGCCGAGGGCGGCGCGGGCGGGGGGAGCCCGGGGGCCGCGGCGGGCGCCGGCGCCACCCAGCTTCCGGTCGAGATGCTGAGGGGCCTGGACGTCGACGGCCGGCTGCGCATCGATTGGCTGCGCGCCTACCAGATCCGCAGCGAGGACGTGGAGGTCGAGATCTCGGGCAAGGACGGGGCGCTGCGCGTCCACCCCGCCCGCGCGCGGCTCTACGAGGGCCGCTATCAGGGCGACATCCGCATCGACGCGCGCGGCGAGCGGCCGCAGGTGTCCATGGACGAGCGCCTGACCGGCGTGCAGGTCGGGGGTCTCGTCCACGATCTCACCGGGCAGGATCGGCTCTCGGGCACCGCCCAGGGGCGCGCGACCTTGAGCGCCAGCGGCCGGACCGTCGAGGCTCTGCGCCGGAGCCTCGACGGCGAGCTGGCCTTCGAGCTGACCGACGGCGCGGTGAAGGGGATCAACATGGCCCACCTGATCCGCGCCGCCCAGGCGCGGCTCGAGGGGCGCGCGCCGCCGCCGGCCGCGGCCGAGCAGACCGACTTCACGGAGCTGCGCGCGAGCGCGCGCGTGCGCGAGGGGGTGGTGCACGATGCCCTCGAGGGCAAGTCGCCGCTGCTGCGCGTCGACGGAGAGGGCCGCGTCGATCTCGTGCGCCAGCGTGTCGACTATCGGCTGAAGGCGGTGGTCGTGGGCACGCTCGAAGGCCAGGGCGGGCGGGCACTCGCCGAGCTCAAGGGCGTGCCGATCCCGGTGCGCGTCAGCGGCCCCTTCGCCGACCCGAAGATCGAGCTCGACCTCGCGGCCGCGATCACCGAGGCGCAGAAGCAGAAGCTCGAGAAAAAGCTCGAGCAAAAGCTCCAGGAGGAGCTCGGCGGGGACACCGCAAAGGAACGCGAGCCCGAGGAGCAGATCAAGCGCCGGCTCGAGGACGAGGTCCAGAAGGGGCTCGAGAAGCTGTTCCGCTAGCGATGCGCGAGGTGACCCTGGCGTTGGGGTTGTGGGTGATCGCCGACGTCGCGGAGGCCGCCGTCATCCACGTGCTCGAGATCACGCACGAGCACGGTGAGTACCGCGTGGACTTCGTCGTGCGCGTGCAGGCGCCCGCACGCTCGGTCTATCGCGTGCTCACCGATTACGATCGGCTCGAGCGCCTGAGCACGGTCATCACCGCCGCGACGCTCGAGGCCTCGAGCGGCCCCCACCGCCATCGCGTGAGCAGCGTGCTCGAGGCCTGCGTGGCGTGGGTGTGCAGAACGATGACCCAGGTGCAGGCCGTCACCGAGCGACCCCCGCGCAGCGTCGACGCCGAGATCCTCCCGGGGCCGAGCGACTTCGAGCGCGGCCACAGCCGGTGGCGGATTCTCGAGCTCGACGGCGGCTCGACGCGGCTCGTGTACCATGCCACCGTGGTGCCCGATTTCTGGGTGCCGCCGGTGATCGGCCCGTGGCTGATCGAGCGCACGTTTCGCCGTGAGCTCGTGGACGCCGCGCGGCGCCTCGAGGAGCTCGCGGCGCCGAGCCCGCCGTGACGGCGGATCGCCGCCAACGTGTGATGGCGCCGACGCGCTTTCGTCAACAGGTGCTGCGCTGGTACGACCGCCACGGGCGCAGGGATCTGCCGTGGAAGCGTCGGCCCACCCCTTATCGCGTCTGGGTGTCGGAGATCATGCTCCAGCAGACCCAGGTCGCCACCGTGATCCCGTACTACGAGCGCTTCATGGCGCGCTTCCCCGGCGTGCGCGCGCTGGCCGACGCCCCGCTCGATGATGTGCTCGCGCTGTGGTCCGGGCTGGGCTACTATGCGCGCGCGCGCAACCTGCACGCCGCCGCCCGTGCGATTCGCGACGGGCACCGCGGGCGCTTCCCCAAGAACGTCGAGACGCTCGCCGCGCTGCCGGGCATCGGCCGCTCCACCGCCGCCGCCATCCTCGCGCTCTCCGGCGGCGAGCGTCACGCGATCCTCGACGGCAATGTGAAGCGCGTGCTCGCGCGCCTCCACGCGGTGGAAGGCTGGCCGGGCGCACCGGCGGTCGAGCGCGAGCTGTGGGCGCTCGCCGAGCGTTACACGCCGTATCGACGCGTGGCCGATTACACGCAGGCGATGATGGACATCGGCGCGCTGCTTTGCACGCGCCGCCGGCCCGGCTGCGCCCGCTGCCCGATACGCGGGGGCTGCCTCGCCTACCGGACCGGCCGCCAGGGCGAGCTGCCCGCCGCGCGCCCGCGGCGCGAGCGGCCGGTGCGGCGCACGCGCATGGTGATGCTCGTCGACGGCGAGGGTCGCGTGCTGCTCGAGCGCCGTCCGCCGAGCGGTGTATGGGGCGGACTGTTGAGCTTCCCCGAATGCGCCGAGGACGAGGCGATCGAGGCCTGGGCCGAGCGGCGTCTCGGTCTCAGCGTCGAGCGCGTCGAGGCCTGGCCGGTCCTGCGCCACAGCTTCAGCCACTTCCACCTCGACATCACGCCCGTTCATGCCCGCGTGCGCGGTGTGGGCTTGCGCGCGATGGAACGCGATCGGCTGGTCTGGTATAAAGCCGGGGCACGCAACCGACACGGCCTGGCCGCGCCGGTGAGCCGACTGCTACAAACCCTGGCGCAGCGAAGAGAAGGTGAGATCGATGGCGCGCACGGTCCAATGCGTGAAACTGGGTAGAGAGGCCGAGGGCCTCGATCGCCTGCCGTATCCCGGCGATCTCGGCAAGCGCATCTACGACAACGTCTCCAAGGAGGCGTGGCAGATGTGGCTCAACCACCAGACCATGCTCATCAACGAGTACCGCCTGAGCCCCGTGGACCCGAAGGCGCGGGAGTTTCTCGAGAAGGAGATGGAGAACTTCTTCTTCGGCGAGGGCTCGCAGTTGCCCGAGGGCTACGTCCCGCCCGGGAGCAAGTGAGCGCGCGCCGCGCGCCCGCAGGCGGGCCGCACCGACATCCATCGCCCGGCGCTCGAGCCGAGCCGCACCGATGACCGACAGGCACGATTGCGATAACGGCCTCGCGCTCGTCTCGAGCGAGGCGGCGATTGCGCATCCGTCGCGGGGCAAGGTCGCGCTGATCAGCCCCTACGAGATCGGCCGCCAGCCCTTCGCGCTCGCCCACCCGGCGAGCGTGCTCGCGCACGCGGACTTCGAGGTCGCGTGCATCGATCTCTCCCAGCAGGGGCTCGAGGCGGACGCGCTCGCCGGGGCCGACGTGGTCGCGCTGTTCTTGGGCATGCACACCGCCACGCGCATCGCCTTCGAGGCGCTGCCCAGGATCAAGCGGCTCGCCCCGCGCGCGCATCTCGCCGCCTACGGGCTGTACGCGCCGGTCAACGCCGCGCGCCTTCGCGAGCAGGGCGTCGCCAGCATATTCGGCGGCGAGTTCGAGCCGCAGCTCCTGGCGCTCGCCGAGGGGCTCGCCGATAGCGGAGAGGCGCCGCCCGCGCGCGAGGCGCAGAAGGTGCATTTCGTCGTGCCCGACCGCTCCGGCCTTCCGGCGCTCGAGCGCTACGCGCACCTCGACCTCCCCGACGGCGGTCGCCGGGTCGTGGGCTTTGCCGAGGGCACGCGAGGCTGCAAGCACCTGTGCCGCCACTGCCCGGTGGTGCCGGTCTACGAGGGGCGGTTCCGCGCCGTGCCGCCCGAGGTGGTGCTGGCCGACATCCGCCAGCAGGTGGCCGCCGGCGCCCGGCACATCACCTTCGGCGACCCGGATTTCTTCAACGGCCCCACGCACGCGCTGCGTCTGGCGCGCGCGCTGCACGCGGAGCTCCCGCACGTCAGCTACGACGCCACGATCAAGATCGAGCACCTGATCGACCACGCGGACCTCCTGCCCGAGCTCGGCGATACGGGCTGCGTGCTCATCACCTCGGCGGTCGAGTCCATCGACGACCGCGTGCTCGGTTATCTGGACAAGGGCCACACCCGCGCGGACTTCGAGCGCGCCGTGGCTCTCACGCGCGAGGCGGGCATCGACCTCGCGCCGACGTTCATCCCGTTCACGCCGTGGACGACGCGGGAGGGTTACATTGAGCTGCTGCGCGAGCTCGTCGATCTCGAGCTCGTCGAGGCGGTGCCGCCGATCCAGCTCGCGATCCGGCTGCTGGTGCCCGAGGGCTCCTATCTATTGAGGCTCGAGGCCTTCCGCGCCCTGGTCGGGGAGCTCGACCCTCAGATCCTCGGCTATCGCTGGGCCAACCCCGACGCAGAGGTGGACGCCCTTCAGCGGCGGGTCATGCGCTGGGTGGAGGCCGCGGAGGGCGAGGGCCGACTGCGGCGCGCGATCTTCGAGGGCATCTGGCGCCTGGCGCACGAGGCGGCCGGCCGCCCCGCGCCGGCGCTGCCGGCGGACCTGGGCCCGCCGATCCCGGCGATGTCCGAGCCCTGGTACTGCTGCGCCGAGCCGACCGAGCAGCAGCTGCAATCCTTCTAGAGCGCGCCGCCGAAGGGGCCGCGCCGGGGCGAGCCGCACGCCGGCGGCCCGCGGCTTGACGGCCCGGCCCCGCGCCGTATTTAATTACGCCTCCCGCCGAGGGCCAGGTAGCTCAGTTGGTAGAGCATGCGACTGAAAATCGCAGTGTCGGTGGTTCGATTCCGCCCCTGGGCACCACCCGCGCCCTTCCACCCGAGCACCTTTGCCGTTTAAAGCATAGTTTTGCCGCGTGGCAAAACCATGCTTTATTTCCAGCACAGCGAAAGGACCGCCCGTGCGCGAACTCGGCCAGTCCAGCCCAGGTCGTGACCCAGGTAGGGATTGGATTCTCGGTAAGTACACCGAACCGGTCAGCGCTCGAAACCCGTGGGCGTCGCTTCGGGATATAGATCGGGAAACCAACGCGGGGCAACGGATGCGGGCATTCCGAGACGAACCGGTCTCTTCGGCGATTCTGAATGCAGCAGGCCCGCCTCGAGCAACTCCCGGAGCACCATTCGCGCAGTGCGCTCAGCCAGTCCCGTCACCCTCGGTGCCTCGCCTCGGGAGATTTCGCCTCGCAGAAGCACTTCGCGCAGTAAATGCACGGCCTCGGGGCGCAACCGCGGCTGGCCGGGCAACATGCGCCGGCTGCACAGGTCGACATAGCCGTGGATTCGATCGGTCAGGGACTCGAGCCGAAGCTGCTGGTTCATGTAGTCCACCTGGTCGAGGCAGGTCTCGAGGAAGAAGTGGCAGAAGTGGGTGAGCCCCTCCCGCGAGAGGTTGCCGCGGCCATCGAGGTCGCCGCGCCGCGGCGAGTCCGCCTCGGCCAGGGCCGCCATGTAGTCGTCGCGCCGGCGGGCCAGGCCGCGGCTGACGTTCCACAGGCCGTACCCGGTGACCCCAATCCGGCGGAAAGCGCCGTCGGTCATGAGCCGGGCGACCCGTCCGTTGCCGTCGAGGAACGGGTGGATCCACATGATCCGGTGGTGGGCCGCGGCGATAGCGATGAGCGGCTGCAGGCCGTGGAAGCGCTCGAAGCGATAGAAGTCGCCGAAACGCTCCAGGACGGCCGGGAGGCGCTCGGCGGGCGGGGCGACATGCTCCCCGACCTCGACCGTACGCTCACGGAGCCGGCCCGGCTCGACCTTGAGGCGCTCGCCGGTGTCCGGATCGGTCACCCAGCACAGGACCTCGGGAAGCTGCTCGTAGAATGCCTGGTGCAGCCAGCGCAGGACGTCGGGGTCTGCGACCCGGAGATCGGGCTCGGCAGCCAAGCGTCCATCCAGGGCAGCCTGGACTTCGACATGGGCGCGACTCTCGAGCTGGAGGGTCCGCTGGGCGGGGTCCTGGGAGAGGTCGGCCTTGATCGCCCGCTCGATATCCACCGGGTGGGTGCTATGACCCTCGATCCGGTTGGAGTAGTAGCTGTTGACCAGCCGCAGGTGCCCGACGATCGTCTCGAGCGTGATCGGGTGGAGGCGGCCCCCCAGCTCGGCCGAGCGGGTGTAGACTTCCCGGGCGAGATCCTCGAGCTCACCGTAGTGGCGGGACTCGGGGGGAAAGAGCGGCTCGAGGGCCGCCGGGGTTATATCCATGCCGGTTATATTGCCGATCCTATGATTATATAAATCCTAGTATGTGAAGTAGGTTACGGCAAGCATAGCCGACTCATTGCCGACGATTTTGCCGATCCTTCTGCCGATCTGCGGGCCCCACCGGTCAGCCAGGGCCATCGCCCCATCGCATCCCAGCCTCTCCCCCACCCGCAGGCGCGCCCTCTCGGAGCGGCCACCTGAAGGCACACAACAGCCTTCACAAACAGCATGTTACGTAACATCAGGTGGGCCGCGAAGATCTATGCTTTATAAAGACCGCCCGCGGCAAAACTATGCTTTCACGAGGAGGTCCGAGGGGGGGCCGCTGACGGGCCTCAAAGGCCCCAAATTGGCCCTTCCGCGGCAAAACTATGCCTTCACAGCCGGCAGATCTACGGTTTAAACGGCAACCTTCTCGCTCCGCGCGGAAATTCACGCGAGGTGTGAACGCGGTCCGGTTGGATCAAATGAAATTGCCGGCTCGCGCGAGACGACGGCGCTACGTCGAGTAGGGAAGTCCAATCGCTCCGAGCGCCTCACGCGCCAGCGGACCGGTTCCCGAAACGCCGCAGGACGCGGACCCCATCGTGCGCCGGACCCCTCAAGGTGCTGCGTCGGCAACGGCCCGACCAGCGGGGTATCGTCCAGACTCGCGGGCCCGGGGTCCTCAGGGTCTCCGTGACCCGGGGCAGCCTCGACCGGCCAAAGTAGTTGACGTTAGATAGCCGGCCGCAGCCGGATCTCCTCGAGCGCGATTTCACCGCCCCCGCGCCGGATCAGCTCTACGTCGCCGACATCACCTACATCCCGACGTGGCGGGCTTTTTGTATCTGGCGGTGGTGCTCGATGTCTTCAGCCGCCGCATCGTGGACTGGCGCATGGCCACGCACCTTCGCACCGCGCTGGTGCGCGATGCGCCGGACATGGCGCTGTGGCAGCGCCGCCCGCAGGGGGTGATCCACCACAGCGACCAGGGCTGTCAGTACACCGCGTTCGAGCTCGGCCGGCGCTGCCGCCGGGCGGGAGCACGGCCGTCGATGGGCTCGGCGGGTGAGGGCTACGATAACGCCAAGGCCGAGAGCTTCTTCGCCACGCTCGGGTGCGAGCTGCTCGAGCGGCGCCGTTTCCCCAACCCCGACGAGGCCCGTCAGGCGGTGTTCGAGTTCATCGAGGGCCGGTACCACCTGCATCGGCGGCACTCGGCGATCGGCTACTTGTCACCGATTCAGTACGAGAGGCAATACGCTCAGGCCACGGCAGCGCCCAAGCCTGAACCTGTCCACTGAAGCGGGACACCTCCAGTGTGACCATTATATCCGGTCTGAACCGCACAGGGTTGATGGCCGGGCGTTCCAGGCTCTGCCGTGCTCTTGCGGCGTGGGAGCTCATCCTTATTTGCCCACGCCCGGAGCCGCGATCTCCAGGGGGATGTCGATCTCGGCACCTCCCCGCAGGGCTCAGCCGATGACATCGTGCCGCCGGCGATCGTGCCCCATTCCGCGGGGACCTCATCGGCCAGCGAGCCCGGTATCGAGTGGGCGCGGATCACCTATCGCTGGCCGCTCGCCCTTTTGATGCCGTACTCGCAGATCCGCCCTTGCCCGGCAATCAAATGACGTTACAGTGGTTGGTATGCGGCGAGCGACCGGCATGAGCGCCCGCGGGGCGGTCAGGGGGATCAAGCCCGAGCTGATTGTTGCTCGCCGATATCGGGAGTGCGGTCCCCTACACCCGGAAAGCGGAAACGACCCAATCAGCAAGCTTGTCAAAATGCGATAGCGCAAAGCAAACGTTCGGCCTCATTGGTGCGGTACCGATACGATGGAGATAATCCAGGAATGGAGCCTCTATTTCATATCAAGGAGAGGTTGGGCGCCTGGCAGATCGACGGTGACGAGCACCAGGGCACGGTCCGGTTCAAGCTGTTCTTCCCGAGCGGCTTCGATCCACAGATATCCGAGATCCGGGTAGCCGGCGATTTTCAGTCCCGGCTGGGCGGGTCGAACTGGGATTTCACCAATGGGCTCCCGATGGCGCGAGACGAGCGAGCGGAAGGGGCCTTCTGGCGCTGCGAGACGCCCCGGCCCCTGCCTGCCGGTTTCTATCAATACAAGTACCTGGTGATCTTTACGGACGGGCAGGCCCGAATCGTCAGCGACCCGTGCACCCGCTACGGCGGCCCAGAGCACCAGAATGCGGCCATCGTCGTGGGCGGCAGCCGCCCGCAGCAAAACGTGGTCACGCCCATCGCGGCGCGCAAGCCGCTGCGTGATCTGGTGATCTATGAGGTGCATCTCGATGACTTCACGGACGAGTATCGAGGCGTGCGCGCGCCGCTCGAGGCGATGCAGGCCAAGCTCGATTATCTCCAGGAGCTGGGGATCAACGCGATCCTGTTCATGCCGTGGACGGCGTGGAGGCACCGGGATTTCGACTGGGGCTACGAGCCCTATCAATACTTCGCCGTGGAGTATCGATACACCAATGATCTCAATCGGCCGGAGGAAAAGATCTCCTGGCTCAAACGGCTGGTCTCGGCCTGCCACTCGCGCGGCATCCACGTCATCATGGACGGCGTCTTCAACCACGTCAGCCCGGATTTCCCTTATAAGGTGTTTTATCTCGATCAAGAGGACTGCCCTTACACGGGCGCCTTCGCAGGTCGATTCCCCGGCCTGCAGGACCTCGATTTCAACAACCAGTGCACGCGCGATTTCATTCGCGATGTATGCCTGTATTGGATCGATACGTTCAAGATCGACGGGATTCGGTTCGACAATACGGTGAATTACCATCGCGCCAGTGACGACAAGGGAATCCCGCAGTTGCTGACGGACATCCAGTCCTTCATGGACGCGCAAGGCGAGGAGAATTTCTCCTTGACGCTCGAGCACCTCGATGTCTCGGCGGCCCGGATCACCAACGACACGGACGCCACGAGCTACTGGGACAACGCCTTGTACGAGCGTTGCTTCGACTATCTGTGGTCGGGTCGAATCGACAGCCGATTTCTGAATGCCTTGAACAATAACCGGTTTCTGGCCGGTGACCAGAAGGTGGCGACCGTCTATATCGGAAACCACGACCATTCGCATGTGAGCTGGCAGGCCGGCGCGCGCGCCAATCTGGGCGCGCTGCAGTGGTATAGAGCCCAACCGTATGTGATCGCGCTCCTGACGGGCCCCGGCGTCCCATTGATCCAGAACGGACAAGAGCTCGGCGAGGACCACTGGATCCCGGAAGACGACCAGGGCACCGGTCGTCGCGTCCTCTCGCGCCCGCTGCGCTGGAAAAAGACCGGCGACGAGATCGGACAGGCGCTGCTGAGCGTATATCGGCGTCTCGTAGAGATCCGGAAGCGTTATCCCGCGCTGCGCTCACGCAATTTCTACCCGGAATACTGGGAAGAGTGGCAGACGCGGTTCAATCCCGAGGGATACGGCGTAGACACAGAGAAACAGGTAGTCATATATCACCGGTGGGGCTTTAGTGAGACCGGTGACCTGCAGCGGTTCATAATCGTGCTCAATTTCTCGGAGAGAACGCAAGGCGTGGTCGTCCCGTTCTCGGAAGACGGGACCTGGGAAGACCTGCTCAGCGGATGGCGGCTCGAAGTGAGAGACGGCCGCCTGTTCATCGGCATCGGATCCGACTGGGGCCACGTGTTCTTCAAGTGACCGGCGGTTGGCGACGCCGGGTATGTGATAATCGGAGTTACCGGTCCGATCGGGTCGTGGCTGGGGTCAGACCTCGGTAGATATCCGTTTCGGCGGCCTCAAGGGTTTTGACCGGGCGGGATCGGGCCGTTAGCGGCGCATTTTCGGGCTCGAAATAGATCGTCTAAGGCAACGCGCCGGCTCATTCCATGGGCGCGATCGCCTCGACCCACGGCTCATAACGGCGGCCGTAGCGCAGCGTGACCTCGTAGCGGGGGCCGCCCTCGGGATGGCCATAGAGGCCGTAGGGCCCGTGACGCTGCCCGGGCTCGGCGCCTTCGCCCAGCGCCTCGACGAGGGCGGCGCGCTGTGACGGCGGCACATGCACCGTCGCGGGCTCGATGGACCGCACGTGCCCGGTGATCCGGGCGGGGTGGTCGCGGCCCCCGGGCACATGACCGATGGCGATCACCCCGCGGGCGATCAGATAGCGGCCGGTGTCGCGATATTCCTCACGCAGGGCGTCCGGATCCAGGCCGGCGGCGACGACCAGCAGCCGGCTGTGCCACGCGAGCGCACGCTCGAGCTCGCGGCGCGCCTGCTCGAGCTGCGCGGTGGTCGCCTCGCCTTCGGAGACACGGTGCTCGAGCTCGGCGACCTTCTCGCGCCGGGCCGCGATCCAGTCGCGCCATGCGCGGCCGTCGTATTCGAGCACCACGTAGGCCTCGCGCGGGAGCTGCTTGCGGTACCGCAGCGACGCATCGGGGCTTCCGGCGGGCACGCTGACGTCGAAGCCGAGCGCCTCCAGCTTCTCCGGCGTGAGACCTCCATCCTCGTAATCGTAGCGGTTCCAGTCGATACGCAGGGCGAGCGCGGTGCTCTCGGGGCCGGCATAGTGCGCCGGCAGCTCGCGCTCGGTCAGCTTCACCGTCGCCGTGGTCTCGCTCCGGTTCCACCACACCCCGGCGAGCGCCAGCGCGTCGGCGGCGAGGACCAGCCCGACCGCGAGCCAGGCGAGGCGGCTCACGGCGTCGCCTCCGTGAGGCCCGCCCGCAGCCGGCGCAGGACGAAGAGCAGGAGCAAGGCGACCAGCCCGAGCAGCAGGAAGAACAGGTACTTCGGCATCCAGTCCCACCACCAGTCGAA
>JABAHQ010002755.1_pt1 | contig 32275 bp, 37 predicted proteins | sample 7062091 | NCBI WGS metagenome assembly JABAHQ01 (sample SAMN14534359, study PRJNA622989) | marine sediment metagenome | biome: marine biome [ENVO:00000428]; feature: marine pelagic biome [ENVO:01000023]; material: deep marine sediment [ENVO:00002113] | place: India: Gulf of Kutch | collected... | reverse complement strand
GTTGATCAAGCTCTTGCGCAAGTCTTATGGGATTTCGATATCTGTGTTGTCTCGCAATGAGCAGCGACTCGTTTTTTCGTGGAAATCGGAACGAAGTCTTAAAAGTTCTATCTATTACTTTGTTTGAGGAGCAGAAAGCCTTGAAAACATTCAAGGCTTTTTGTTTTTAGTGTCCTCTCAAACCTCATCTCGAAAACTCGAGAATGCCTATATTCAACCTGAGGCTATTTGTTTTCAAATCATAGTTTGCCCCGAAAAAAATCTTTCATTTCTTGATTTAGATACCTATATTCAGACCAAATTAACAGGCAATGTACTTATTTTAACTTTAAAATAAAACAGGAGAGGAATACGATGAACGAAACGGTCGAGGCTGCTATTAATGAACAGATAAAACACGAACTCGATTCCGGATATCTTTACCTTTCGATGGCAGCATACTGTGAATCACAAAACCTGGGTGGGTTTGCCCATTGGATGCGTTTACAATTTGAGGAGGAAGTTGCCCATGCGATGCGACTTTACAATCATATAATTGATCGCGGTGGCAGAGTCATTTTAGAAGCAATCGATAAGCCAAAAGCGGAGTTCGGCGCTCCCCTGGAAATATTTGAGCAAGTCTTGGCACACGAGCAAAAGGTCACCGGCTTAATCCATAAACTCTATGAACTCGCTGTCAAGGAGAATGATTACCCGGTTCAGGTGGAATTGCAGTGGTTTATTGAAGAGCAGGTTGAGGAAGAAAAAAAAGCGGGTGATATCGTCGATCAATTGAAACTGGTGGGCGACAGTGGCACAGCCATTCACCGAATCGACCGTATGTTAGCAAAGAGGGGTAGTGAGAAGTAACACGAATGCTGAAACTCGGAGAGCATCATGACCAAAATTGTACTTGTCAGGCATGGCGAGAGTATTTGGAATAAAGAAAACAAATTTACCGGGTGGACGGACGTGGACTTGTCTGAAAAAGGCATCGTAGAGGCCACAAAAGCGGGTCAAATCCTAAAGGAGAAAGGGTTCACTTTCGATTTGGCTTACACTTCAGTACTGAAGAGGGCGATCAGGACGTTGTGGATTGTTCTGGATGAGATGGACCTCATGTGGATGCCCGTCTATCGCTCGTGGCGATTGAATGAACGACACTACGGCGCCCTCCAGGGTTTGAACAAAGCTGAGATGGCGGAAAAGTTTGGTGAAGAACAAGTACATATTTGGCGCAGAAGCTACGACACGCGACCGCCAGCTCTGGAGAAAAGCGATGAACGCTATCCGGGCAACGATCCTCGATACCGGGACTTGAACGAAAAGGAAATACCTCTTACCGAGTGTTTGAAGGACACCGTGGACAGATTTCTGCCCTACTGGCATGAAGAGATTGTGCCGACCATAAAATCCGGGAAACGGGTCATCATTTCGGCACATGGCAACAGTCTCCGAGCGCTTGTGAAATACCTTGACAAAATCCCGGATGACGAGATTCCGGGACTAAATATTCCGACCGGCCTGCCGCTGATTTACGAGCTTGATGAAGATATCAAACCGATTAAGCACTATTATTTAGGCGATCCGGAGGAAGTTGAGAAGGCCATGCAGGCCGTCGCAGAGCAGGGAAAGGCAAAAGCATAAAGAGTTTGAAAGCATATTCATAACATGAGCACTACCGAGAATTTAGAGATTCCACAGGGAAAATTACAGCAATTCTGCGAAGACAATGGCATACAGCGACTTGCCTTTTTTGGTTCGGTGTTACGCAGCGATTTCGGCTCTGAAAGTGATGTAGATGTCCTGGTAGAATTCGAGGAAGGAAAAGGGCCCGGATTCTTTGGGTTGGCTCAGATTGAACGAGAACTTTCAGAGCTTTTCGGAGGTAGAGAAGTATACCTCCGAACGCCTAACGAACTCAGTAGATATTTCCGTGAAGAGGTGCTCAGATCTGCCAGGGTTTTGTATGCAAAAGGATGATCTTATTAGAATACATCATATGTTGGATGCTGCTAAGGAGATACAGTCGTTTTCAAAAGGGAAATCAAGAGACGACTTAAATTCTGATCGAATGTTGGTTCTTTCTTTGGTTAAAGATATCGAAATAATCGGAGAAGCAGCGAGCAAAATCGCCTCTGGATTGAGAAAGCATTTTGGTGATATTCCACGGCAAGACATCATAGCCACCAGGAATCATCTTATACACGCATATTTTGATATCGATCTAAATATAGTCTGGGATACCGTAATTAAGGATATCCCACCACTTATAAAGGGGTTAGAAAAAATAATTTCCAGTAAAGAGTAAAGTTATTTCAGGGCTCTAATAAAATCCGACAAGCTATGCTTTCCGCAGTGATTTTAGCGGCCGGTGAATCTTCGAGAATGGGGGAGCCCAAAGCGCTGGTTCGATATGAAGAGCAGACATTTCTCGAGACGATCATTTCTAATTTTCAAAAGGCAGGTGTCAAAAAAGTGGTCGTGGTTCTGGGGCATGCAGCAGATAAAATTTTGGAGATAGTGAATTTGGACTCGAGTGAGCTGGTTTTAAATCCCAATTACAGACGAGGACAATTATCTTCATTTCAAGCGGGTGTGAGATATGTATTGAATACCAAAGTTGAGGGTGCATTCCTCGCGCTGGTGGATCAGCCGCAAATTGGTGCGAACGTCATTCGAAATCTTGCACGAGTTTTTGAAAAAGAATCTGACAAGCTTATTCTTCCGACAGTTTCAGGGAAACGGGGACATCCGCCGATTTTCCCAAGGTGGTTGTTTCCTGAAATAGTGGATGCGCCCCTTTCAATGACGGCTGCCGACATTATCCGTGATCATGCGCCCAGGGTTGTGGAGGTCGAGGTTGCTGATGAAAGGATTCTTTGGAATATCAATACAAAAGAGGATCTGAAGAAAATGAAAAATAAATTGCGGGATTGAATTGTGTCGAAGCTAATGGTTGGCGTGTCGGGAGTGAGAGGCATTGTCGGCGATGGGCTCACTCCTGAGGTTGCAATGAAATTTGCGCAGGCCTTTGGCGCCTATGTCAAAAGCGGCAAAGTGGTCGTAGGTATGGATTCCCGGGTGAGCGGTCTGATGCTTAAGAATGCTGTGGTTTCGGGATTGATGGCTGTGGGCAGCGGTGTGATCGACGTCGGCGTGTGTCCGACTCCCACGACGCAACTCGCGGTCGAAAATCTGGAAGCGGACGGCGGCATCATGATTACAGCCAGCCACAACCCAATTATGTGGAACGGACTCAAGATGATCGGGCCGGACGGCCTGTTTCTGGATGCTGAAGAAGGCCAAAAAGTTGTGGAAATTTCCAAAGCAAACAGATATCCGTTTGCGACATGGGATAAATTGGGCGTGGTGGTGAACTATTCAAAGGCGATTAAAGACCATATTGAAGGCGTATTAAACTTGGAGTACATTGATGCGGAGAAGATCAGGGAGCGCAACTTCAAGGTGGTCCTGGACTGTGTTTGTGGCGCAGGCGCCAATTTGGTTCCGAGTTTGCTGAATGAATTGGGATGTTTGACGGTTCAAATGAATTGTGAGCCCACGGGTCTCTTTCCCAGAAATCCGGAACCGGTGCCGCAAAATTTGGTTGAGCTGTGTGAAGAAGTTAAAAGCGAGAATGCTGACCTGGGTATCGCTGTGGATCCGGATTCTGACCGGCTCGCTCTGGTGTCTGAAACAGGCGAACCTTTGGGCGAAGAGAAGACGCTGGCAATTGCCGTGAAACACGTCCTCAGCAAAAAACAGGGGCCGGTGGTGATAAACGCTTCCACATCTCGCATGACCGAAGAAGTGGCCCAAAAACATGGCGCAGACGTAGAGCGTACGAAAGTCGGCGAAATCAACGTTGCCAAAAAAATGCGGGAAATCAGTGCGATCATCGGCGGAGAAGGCAACGGCGGGGTGATTTTGCCGGAGTTGCACCTCGGACGTGACGCGCCGGTGGCTATTGCGTTGGTGCTGCAGCATCTGGCTGAAGTCGGGATGCCGATAAGCGCTGTCAGCGAAGATCTACCGAAATATGTGATCGCCAAAAATAAAATTGAGTTGGGCGATTTGAATTCAAAAGACGTGCTGGATAAGATTTGCGAATTTTATGCGGATGAGACGCTGGATTTCACCGACGGCGTAAAAATCGTTCGACCCAGATCCTGGATACACATTCGACCGTCCAACACCGAGCCAATCATACGCGTGATTTCTGAAGCTCCGACTCATAAGGAGGCGGAGCAGCTTTGTTTGGAGATTATGCGACAAATGTCCGGGTGATAATTTGGAAAATAATAAAGATGTATATCGTTGGTTCCGGAAATGTTTTCCAAGATTTAGGATTTGAAAGTCCGGAACAAGAATTCACTAAAGTAAAATTGGCTTCCATTATAAATGACATCATTGAAGAACGAAAACTTACTCAACAGGAAGCGGGTGCCATACTCGGTGTGAATCAACCAAAGGTGACCGCGTTAAAAAATGGTCGATTAAAAGGATTTTCCATAGAACACCTATTTTCTTTTTTGGAGAAATTGGATAAACATATATGCTCATTTGCCGAGTTGTCGGGGACGTCGTTTCGACCCAAAAGAATCCGCATCTCACGCCCTATAAATTGCTGATCGTGCAGCCCGTGGAATTGGACGGCAAGACGGCAGTGGGCACGTCCATGCTTGCGCTCGACAAAGTCGATGCCGGTGAAAACGATTTAGTGCTTGTGAATAAAGAAGGCGGGTCGGCGCGTATCCTGCTTGAAAACGAAGAAATCCCGGTGCAAGCCGTGATTGTTGCAGTCATCGACGGAATTGATGTCGAAGTTGAGAAGTGACTTCTTTCAGAGTGTGAAAAGTTGGAATGGTAGCGCAATCCGACCGGTCAACGATTACAAAGAATATTTATTTGACAAAGTTTGCTCGAAATTCAGGACACGAATGACACAGATGAGACGGACTTACACTGATTTTTTATTTCAGTACCGGACACTTTTTAAAGCAAAGGTTTTTGGACGCAGATTTACACTGATTTTCGGTTTTTGATTGATTCTAATGAGAATAATATTCCAAAATTTGCGTTGTTTAGCGTTAATCTGTGTCCAAAAAAAATGTTCGGTAGTGAGTGATTTTATAAGAAATTCTGACAACCTAAAATCATCCTGTTGACCGAATTTTTGAAGGCACATTTTAGTTGACAAATTCTAAGATAAGAACAGGATCAGTGAAAAACAGTGTAATCCGCGTCATCCGTGTTCAAAGAAGTGAAATAAACTACGGCTAAGAAATTGCTGAATCGGTCGACGCATGAGACCTTTAAACAAATAAGATTTAAAGAAATGAACGTAGATCAACTTATTGACAAAGTCGTGGACGAGATGGTGAGGCCTCAACCCGCTGTCAAAGGGATAAGGACTCCTGAGTGCAATTGGTGCTGGGTCTGCCCCAACTGCCGAAGCCAGGTCGTCGAGCATATGGTGGAAAACGGCGCCAATCGTGTGGGCGCCGGACCGAATTTGGGACCGATTCATGACAATCTGGCTTCTTTGATCGATCATACCTTATTAAAGCCGGAGGCCACCCAAGAACAAGTCATCAAACTTTGTGAAGAAGCGGTGCGGCACGAATTTGCTTCGGTGTGCGTGAATCCGACCTGGGTGCGCCTGTGCCGTGAGATTGTGCGCGGAACAGGCGTTCTGGTCTGCACGGTCGCCGGGTTCCCATTGGGGGCAAATACAGTTGACACTAAGGCTTTCGAAACTCAGAAAGCCGTTGAGGACGGTGCGGATGAAATCGACATGGTCATCAACATTGGCATGTTGAAATCGAGAGAATACAAGACGGTTGGGCGCGACATTGCCGCGGTTGTGGAAGCCGCGGGTCAAAAAGGCCATGTTAAAGTGATCATCGAGACCTGTTATTTGACCGACGAAGAGAAAATTAAGGCCTGCTTGATTGCCAAGGAAGCCGGTGCCGATTTCGTGAAAACCTCAACCGGGTTTGGCAAAAAAGGGGCTGTTTTAGGTGATGTAGCCTTGATGCGAAAAGTGGTTGGAAGTGACATCGGTGTCAAAGCAGCAGGCGGAATCCGAGATTACGAAAAGGCTGCGCAGATGGTTGAAGCAGGCGCCAATCGCATCGGCGCGTCCGCGAGTGTGGAAATCATAGGAAAATGAATCCGGTCGACTTAATCACAAAAAAACGTGACGGTCAGGCACTCACCGCTGATGAACTGCAATTCTTAGTCAGCGGGTACGTCCAAGATAACATCCCTGACTATCAACTCTCTGCGTTCTTGATGGCCGTTTATTTCAGCGGCATGACGGCTGATGAAACGGCTATCTTTACGCAGATCATGCGCGATTCTGGAAGAGTTTTGGAGCTTTCCGCCATTTCCGGGTTCAAGGCCGATAAACATAGTACGGGGGGCGTGGGGGACAAAGTTTCTCTGGTTTTGGCCCCACTGGTTGCTTCAGCAGGTTTGGTGGTCCCGATGATTTCCGGGCGTGCTTTGGGTCACACAGGCGGCACCCTTGATAAATTAGAATCCATCCCGAATTTTCGTACCGACTTGACGATCTCAGAATTGACAAATCAGTTGCAGAAAATCGGCGTGGCTTTGATCGGACAAACAGACGATTTGTGTCCGGCCGACAAGAAGATTTATGCCCTCCGGGATGCCACCGGCACGGTCCAAGTCATCCCGTTAATTACGGCAAGTATTTTAAGCAAAAAAATGGCTGCTGGTATCGATGCACTTGTATTGGACGTCAAGGCCGGGAAGGGGGCGATATTCAAAGACCAGGAAAAAGCCTGGCAATTGGCCAGGATGCTCGTGAACACAGCGGCTCAGTTTCAGTTGAAAACCACCGCCATCATCACCTCCATGCAACAACCGCTCGGCAATGCGGTGGGAAACTGGCTTGAAGCAAAAGAAGCCATAGAGACGCTCAATGGGAATGGCCCGGCTGATCTGGCGGAAGTGACACTGACACTCGGTGCGCAGATGTTGGTTCACGGCCGGATTTCCGAAAACCTGTCCGACGCGAGAGCGATACTCAAAAGCAAGCTCGAGAATGGAGATGCGTTTAACAAATTCGTCGAGATCGTCGAAGCACAGGGTGGCGACCTCACGGTGATTCGAGAACCGCATTCCTACCCGGCAGCCAAACATTATTCCGTGGTTAAGAGTCCAGCCGATGGCGTCATTTCCGACATTCTCTGCAGAGAAATTGGCAAAATCTCCATGGAGCTTGGTGCAGGACGAAACGCCGTAACGGATCCGGTCGATTACACTTCCGGTATTTACTTGAATAAAAAAGTTGGAGACAGGGTGAGTTCCGGGGATATTCTCGCGACGGCCTTTTCAAACGAGCCTGAAGTCCTGAAGAAGAACGAATCTCGTTTGCAGAAAGCGTTCAAAGTCATGGACGATGAGATTGAGCCGGAGCCTTTGATCTATGCTCTTATTGACACCTCAGGCGAACGAAAATGGGATCCGAATCTACAGGATTTCACGTCTCCCTAAAACCTGATTCGCTTATCCTTCCGTTTACGACTTTGTCGCGTCAATCCGACATGTTTATCGCAATTTGAGGTTGGAGCATATTGTCGGAAAAACACTTCTTCAACGATGTTCGGACAGACGTCGTTGGCTAATTTTTTGGTGTCATCACAAATTTCAACTCTGACCACGCCTGCAGGCATCTGAAAATCCAGGACAGGCAAGTTCAAGGTGTCGTGAACGGACTTCATGTACGGGGCCCAAATTGGCAGCGCCGTTCGTGCACCATCATGTCCTCTACCCAGGCTAATTGTGTAATCGTCAAAGCCGACCCAAACTCCGCTTACAATTTGTGGGGTAAACCCGATAAACCAGGCGTCGCTGTGGTCGTTTGTTGTGCCGGTCTTACCGCCTGCCGGACGTGTGAAATTGTACTTCCATCGGGCCCTTCCGCCGGTACCGCTGTTTATCACGGTTCCAAGCATATCTCTCATTATGTAGGCCGTTTCTTTTCTCAAAGCCTCATGACTGCGAGGGATATTCTTCTCAATTAGATTTCCATTTTTATCTTCAATTCGGAGGATCGCCACAGGCTCAACATGAACACCGCTGTTGGCAAACACTCCGAAGGCTGACGTGATTTCCAGTGGAGTCACATCAGAGGCACCCAAAGCTAAGGCATCTACCGGCTGAAGCGGAGATTTTATGCCCATCTTACCTGCATAATCGACGACCAGGCTCGGCTTACGAATGACTTCTTGCAATACTCGCACGGTGACCAAATTCAACGATCTTCTCAGGCCCTCTCGAAACGTCGTCGGTCCGCCAATCTCAGTCGGATCATAGTTTTGCGGTGACCAACGTTCGCCGCTTGGTAATTCCGTTACCACGGGCATGTTCAATACTTCATGAGTGGGCGGATAACCATTGTCGATGGCCACTGTATAAACGAATGGCTTAAACGCTGAACCCGGCTGTCTGCGTGCTTGAACAACCCGATTGAACTTCGATTCTTCAAAATCGCGTCCGCCAATCCACGCTAAAATGTGACCGTTTCTTGGATCAATGGAAACCAAAGCCACTTGAAGCGGCGCTTTAGTCCGGATTAAAGAATCGACTAACGTTGAGTCCCGCAAGATTTTGTTGACATTTTTGTCTTTCAGAAATTCTTTGCCCATCAGTTCTTTGAATTTATTCTTCTTGGAATAAAGTTGAACAATGTTGTCTTGCAGCGTTTTAAGATGGTCTTCTGTTGCTTTCTCCGCTATCGCCTGAGCTCGGGTATCCAGGGTCGTATAAATCGAAAGTCCCTCTGTATACAGATTGTACCCATATTTGTCTTGCAGAATTTGACGAATGTATTCGGTGAAATAAGGCGCTCTTCCCCGTGAACCGCGGGATTTGTAGGGAATGACATCAATTGGCGTTTTCAAATGTTCTTCATACTCTTCGTCTGTGATATAATCCATTTCTCGCATGGACAGAAGCACAATATTTCGTCGTCTTAACGTCATTTCAGGATTCCGGTGCGGGGTATAGATTGCGGGCGCTGGCAACATGCCGATCAGCATTGCACACTCTTCCGGCGTTAAGTCTCTCACATCCTTTCCGAAATAGAGCAAAGACGCGGACTGAACTCCATACGCGCCATGCCCAAAGTTCATGTGATTTAAGTACATTTCGAGGATTTCATCTTTTGTGTAGGTGCGTTCGATTTGAATGGCGGTTAGCAATTCTTTGACTTTTCTGGTGATGGTTTTTTCTGTGGTGAGGTAGAGCTGTCGTGCCAACTGCTGTGTTAGCGTACTTGCACCTTGCTCGTAGCTTAGATGAACGAGATTGATGAATGCGGCTTGCGCGAATCGTTGGATATTCATTCCCCAATGGTCAAAAAACCTGCGATCCTCAGTGGCGATCACGGCCTTTATCAGGGCATCCGGTATTTCCTCAAGGGGGACGAAGCTGCGCTTTTCCTCGTAGTATTCATGAATGATTCTCATGTCGGCCGAGTAGACCTTGGAGGCCAGTTTCGGTTTATATTCTTCCAACTGTTTTAGAGAGGGCAAATCGCGGCTGATTGCATACAAATAAATCAAACCGACGAGTCCTACAAAGAGAAGTCCAAGAAATGCGGCCGTTATTTTTCGTGTCTGTACGAATTCCTTGAAAGCTTCCCAATAGGAGCTGTCAAAACCATTTTCCTCCGAATCTCTAAATCTTCTTTTCATAAAGGCTCCCTTTTGTGTTGACTTTACTCAGTGAACTTAAACTTTTGAAGTCTTTAGAAGTTTCGGAACGAATTTCTCGGAATCATTGTTCGGCCAGGATTTAAGCTCAAGTTTCGTGCCATCTAATTCCAGATAGGTGAAATTTGTGATCCAATCTCCTAAGTTTATGTAATATCCTGAGTTGATTTTTTCACACAATGGCTTATGCGTGTGGCCCAGTATTACGGCATCAAATCCTTCCCTAATTTTGGATTCAGCAAACGTGCGATAATGTTCACCATGAGGATTTTCGCCCCTTTCGCGACTTTTCTTAGCGAATAATTTCATTAAGGGCAGACCAATATCGGGGTGAATCAGCCTGTACAGGGCGATGTTGATGGGATTATTGAAGATTCTTTTCAGAAATCGTAAACGTTTCTCGCCCTTGGCCAGGCCATCTCCGTGCGCTATGAAAAGCTGAACATTGTTATGTGTAACAGAATATGGCTCACGATACACTTCAAACCCGATTTGCGTCTGCAAATAATCTCCGATCCACAAGTCGTGATTGCCCGTGAAATAGTTGACTTGAATTCCGGCTTCTACTAATTGATTGAGTTGAAACAAGATTCTCAGGCTAACTTTGGGGATCGCATGTCGATATTCAAACCAGAAGTCATACAAATCCCCGACAATATACAGAATGTTCGCATGATTTTGCATGTTCGCAAGGAAGGCACTCAACCGTTGAAGCTTAATTTCCTCAATCCGCGCAGAGTGTGCGCCCAGATGAACATCGGAGATGAAATAGATTTTTTCCATGATCGAACTTAATCATTGAGACTCTAAAAAGCAACCTTTTTGAGACTAAGGGGTTACGTGCAAAAATATATTGACATTATTGAAAAGAATTAGTATTTTTGAGCGCCTTTCCGGAAACCTTCGAACGGCATTCAAGATTAATTAAACGAAATGGAAGGAGCTTTGTGCCTATGAGCTTAGATGCTTTAGGTATGATTGAAACGAGAGGATTGGTTGGAGCAATCGAAGCCGCCGATGCGATGGTTAAGGCTGCGAAAGTCACACTGATTGGCAAAGAGAAGATCGGAGGCGGCTACGTAACCGTGATGGTTCGTGGAGACACGGGGGCAGTGAAAGCTGCCACGGACGCGGGAGCAAGCGCAGCAGAAAAAGTTGGCGAACTGGTCTCCGTCCATGTGATTCCAAGACCTCATAACGAAGTGGAAATGATACTTCCGAAAAAAGCCAACTCGGAATGACGCCCCATTCCACTTGCTAAGAAGTCTACCCAATAGTCATTTTCATCGAATCCATTCAGCGGCATGGAAGAACGAGCACTTGGTCTCATCGAAACCAAAGGGCTGGTGGGGGCCATTGAAGCTGCAGATGTCATGGTCAAAGCGGCAAATGTCAAGCTCTTAGGTACAGAACAAACCATCGCAGCTTTGATAACCGTCAAAGTCGTTGGCGAAGTGGGTGCTGTAAAGTCTGCTGTTGATGCGGGTGCGAGGGCTGCTGAAAGAATAGGGGAATTGATTTCCTGTCACGTGATACCTCGGCCACACGAAGATACCGAATCGATCGTTTACGAGGAGCACCAGAATGACGGCCCCCCAATCGTCACTGCTAATCTGAGCATAGAGGAAATAGAAGCCATGCCGGTCAGGCAACTTCGCAGGTTAGCCAGAGACTTTCCGAATTTTCCGATTCAGGGAAGAGATATATCGAAAGCAAACAAAACATTGCTCATTGAAAAGTTCAGAGAGTTGTTCGAGAAGACATAGGCTCCATTCTTCGAGTGGAGGTTTTTCATCTTGCGAAGCTTAAACGCTGACATCAACCAGTGGTTTAGTCTTCTAATGTGACATGAACTCAGTTTTGCTACCATCTTACGCCAAGATAAATCTATGTCTGTTCGTAAAAGGCAAGCGGAGTGATGGATACCACGAGATCGAGACGCTCATCCAGCAAGTTAATCTGAAAGATGATATCGAACTGACAATTAGGGATGAACCCGGTATTGAATTATCTTGCGACCATCCTGACGTTCCCCGGGGTGAGGAAAACTTGTGTGTGCGTGCAGCAACCCACTTTATGCAAGCCACAAATATCCAACGGGGGATTCGCATCAAATTACACAAAGTCATACCGATGGGTGCGGGATTGGGGGGAGGGAGCAGCAACGCGGCGGTGGTGCTTATGGGCCTGTCAAAATTGTGGCAGGAGAATCTTGAACCGCACCAACTCCTAGATTTGGCTTCTCAATTAGGTTCGGATGTGCCGTTTTTCATCGAAGGCGGGTTGGCAGTCGCAAGAGGTAGAGGAGAACGCCTGTATTTTTGCGAACAGATTTTAGATAAACCGGTTTTGTTGGTTTATCCCCGAATCAACATCTCGACGGCATGGGCCTATAATGAATTGAATTTAGGCTTGACAATGAACGAAAAAAATATTAAATTGGGGCATTTTAAAGTTAAAGAATTCAATAACGTAGATTTCTACCAGGAATTCAAAAACGATTTCGAAAAAGTTGTTTTTGAAAAGTTTCCTTTGCTTCAGAAGATAAAAGAACAGATTTCGGAAAAAAATTCGTTATTTTCGGGTTTGTCGGGTTCCGGTTCGACACTGTTTGGCATATTTCGGGAAAGACATGAAGCTCTGGAGGCGAAGCGATTTTTCGAGAAAAAATACCTGACATTTGTAACTGATCCTTTGAAGTGGGGATATGGAGGTGTACTTTAAGGTTGTGATGTGTGTTGTCTCTTCTGAGTTTTTATCATTTCATCTACGGAGGGAGGCATGGAGATTACTGAAATTAACATTAGTTTGCGAAACGAGGATAAGCTCAAAGCGTTCGTAAACGTCACCTTTGATGATGAGTTTGTTGTACGCGGAATGAAGGTGATTCGGGGATCAAGCGGGTATTTTATCAGCATGCCAAGCAGAAAGATGCCTGATGGTTCCTATCGGGACATAGCTCACCCGATTCGCAACGAGTTTCGGCAATACGTCGAGAAGGAAATTTTGGAGGAATATCGAACTGAGCTGGAAAAAGAAGGTGGGGATTTGTCCGATCTCACGAATGCGCTAGAGGAGCAGGAGGGTGACGAATAGAGCATTATGATTTGTAAGAGCTGCAAGAACCTTATATTGACATAGATTTTAATGGGGCGTGGCCAAGTGGCAAGGCACGGGGTTTTGGTCCCCGCATTCGGAGGTTCGAATCCTCCCGCCCCAGCAACAATTAAAATGTCGCTCAATTTCTAATGACGGGATCCTGGAATAGGGTTGCCGTCATTTCTATGTTCGATTAAAGTGAAAACTGCTTGATTTAGTTATGCAACCGAGTCCTATTATTTTTTCAGGGAATGCCAACAGACCGTTGGCAGAAAAGATCGCCCAGTATTTGAAAATTCCGCTTGGTGATTCGACCATTCAATACTTCAGTGACGGTGAGATTTGGGTTAAGTATAATGAAAACATTCGTGGATCGGATGTCTTTATTATTCAGCCAACCAATGCGGCATCCAGAAATTTGCTGGAGTTGCTCATTATGCTGGATGCGGCCAAACGGGCGTCAGCAGAAAGAATCACCGCCGTCATTTCCTATTTTGGCTATGCTCGCCAGGATCGAAAAGATCAGCCCAGGGTGGCAATTTCGGCAAAGCTAATAGCCAATCTTCTTTCCACAGCCGGAGCGGATCGTATTCTGACCATGGACTTGCATGCTCCGCAAATCCAGGGGTTCTTTGATATCCCGGTAGATCATCTTTACTCATCCGCTATTTTCACAGAATATTTTCGAGAGATGAAGATACCGAATTTGACTGTGGTTTCTCCCGACATTGGCGGCATCACGTTGGCGCGCGCCTATGCGAAACGCTTGGATGCGCCTCTCGCCATCATCGATAAGCGTCGGCCAAAGCACAACGAAGCGGAAATCATGCATATCATCGGTCAAGTGGATGGACGTAACATACTCATCATAGATGACATTGTGGATACAGCAGGAACGTTGTGCAATGCAGCCGGAGCTCTCAAAGATCATGGCGCGGAAGACATCTACGTGGCCTGTACGCATCCCATTCTGTCGGGACCCGCAATTGAGCGCATTTCTGAGGCCCCCATCACTCAAATCAGTGTCGCCGATACCGTGTTTGTACCGAAAGAAAAACAGCTTGAAAAAATCAAAATCTTGACTGCCTCCGAACTCTTTGGGGAGGCCATCAAACGAATTCATGGTGAAGAATCGATAAGTTCTTTGTTTGATTAAATTGGAGAAAAACGAATGTCAGAATTAGAATTAAACGTCGAGAAACGAGACAACGTTGGCAAGCAAACCAGTAAAGAATTAAGAAGAGCGGGCAGAATACCCGGCATATATTATATTCATGGAGAAAATTCCATTCCGTTTTCTGTGGACGAGAAACAGTTGAACAATGCAATTTATTCGGAATCAAGTGTCATTGATCTAAAATTTGATTCCGGTAAGAAAACGAAGTGTGTGATCCGCGATATTCAGTGGCATCCGCTCTTTGATAGGCCACTCCATGTTGATTTGATGGGCATTAAGATGACCGAGAAGATTCAGGTAGAGGTGCCGGTCCATTTCGTGGGCGAAGCTATAGGCGTTAAACGAGATGGCGGCGTGTTGCAGCAAGTCGTCCGTGAAATTGAAGTAGAATGCTTGCCAGGCGACATACCGGAACACCTGGAAGTGGATGTCAGCGAGTTAGAAATTGGTGATACATTTCGGGTTGAGGAACTGGCGAACATCGCCAATGTCAAGCTCCTCGCAGATCCGGATCAGACGCTTGCCGTGGTTCGTCCACCACGAATTGAAGTCGAGCCAACCGTTGAACTTGAAGAAGAGGCGGCTGAGCCAGAATTGGTCGGTGAAGAGAAGGAGGCGGAAGAAGAACCTGAAGAGACAGAATCCTCAAAGGAAGAATAGGCCGCGATTCTTGAGTGAATGGACGAAGATTACTTGTTGGTCGGTCTCGGCAATCCGGGTCGTAAGTATGAGCGTACGCGACATAACGTCGGATTCATGATCATTGATAATTTGGCGCAGGAAGTTCAATGTGGGTTTGGACTCGAAAGGAACAGTTCCATTGGCAAGATCCAGAAAGATGGCAGAAATTTGAGATTGGCAAAACCATTGACCTATATGAATAGAAGTGGTGAGGCGGTAAGGGACATAGTACAAAAATACCAAATTCCTCTCAGCAACCTGCTTGTCATCTTAGACGACCTAAATCTCCCATTTGGAAAACTTCGATTCAGACGAAAAGGCAGTGACGGCGGCCATAATGGTTTGGCCTCGGTCATTTACCAATTAAGAAGCGAAGAATTTCCTCGTTTGAGGGTTGGCATTGGAGCAGAAACTCGGCTTGATGCGGTTTCCTTCGTGCTTTCAAAGTTTGATAAGAAAGAAAGAGGTGAACTTCCTGATATCATCAAGCATGCCACAGAAGCATGTCTTTCTTTTGTGACCGAAGGGATCGAAAAATCGATGACTCGATATAACTAATGCAAAAAAATTGAGGAGGATTTAGTTGGCTATTCCCATCATTCCGATAGCAGCGAGTTTGTTAGCCATAGCTTTTGTAATTTACTTAAGTCTGGATGTAATGAAAAAAGATCCGGGTAACTCCCGGATGGTTGAAATCTCCAAAGCTGTTCAGGAGGGAGCGAAAGCATTTCTCAAAAGAGAATTCATCTATATAGGGAGTTTCGTGGTCGTCATTTCGATTCTAATCGCCCTTGCCCCTTTATTTGCAGAGGTTGAGTTGGGATGGAGAACATCCGTCGCTTTTATCACGGGTGCGTGTGCTTCTGCGCTTGCTGGCTACATTGGGATGAGCATTGCTACGCGTTCCAACAGCAGAACAACGCAGGGTGCGCTCAGCGGTGGTCTTAGAGGCGCCCTCAGCGTTGCCGTGTCAGGTGGGGCCGTCATGGGAATGAGTGTGGTGGGGATATCTTTGTTGGGGCTGTGCATTATGTTTTACATCTTTCAAGGCAATCCAATCATCATTAATGGATACGCCATGGGCGCAAGTCTGGTCGCCTTGTTCGCACGTAGCGGAGGCGGCATCTTTACCAAAGGCGCCGATATGGGCGCCGACCTGGTTGGAAAAGTCGAAGCCGGTATCCCTGAAGACGATCCACGAAATCCTGCTGTAATTGCTGACAATGTTGGCGATAATGTCGGAGACGTTGCGGGTTTAGGAGCGGATCTTTTGGAATCCTACGTCGAATCCATCATCGCGGCCATCGCCATTGCAGCATTTATTGGCTTTGCAACTTCCGATGAAATTAAGAACACCCTGCAAATGCTGCCGCTATATATCGCCAGTGCAGGTATTGTGTCGTCCATTATTGGTGTTCTGTTTGTACGAATTGCAGGAAGAACGAATCCACAAGGTTCGTTAATGGGCGGAACCTACGTCAGCGCCGCTTTAACGGCTATCGTGACCTATTTCATCGTCAAGTTTTATGGCGCAGCTTATACAGAAGATGGCACGATCTACTCAGCCATGGGACCGTTTTGGGCGACCATCTCCGGCGTGCTTGCAGGAATCATTGTCGGGTTTTTCAGCGAGTACTTTACCTCCGGAAAATACCGGCCTGTTAAACGCCTGGCTGAAGATTCGAAGAGTGGACCAGCGCTGACTGTGACGGGAGGCATTTCAGTCGGAATGGCCTCGACTGCGGTGCCAGTGATTGCACTGGCTGTGGCCGTCATGATTGCGTATCACGTCGCCGGCATTTACGGCGTGGCTTTGGCGGCATTTGGCATGTTAGCGACAACCGGTATGGTCGTAGCAGTTGATTCCTATGGCCCGATAGCGGATAATGCCGGCGGCATCGCGGAAATGGCTGAGTTGGATCCCAAGGTTCGAAATATTACCGACAATTTGGACGCAGTTGGAAATACGACAGCCGCAATTGGTAAAGGTTTCGCCATCGGTTCCGCTGCGTTTGCTGCGTTGGGTCTTTTGGTTGCTTATATGAAAGCCGCAAACGTTGATGTCGCAGACATCAAGGATCCCAAAGTTCTGGCCGGCTTATTAATTGGCGGTATGTTCCCATTTCTGATCTCGTCTATGCTTTTCAAGGCAGTTAGCAAGGCTGCTTTTAGAATGATAGAAGAGGTGCGAAGGCAATTCAAAGAAATTCCGGGGCTTATGGAGGGCAAGGTGCTGCCTGATTCAGCTCGATGTGTCGACATCAGCACCACCGGAGCTATCCAGGGTATGCTGGTCCCCGGTTCTCTCGCAATTGTGACCCCTGTGATTATTGGCAAACTTTTGGGACCACACGCACTTGCCGGACTTCTGGTGGGCGCACTGGTGACCGGCGTGATGCTGGGCATTCAAATGGCGAATTCTGGAGGCGCCATGGACAACGCCAAAAAATACATCGAGGACGGCCATTTCGGGGGGAAAGGAAGCGAAACTCACAAAGCCACGGTGATTGGCGATACGGTTGGCGATCCGTTGAAAGATACCGTTGGGCCATCGATTAACATTCTGATCAAGCTCATGGCGGTCATTTCATTAGTCCTGGCACCATTATTTATTCAATAGTTTTTCTGAAAAGGAGGTGAAATAGCATTGCCGAAATACGAAACCACAGTTGTCTGTGATTCTTTTTTGAAAGATGAAGACAAGCAAAATCTGGTGACAAAAATAGAGAACTTCATAAAGAATAATGGGGGAGAAATTCACAAAATAGAAGATTGGGGTAAGAAAAGACTGGCTTACGAGATTCAACGTAAACAGTATGGAATTTATGTTTACTTCTTATATTCTGGACCAAGCGCGCTCCCGGATCTGTTGGAACGTGAATTCCGTCTGGAAGAACCCATACTGCGGTACTTAACCGTCAAGTTTGACCCCAAAATGATGGAGCCGGAAGAAGTGAAGCCCGGGGGGTCGGAACCGAAGAAGTCCACAGGTGAAGATGAATCCGAGAAATCTGGCGACGAGAACGACGAAGATACCGCAGTGGACGAAACAGAAGAAGCCGAAGTCAAAGAATGATAAAGGCTTGCAAGGGAGTGCATGCAATGATATATGAAGTTACGTTGCCATGAATTTAGAAACCGGAGGGTGTGAGAATGGGGAATTTAAAGATGCCTGACATAAATAATGTCATGATTGCCGGAAATTTGACGAACGAACCATCGTTCCGGAAGACCACCAATGGCACTTCCGTGGCTAATTTTCATATTGCTTCCAATCGTAAATTCAAGGACAATTCCGGACAGTGGAGGGAGAATGTCTGTTTTATTGGGGTGGTCGCCTGGCATAAACTGGCAGAGAGTTGTTTTGAATTTCTCACCAAAGGTTCGGCCGTTTTGGTAGAAGGTGAATTGCAGAGCCGTTCCTGGAAAAATAATGATGGGACTTCTAACAACGTCGTAGAAATAAAAGCCAGAAGAATCCAATTTCTAAATCGTCAGCCCAAGAAAGACGAGGCCATGACGCCGGAGAGCGATGAAACGCTTCTTGAAACAAAAGAAGGCGCTCCAAAGAAATCTAATGATTCAGTTGAAAATACTCAAGAAAGCTTTCCAACTCCAAATGAGAATAGCAAAGATGAGGAGTTCCCAAGCAATTCGGAATTCAAATTTGGATACGATGGCTCAAATTTGTAAAATGCATTCAGATCTAGAAAAATTAAAGGAGTAAGAACCATATGTTGAAAAGAAGAAAAATATGTCGGTTTTGTGAAGATGGCGTAAAATACATAGACTACAAAGACGAAAAGCGACTCATGCGCTTCATTACAGAGCAAGGCAAAATCATCCCCAGACGCACTTCAGGAACTTGTGCGCCTCACCAACGACAACTGAGGCAAGCCATTAAACGGGCCAGACATTTGGCGCTTGTGCCTTATGTCGTTGAAATGCCCAAATAGATGTAGGCACTTAAGAGTGAATTTCTTGCTCAAAAAAATATTTTCACGCAAAGACGCGAAGGCGCCAAGATAACGCAGAGAAAAGTAAAATCATTCTTCCTAAACCAAGAACAATTCTGTAAATACCGACGTTTAGAATTGCTAATTGAAATCAAAGAGAGAAGGCATGATATTCACAAGAAATCTGCGTCTTTGCGTGCGCTTTTTATTTTTACCTTTATGGTTCCGGCCCGCCGGGTTAGGTGTTCTTAATGTTTAAACTTGCAAAGAGGTGATAAATACAAATGAAAGTTATATTGAAACAAGACGTGTCAAATGTGGGCCAATCTGGTGATATTGTAGAGGTGAAAGACGGATATGCCAGGAATTTTCTCATTCCTCGCCAGGTTGCCCTGCAAGCGACGCCAAAGAACCTCAAAGTTTACGAACAGGAGAAGCAGCGTCACCAAATTAAATTAACAAAAGAGAAACGCAGCGCAGAGCAGTTGGCCGAGAAACTGGACCAGGTTTCACTGACAGCTCCGGTCGCTGTAGGTGAAGAGGACAAAGTGTTCGGTGCGGTCACCTCACAGAATATTGCCGACCTGCTTAACAACAAAGGATTTGATATCGATCGCAAGAAAATTGTACTGGAAGAACCATTGAAGGCGTTGGGAGTCTACGAAGTCCCCATAAAACTGCACAGCGAAGTAGAGGCAAAAGTGAAGGTTTGGGTGGTCAAAGAGTAAGCTTCATCAGCACAAGCAAATTAGTTTGCAAAAAATGATTTTTTGGTATTATTTCGCAATTTACTGCTCCCAAAAGTTGATTTTTATGACATCTTTTGTTATTATATGTTTGGTGACTTCGTAAAAAGCCAGCCAGTCAGCGCAACGATACATCATACGGTATACTGTGCTGAACAGAATATCATTATAATGTATGTTTCAGTGTTTTGCTGGACTTTTTAGGAGACCATCATGATTCAGTATTTTTTCAGAATATTTTTAAAATTAACTACTTAGTGAGGGGAGGCTATCGCGTATGGAACGACAATTCCCAGACTGTCAGAAATGCTCAACCGGAGTTCTGATTCCGCTTTCAGATTACGGACGTGAAGGGGCTTCAATCATGTTTAAAGCTTGGGTTTGTTCAAATCCAAATTGTGGGTTCAATATTCGAATTGATAATGGTGAGGTTAGTATTGGGAAGGACATAACCCAGTCGTTTAAGTAAAAAACCATTGTCGACGTGAACAAAATCAGGGTATTAGGAGTTTATTCTTAATGCCCTATTTTTTTATAAAAGAGTTGGTTGGATGGCGGTAAGCTTGCTGGACAATTATAAAGCGAAGGTCGTTGTATTTATCTTTGCCATTTTTATTTGGTTTTTCGTGATCACGGAAAATGAATATGAGCACGATATTGATGTGCCCATTAGATTGGTTAATGTGTCGGAAAATATGGTGCCCTTGCACGAAATACCCGAGAATGCTAAGGTCAAAGTAAGGGGAAATGGCAAGGATCTGATTGCGCTTACGGTCAGCCAAGGTGCTCGACTGGAGCTCGATTTATCCGATGTCGGAAGGAGCAAGACGTTTGACTTAAGACCGAAGCATGTCATTCTCTCACGGCCAATTGGCACCATCATCACCAAGGAAGTTCTTGCCCCGGATTCTCTTACGGTCGTTCTGGATGAGTTCACAAGCAAAAAGGTTTCGGTCCGTCCGAAGATCAAAACCATAACGGCGCCGGGGTATACAACCGTGGGTGAAATCGAGGTTACTCCGGATTCCATTGAAATCTTCGGGCCGAAAAGCTTGGTGACAAAAATAAACGAACTGTATACAAAAGAAGAAAAATTTACCGATCTTCGGTTTGATTTAAAGCGAATCTTTCCGTTGGCCCCCCTTCCGTCGCCGAAGATCAAAACGGGTGTGCAAGAGGTTGAAGTCTACGTGAATGTTCAAAAGCTTTTGGAGAAAACCGTGAACAGTATCCCTGTGGAAGTCCGAAATGCTCCTAAGAATGTTAATATTACGGTCATCCCTTCAACGCTGAGTCTGGTTTTGGAAGGTGGTGGAGATTTATTAAGTGAGTTGAGTTCAGACGATATTGTTGCCTATATTGACTACAATCGTGTAAAATATCAGTCGGGGAATGAATTTCCGGCGGTCATCGAACGTCCCCAGGGGATCAGTTACCGCGATGTGAGGCCCAAGACTTTCAAACTGATATTCGAGAGAAAGCAATGATTTTCTCCGCCAGCTATTCTATGACTGCGATATGAGTCGTTCAGAATTCTTTTACGTTCGTCCCAACGACGTCTACTCAAATTATCTTAGACTCAGAAAAGATGAATTCCATCATTTGGTACACGTGTACAGGAGAAAGCGGGGCGACATATTTTCGGCAGTGGATGGAAAGGGTCACGTGTATGAGTGTCAAATTGAAGAAGTGCTCACAGAGGAACTCGAAGCGAGAATCGTAAAGAAGGCCCGCTATGTCGGTGAACCGTATTTTCAACTCACAACTGCGCTGGCGGTCCCCAAAAAGGATCGGTTTGAACTTCTGGTGGAGAAAGGGACCGAAGTCGGGATTTCGAAGTTCATTCCTCTACTTACCGAAAGAACCGTTGTTAAAGTAAAATCGATTCGTTTAAATCGGTGTCAGAAGATAGCTCTGGCCGCCATGAAGCAGTCCCGGCGTTCGGTCCTCCCCGCGATCGAACAACCGAGTTCGTTTGAAAAGCTGTGCCAACATGCGGAGGGATATAATCTCAAGCTTCTGGCGCATGAGAAAACGGAGCATCGGAACCTGGATGATTTATTGCAAACCTCTAAGACAAAGAATCGGTTGAAATACGCAAAGACCGGCATCTTATGCATCGGTCCGGAAGGCGGCTTTACCGATGAAGAAGCCCGGTTAGCTACGAAACATGGATTCGCCACGTTTGGACTTGGGCCACGGCGACTACGTGCTGAAACCGCTGCGTTGATTGCATCGGTGTTGGTTTTGGATAGAATGGGTGAACTTAGATAAACGGGAGGTAGCCATGTCAGATTGCCTTTTTTGTGATATTGCTGCAAGCAAAATGAGTAGTGACATTGTTCATAAAGACGACGAAGTCGTTGCGTTTAGAGACATTAATCCACAAGCTCCGGTTCATATTCTGGTCATTCCAACCAAACACATTGCCACAGCCAATGACCTACATGCCGAGGATGAACAGTTGGTCGGTAAGTTGTACACGGTGGCCAAGGCGTTGGCTCAAAAAGAAGGCATTGCTCAAGATGGTTATCGTTTGGTCATGAACTGCAACAAAGGCGCCGGGCAGGCAGTGTTCCATATTCATCTGCATTTGTTGGGTGGTCGGAAGCTGACCTGGCCACCGGGATGATTTGGACTTAGGCCTTCACTTGCATTGGAACAAATGAGTCTAGGAGGTTGAGTATTATGACCAAGACCGTAACCGTTCATGACGCAGAAACACAGCTCCGGGAGTTATTGTCATTTGCCAAGGAAGGCAATGAAGTTATTATAATTAACGATGATAAACCGTTAGCGCGTATTGTTCCAAGTTTATCAACAGATCGGCCACGTGTCGCGGGGCTGAGTAAACGGAAGTTTTGGGTCAGTGACGATTTCGATACCCCCTTACCCAATGAGTTTTGGATGGACCCAAAATGAAGAAACTACTGGATAGATACCCATACATTTATTTGGTGGGCAAGTGCACCGAAAAAGCTTTCAAAGAAAGCGCTTAAGTTATGTGAAGATCGGAAGAATGTTCTTATTCTGAGTGTGGCTTGCGTATGGGAAATGCAGATCAAACTTCAACTTGGAGAACTAAAACTGAGTATGCGACTGGGCGATTTGATCGAAGATCAAAAAGAGGTAAATGATTTGCAGATATTGCCAGTGACACTAGAACACGCTCTCGCCTTAGAGCATTTGGCCGATCATCATAAGGACTCTTTTGATAGATTAATAGTAGCCCAATCTCAGTTAGAAGATCTGGACATTCTGGGTAATGATTCCGTTATTAAAAAAATCCAGTAGATGTAATTTGGCAAACTACTTCCCAGAAACTTAATTAAGTGAGTGAGATATGAGTTTACAAGAACAATTGCTCAATGAACTTAAAGCGGCCATGAAGGCGAAGGACCCAATAAGGATCAACACCATTCGAATGGTTCGTGGCCAAATGAAAGACCTTCAGATCGAAAAGGGGGAAGAACTCTCCCCCGACGACGAACTCGCAGTATTAACAAGCGCTGCGAAAAAAAGAAAAGAGGCCATCGCCGCCTACGAACAAAGCGGACGTGACGATTTGCTCGCCAAAGAAAAGCAGGAATTGGACATCCTCTCGGAGTTTTTGCCAAAACAACTTTCCGAAGCCGAAATCGAGGAGGTGGTGCGCAAGATCATTGCAGACGTTGGTGCAAGCAGCATGAAGGACCTGGGCAAGGTCATGAAAGAAGCCATGGGTCAACTCAAAGGCAAAGCCGAGGGCAAAGTCGTGCAGGAGATCGTTCGAAAAAAACTGAGTTGAAGTCGGTTATACTTGAGGAGACCGTTAAAAGGCGAGATTCGCAGAGAAAAGGTCTTTTTCTACCTGCCATTTTTCCAACTATGGATTCAGGACGCGTGATCTCCAAATCTCAGGTTTTTCCTGCTAATTTTGACAAAGACCTGTTTGGCAGGAGTTGAGTTAGCTCACCTCGTTCATAGGCATCGATTCGATCTTCAGCTTCCTTAGCCCATGTCTTATCAATGGATTTTTTCGGGGGAAACTCAAAGCTTGATAAAAGTTGGTCTATCAATTCCGTACGTTGAATCGGTGATAATTCAAGGGCTTCAGCCAATGCTTTTTCAGCGCTCTCAGACATGAGTATTACACCAAATAAGCAGAGCGAGTATTTTGTCAAAGAATACAACTATCCATCCGAAAAATCAAGACTTCCATCGATTGTAAGGTAATTAGTGTTTTATGGAGAAGTAACTTGAAGAAGTTGATGAAGGAAAGTCAGAGTCCTTAAAAAGTAACGCTCTGGGGACGCTTTCACGGGCCGGTTTGTTTTTAACCGAATTTCGAGATCTTGATTTTTACATAACGCGTTTCGCCCTTTGCGCGTTTCCACTGGACGAGGATGGGACTTTGGTATCTCCCAAATACGATATTTCCGTTTCCGTTGAAGCGATTTTCGCACACAAACAGACTGATGTGCCGTTTCACGCTTAAAAAATGGGATGCAGGTACTCTCAAGAAAATAGAAAGCAGGCGTTCAACGATGGTTTCGCTCACTCCCATGGTATCCATGACTTTGTTGAACAGTTGCACCAAATCATACTTTGCATAATCCAGAGTTTTTCCCGGGATCAAGAACGGTTCGGCGAGTGCATGTCTTCCCTTTATTGCCATATATTTTAAGGGATTGTGAAGAACCTCAGCCAAATCATGCTTCATCAGCAACGTCTCGAACTCATTGACCGTAAGACCGGCATGTTTTTCATCATCAGCCAATTCGATATCGATCTTGCCGTGCTGGACATCAAATCTGTCAACCAATTCTCGAATCTGCTCGAAAAACTCCTGGCGTGTATCTTTTAAATTGATTGAATCGATGGGATGCCTGGAGACAGGTATCGGCATGTTTGTTTGGTGAACGGCTTCCTCTTTGTTGAATGCCAAAACGGTCGTCTTCCGACGTCGATACGCACTCCCGTTAACCCCGTCTAAATCGATAAAATAGACTGGTCTCCATGGTTTGTTATTGTATGTGACGCAATTCTTCATTCCTGAACTGATGAAAATCAAGTGGGAGTCGGCATTTTTCGGTTCTATACGCCTCTGTTCTTCGCTGAGTTCGGTTCGTAGTTGGAGTTGGTCGTGTCGGTAATTGGCTTCAGGTGGAAACAGCTTTCTGAATGTACTAATGAAAGGGTGCACCTGCTGCGGGTGATGAAACTTTTCGCAAATGCTTTCTTCAAGATATCCGGCGGTGGTATGAAAAGAGCAGTAGAGGGACTTCTTGTAGCGATTCAGAAGATCCCCGTGAGTTTTGTAAATGTGCTTGGTGACATCAATTAGGTCAAAACGCGCCTCCGGAACGATTTCCAGATTCAACTGAGTTGGAGCAATTTGCATGTACAAATCCCTTGCTGTTTACTATTTAAACTGATGAAAAGTGCAAATATAATATATTTCAAGAACAATAGCAAATTAAATTCTGTTTTAAAATTTTAAATTTAAATCACCTGATCGCAGAGAAAGACCTTGTGGTAGCTATGAGAACTGCGGCCGTATTCTTTTATGCGAACGCGAATGAAGTCTTTAAGTTTCTTTTTCTGTTAAGGGGAATATTCAGGCCCCCAAAAAACATGGGTAAAACTACCGACAAATACTGGAGTTCACGTAAAAATAAGAAAGGTATGGCTCTACCAGGATGCAACTCTTTCGAGTTTAACTCGTAATTAAAATGTTGGATTTTATTGCACTTCTCTTGTTTTTAAATTATTAATTCAATACCATTCTTTCTGTTCGCTGCTTCAAATAATTCATTCAATTCATCTTAATTAAGTTTAAGGAGGCATCAATGTTTATGCATAGGTTTAAGCTTTTGTGTTTCCTGTGTCTGCTGTGCATTCCAACTCTGGTGTTCGCAAAAAGTGGGATAGATCCGGATACGGACGCGGACGTAGACATTCCGTACGAAAAGTACGTCCTCGATAATGGCCTGACGTTGATTTTGCATGAAGATCACAAAGCGCCGATTGTGGCCGTCAACGTCTGGTATCATGTTGGATCTAAAAACGAAAAGCCTGGCAAGACCGGGTTCGCCCACTTGTTCGAACACCTGATGTTCAACGGGAGCGAGCATTTTAATGACGATTACTTCCAAGCCCTTGAGAGAGTGGGTGCCACAGATCTGAACGGCACCACGAACAAAGACCGAACCAATTACTTCCAGAATGTGCCGACCTCGGCATTGGATTTGGCTCTTTGGATGGAATCGGACCGCATGGGACATTTGCTTGGCGTCGTCGATCAGGCCAGGTTGGATGAACAGCGCGGCGTGGTGCAGAACGAAAAACGTCAGGGTGAGAATCAGCCGTATGGAAGAAAGGTCTGGCATGCCATCGCGAAAGCAACCTATCCGTCCCACCATCCCTATTCCTGGGAAACCATCGGCTCAATGGAAGATTTGGACGCGGCAACTTTGGACGATGTACATGAGTGGTTCAAAGAATACTATGGTGCTGCAAACGCCGTGTTGGTCATCGCAGGTGATGTGGATATGGAAACGGTCAAAGCGAAGGTTGAGAAGTATTTTGGTGGTATTGCATCCGGGCCGCCGGTCAGCCACCACGATGTCTGGATTCATGAGCGTAGTGGCAAGCAGCGTCAAGTCATGCAAGATCGCGTGCCACAAGCGCGAATCTACAAAGTGTGGAATATTCCGCAGTGGGGCTCGGAGGAGGCGGATTATTTGGACCTGGTCAGCGATGTGTTAGCCCAGGGCAAGACCTCTCGCTTGTACAAACGTCTGGTTTATGACGATCAAATCGCTACGGACGTCACGGCGTTTGTTTGGCTGCGCGAAATCGGCGGCCAGTTCATTACTTATGCTACGGCCAAACCCGGGGGGGATTTGGCCGAAGTGGAACGAGCCATGGATGAAGAGATTGGCCGGTTTCTTGCGGAAGGCCCAACCGAAACGGAATTGCAGCGCGTTAAGACGCAGCATCGTTCCCGGTTTGTGCGCGGTATCGAACGCATCGGCGGATTTGGCGGAAAGTCCGATATTCTCGCCAAGAACGAAGTCTACGCAGGCAATCCTGAATCCTACAAAACAAAGTTGGAACGTGTGCGTGAGGCGTCGGCGCAAGATTTGTTGGCTGCCGCACAGGAATGGTTGTCGGATGGGGAGTTCGCTCTGGAAGTGCACCCGTTCCCCGAATACATGACGATTGAGACAGATGTTGATCGCAGCAAGTTGCCCGATACCGGTGAGCCGCCTGAGGCCAAGTTCCCGGATCTGCAGCGTGCGACCCTGTCCAATGGATTGAAGATTGTTTTGGCCGAACGTCATGCCGTGCCCATGGTCAAATTTAATCTGTTGGTGGATGCTGGTTATGCCGCTGACCAATTTGCCATACCCGGTACGGCGAATTTGGCTATGGACATGATGGACGAAGGAACGAAAACCATGAACGCCTTAGAAATCAGCGAAAAGCTTTCCATGCTGGGCGCGCGGCTGAATACGGGTTCAAACCTGGACATGTCTTTCGTGAATCTTTCCGCCCTTAAAAGCAAGCTGGACGAGGCGCTTGACTTATATGCGGAGATCATCACCAGACCCTCGTTTCCCGAGAGCGATTTCGAACGCTTGCAGAAACAGCAACTCGCTTCGATTGAGCAGGAAAAAGCCAATCCGATTCAGATGGCTTTGCGCGTCTTCCCCAAACTGCTTTATGGAGAAGACCATGCCTATTCCTTGCCATTTACTGGCTCGGGCTATGAGGAAACAGTCTCAAAACTCAGTCGTGATGATTTGGCTGAGTTTCACGAGACCTGGTTTAAGCCAAATAATGCCACAATCGTCGTGGTGGGCGCAACCACTATGAATGAGATCAAGCCGAAACTGGAGGAACTGTTCAAAGACTGGAAGCAAGGCGATGTACCTGACAAAAACATCAGCAAGGTTGAACACCGTAACAAGCCTGTGGTGTATCTCATGGATAAGCCGGATGCGGTTCAATCCATCATTCTTGCTGGCCATGTGGCGCCATCGAAATCTCATCCGGATGACATTGCCATGCAAACCATGAACGACATCCTCGGCGGTACGTTCACATCTCGAATCAATATGAACCTGCGTGAAGACAAGCATTGGTCATACGGTTCCGGTAGCGTCTTGTTTGGCGCGCGTGGACAAAGGCCGTTTATCGCTTATGGCATCGTGCAAACCGACAAAACCAAGGAATCGATGGTTGAGCTTTCGAAGGAGCTTAAAGCGATCCAAAGTCAGGAACCGCCAACCGAAGAGGAATTAACCAAGATTCAGAAGAATCGAACTTTGAGGCTTCCGGGTTCATGGGAGACGATTTCCGAGGTCGGGGGTTCCATCAATGAAATCGTGCGCTATGATTTACCCGATGATTATTTTGACACGTATCCTGAGAAGATCAAATCGCTTGCCGTATCGGATGTTGCCGAAGCGGGGGACACCGTGATTCGTCCGGACAATCTCATCTGGGTGGTCGTCGGCGACCGTGACAAGATTGAAGATGGGATTCGCCAATTGGGCTACGGCGAAATCCAACTCATCGATTCCGATGGCAATGTGATCGAATAAACCCAGGGAGCGCTGTGAAATAGAAAAGCCCGGTCAATTGTTGGCCGGGCTTTTTTAACAAATGAGCTAATCGGATGATTAGGGTTTATCTCGATCCTGCAGTTCTGCTCTGACGGTTTTGGGATCTCGTGCGCAATGGAAAAGACCGAAAATGATGACCTCAACCGTTTCTACTTTGTAGTAAATAGCGTATGGAAAACGTCTTAACAAGCGACGTCGGAACTTGCGATATATTTCGGGGTAGAGTAGTGGATTGCGTTGGACCTCAGTGGCATGAGCATAAAACATCCGAAGTAAATCTTCGCCAAGCCCAGGAGACTTTTCTTCGTACCATCTATAAGGCTGCAATGGCATCATTTTCAACTTGTGGAAGGAAATGTAGATTATAGGTCATTTCCTCCGATTTATCCTTTCCTGTAGCTCCTCCAGCGATAGGAGATCCCCTGGACTGGTATCATAGCTCTGAAGCCTGGTCTCCAGTTCGTCCTTATGAGCTTGGGGTACAGGAATATTCGCCTCTTCAGACGCAATGGTATCCCACAGCTCTTCAAGAAATAGAATCTTTTCAGATGTACTCATTTGAGCAATTTCTGGAACATCTTTAACTCGCATACTCAATACTCCACTTGTGGAACCAAAACTTAATCTCTTCAACAGAATTTAATCTATAATATCCAATTATGCAATTAATATCTCAGATAGGATCGCGAAAAGCTACAGGAGGTGAATCCTCTAATTCCGGCCTCTCAGGAGTGATTTGCTTAAGCCTCGGGGCTCCCTGAAGCCAACTTCTGTGCCTCGGTTTTGACCATAGTCACCAGCGCCGTTAAGCCCTGGCCTTTACCCATGGAGATGTTCCTGCCAAATAACTTGTACACGATTTCGGGGGATACTTTTGCAATTTCTTCCGGCGGCAGTCCCGAAAGCGTCTGATCAAGCACGGCTGCTAAGGCTTTTGCTGAGATGCCGGAGGGATTCTCCACGGCAAAATGTAATTTGACTTTCTTGTCTGGAAGTGGCTCCAACCAAACGTACGCCTCCGACTCGCAAAATGGCACTTGCCTGTCTTTAGGAAAGGGCCGTGTGGAGATGCGTTCCGGCACTTCCTGAAATCGATCGGCATAGTCAATGAGCATGGTCGATCGGAAATCGGGATCATCGACGGTTTCAAAGTTGCTAATGGTCCCTGCCAATTTTTCCGGTAAATCAGTCATGGATTTCGTTAACCTAAATTCGGGGAATAAAAAATCTATACACCTGTTAAGCGCTTAAGCGCAGAGAGTGGTGCGTTTGGCTCAAGCTCACTCTCTGCGCTTGGTGCGCTGTCGCTCTACTTTTCAATCGGGGCTCGGACCAGGTTCCCCCACTCGGTCCAACTGCCGTCGTAGTTTCTGACCTTATTGAAACCCAACAGATGCGTTAGCACGAACCATGTGTGACTGCTGCGTTCGCCAATTCGGCAATAGGCAATCACGTCATCGTCTGGTTTTAGCCCCTTCTCTTGCAAATAAATATTCTTCAACTCGTCCGCTGACTTGAACGTTCCATTGTCCGGATTGGCCGCCCGCGCCCAGGGAATATTTTCGGCGCCGGGGATGTGGCCGCCGCGCAACGCGCCTTCATTGGGATAACCTTCCATGTGCAACCGTTCGCCGGTATACTCTTCGGGGCTTCTGACGTCTACCAGAGGCTGCCCCTTCTTCACGTGCTCCATCACGTTTTCTCGAAATGCGCGTATCTTGCTGTCGTCGCGTTCGCGGGCTTTGTAGTTCGTCGCTTCGTACTTTGGTACATCTCTCGTCATCTCGCGGCCTTCCTTCTCCCATTTCAGCCGCCCGCCGTCCATCACTTTCGCGTTGGTATGGCTAAAGAGTTGAAATACCCAAAAAGCATACGTCGCCCACCAGTTGTTTTTGTCTCCGTAAAACACCACAGTTGTGTCGTTCGAAACCCCGATGCGGGACATCAGCGCCTCGAACTTTTCCTTCGTTATGTAATCCCGGAGCAATTGGTCGTTTAAGTCCGTGGTCCAATCTACTTGCACAGCCCCGGGAATATGCCCGGAAGGATAAAGCAGTTGATCCTCATTGGACTCGACGAGACGGACATCGGGATCATTCAGGTGTTCTGCCACCCAATCCGTTGTGACCAGGACATCGGGATTTGCATAACCCCGCTCTTTTATATCACTCATGATGGCCCTCCTTATATCTATTTGAATGTGGATGGATGTTGATGATTTGGTTTACTTGATCATGATACACTTAAACATCTGCTCTGTTACTAATGTTTCAGCAGATTGAGATTTGTTTTGTCATGGACAACCATTAAGGATTCTCGCGGTCACGAAATGCCCAACATTTTAACGGTTGCATTTACGAAAAAGATAATTTATGTTTAAGATAAGGAAAAAGTGGGCAGACTTCAAATAAATCGGCAGTCTGAAATAGAGGTATCCTCCTCGCACCGTCTAAAAGAAATTCAGGGTTTTACTGATCGAACAACCGGAAGCTTAGAAACCATTCCCAATGTATGAGAAAACAGCCCAATTTCGCTTTTATGAGGAACTGAACGATTTTCTTCCTGCTGACAAACGAAAAACATCGTTTGACTATCACTTCAATGGCAATCCGGGAATCAAAGATGCCATCGAAGCGCTTGGCGTGCCTCACACGGAAGTCGATCTGATTCAGGTGAAAGGAAAATCCGTTGGATTCGATTATCAATTGCAGCACGGAGATCGGGTCGCCGTCTATCCGGTGTTCGAAAGTCTCGACATTTCGCCATTAATACGTCTGCGAGCGAAACCTTTACGAGAGACCAAATTCATTCTCGATGTGCACCTGGGTAAACTCGCGAGACGGTTGCGCATGCTCGGATTTGACACGGTTTATCGTAACGATTTTGAGGACGCGGAGATCGTTGAAAAAGCGGTAAACGAGCAGCGAATCATCTTGACGCGAGATCAGGGCATCTTAAAGAACAAAGCAGTCACACACGGGTATTGGCTGCGGTCCACTGATCCGGACGTACAAGTGCGGGAAGTCCTGACTCGATTTGATCTGTTTTCACAAGTCAAACCGTTTGCACGCTGCATGGTATGCAATGGCGAGATTGAAGAAACCGACAAGAATTCCATCAAGGATCGGATACCAAGCAAGACCGCTTCCTTTTATGACGAGTTTTATATTTGCACGGATTGCAACAAAATATACTGGAAGGGTTCACATCACGACAACATGAATGATTATTTGGATCAATTGATTGACAATTACGAACCATCAAAAACGAGGGGTAAGTAAAATGGAACAAACAGGACGTTCACCCAAAATCACCCAACTCTCATGGGGACACGTTGAAGTAGAAGGAAAAGAGGACCGCTACAAGGACGCAAAACTTTTTCCGGGCGGCTCACGCGAATGGGATTGGCGCGAAACGGGGACGGAGCACGTGCCCGGTATTCAACCCGCAGATGTCGATGAACTGTTGGAGCACGGTGCAAAAGTTGTCGTGCTTTCGAAAGGCATCTATGAGCGCTTGCAAGTCCCTCCGGAGACGTTGCAAATGCTAAAGGACAAGGGCATCGACACCCACGTGCTTCAAACGGAGAAAGCGGTTGAGCTTTACAATGAACTCACGGAAAAGGGACCCGTTGGCGGCCTCTTCCACTCGACCTGTTGACCAGGTGTAACATGTAAATTTATAGCCACGGATTGACACAGCGCAACTGAGCGCAACCAAAATACATTAAATTTAGCCACGGATTTACACTGAAGCACACGAATAGATGTGGTTAGAGAATCATCAGCGTAAATTCGTGGCTAAAAACTTTGCTGAGAATAAACTTACTTAATTAACCAAAAAGGAGGGAATCGATGAAATACCTGAGCTTGTGTCTTTTGCTACTCACTCTTGGCTGTGCTGCGAAAGGTACAGACATTCAAGGTGAAGAGATCGATTACACTGCGAACGACACTGTATTAAAAGGCTATCTTGCCTATGACAAAAACCAAGAGGGCAAACGCCCGGGAGTTTTGGTTGTGCACGAATGGTGGGGACACAACCAATACGCTCGCAAGCGTGCACGCAAGCTGGCTGAACTTGGCTACACAGCGTTTGCCTTGGACATGTACGGTGAAGGCAAACAAGCTGATCACCCCGAGGATGCCTCTAAGTTTTCGAGACAAGTCATGAACAACCTGGAAACCGCGAAAGCCAGGTTTACGGCCGCCTTGGATTTACTGAGCAAGCATGAGACCACCGATGCCGAGCACATGGCCGCAATCGGCTA